>Ga0164315_10000916_pt1 | contig 21587 bp, 50 predicted proteins | sample GuaBasSedimGuay6_FD_113737 | JGI IMG/M metagenome (GOLD analysis project Ga0164315, IMG submission 113737) | Subseafloor sediment microbial communities from Guaymas Basin, Gulf of California, Mexico - Guay6, Core 4569-2, 0-3 cm | ecosystem: Environmental > Aquatic > Marine > Hydrothermal vents... | reverse complement strand
TGTTCAGTACTACGAATCCTCGGGAACTGGTACGGCTACACCATTTAGATTTCTAGCAGAACTAAAGATGACTCAAAATGGTCAGCAACTTTTTGATGCTTACTATACAGCGTTAAAAACAGTTTGTCACACTATCCTTCACGAGTCTGAAGAATATATCAAGAAGAACAAGCTCAACCTTCAAAAAGAACTTACTGACAATCAGATTATCAAAAATTCATTGTCTATTAGAATAAGAGCTTTTCTAAGACGCGACGATACCAGCAAGATTGACACCGAGGTACTTTTCTATATAGATGAAAGTGAAAAAGGCGAAAAAGACTTCGCGCAAGTATGCCGAAAGGCTGGAATCGTACCAGTTGTAAAACTCGCAGAGTGCCTTGCTTCCCCACTTGAGCAAGCTGACCAATCAATAAGAGCTAATATGTAATGCTTGATATTGAGAAACTAGTAAAGCACTTCAATAAGCACGAACCCGAGAAAGTAAGGGTTGCGGGTGCGTATGTAAATAAGATGTTTCCTGACGCTAAAGGCTACCCAAGCGGAAACTCTCCAGACTGTATTGCGTTCTTTATAAGTAGGGGAGCAGTATACAATGTGAGATTTTCTAATTGCAAAATCTGCTTTGCTTCAAAAAAGTCAAAAGTTCTCAATCCATTGTACTGGTATAATCCTCACACTAAAGAAGTGGACTTTTCTAAAAAACTACGGAGAGACCATATTGTCTACCGAAAAGAAAGAAAAGACAGCAAACCGGAGAACTGGAAAGTTGAAGCGAAGCGGAAAGCTAAAGAAAAGAAAGAGAGGGTTGATGAGCTTCTTATTGCGGCACGAAGTAACCAAGGACTTTCTTTTAATCCTAGTGGTTCTAACGATATTTCTCTTGATATTAGTAGCTCAAACAGTACACCACTGGAGCAACAAAAGCAACCAGTCAAAATCGAATCGCTCAGCGACATCAGAAAAATAAATAAAGAGAAAAAGCGAAAACCCAAGAAGGCCAAGCCGAAAAAAGCGAAACCAAAAAGCAAAACAAAGGGGATATGGTAGTGTGGATTCTCATAATAGTGGCAGCCTACCTATTATCCATATACCTTTATGTTCGCTATTTGGAATCAAAAAATAAATAAGAAAAATCAAAGATTTCCCTTGACTTCTGGGCTATTCTGTGGTATAATATACCCATGATGAAAAACGAGACAAACAAAAGCTTGTCTAGGGAGCCAGAAGTCAAAGACGATACTAAAGGCTACGAAGTCTGGAATAGGCACAATGAGTCTAAAGGCTGGATTCCATACTGGCGCATGTTTGACTGGCTCGAATTTAAGCGATACTCTATGACTCGCGGCGAGTACAATAAAAAGTATAACCTTGGCTAGGAAGATAAAAATAAAGTGGAAGGTAGATGGACAAGCTTTCGAGTCGCTACTTAATACAGGAAAGCTGTTCGTAGGTCTACCAGAAAGATATGACGTAGAAGTAAAGATGATACTGGTTCAACTAGACACTTTCCCAGATTTATTTTGGATGAAGTGTCCAGTTAAATTAGTATTTTATAGAGGTGACAAAGCCAAAGGAGCTAGTCACCTCATCTATGCCCCAAAATCTGAAATTGAACGAGTTAAGGAAGAGGCAGAAAGATGGTTAGACATAAATACTGGATAGAGACAGCAACTCATAAAAAATTCGGAGTATCAGCACCTCAAGCAGCAGATGTCTGCATTGAGGATATTGCATCTCACTTATCTAGATTGCAGCGATTCAATGGAGCTGGTCAAGTTGAGTATTGTGTTGCTGAACACTGCATCCACGCTTCTAGACTCTCGAACAATACTTTAGAAAAAATAGCATTACTTCTACATGATGCTCATGAAGCTTACATAGGTGATATTCCCAGTCCCGTAAAAAGGGTTATCAGTGATATTGCAGGAAAAGATGTAATAAAAATTCTTGCTCAGCGAATAGATATAGTAATCGAAGAAGCTTTTGATATGCGTAACTTTTTCTCGATTCATTACAACAAGATAAAAAATCTCGACTTCGCACTTCTGAGAGTTGAAGCAAAAGTTATAATGAAGTCAAGATGCCTGAAGGAATGGAATCTTCCAGAAATACCAGATAGCTACTTTATCGAAGCCGACACCTTTAAAGGCATGAGATGCCCTTTTACTATGCCTAGCGAGCGTGAATATGCAGGGCAGCCTTACGAAGAGTATTGTAGAAATAAATTTATTCTTGAGTTCAACAAACTTAAAGAAAAAAGGTACAGAGGATGAAAAAAGAAAATCGAATAAAACCACTTGAAGTAGGCGAAAAGATTTATTTTATAATCTATATGGCTACTCACTGGGAGTTCGCAGATGATAGCATCTTCAAAATCGAGAACGAAGATGTCAAGGAAAAGCCAATAAAAATTTATCTCGCAAGTAACCCATATTGTAGCACAAAAAGCGAGCATATTTTTCGTAAAAGAGAAAACGCAGCCATTGCTATATCGCAACTCAACGCAGCTATTGCGCGTGGCGAAGTAGAAAAAGAATAATATGCCAGCAGGAATAGGAAATTTGAGCAACGAGCGAAGCAGCTCTGGACTCCCGCCAATAAAAAAGAGCTGGAGGGTGAATTCTCTTAATCTGCGCTCGCGTAATCTTATCCATCAGACTTATAAAGATATTCCAGTGGTGAGACTTGAGTATTACGAGCATATAGCTCATGGTGCATATAAGAGAATCTACTATTCTATAGAATTAGCGTTAACTCTTGGAATCAACGTAGTGCAGTCTGACTATGATGTAATGCTTGGGTTCGAAGATGAAATACAAGCGTATAATTTCATTAGATACTGTCACGAAAGAAAGATACGCGCTTATCTTTATATAGACGAGTTGATGATTAGCGCTCTCGGCCTTTGGTTATATCTGAAACAGACAGACAAAGAAAATGAACGAAAAAGAAAAATCGGCAGCTGGGGGTCTTACCTAAAGCATGTCTTTAAAGTTCAGGAACTTGAAAAGAAATGGAGACAGCAGTGGCAATAAGCTATATGGAAATAGTCAAAGGACTAAAATCTGAAACAATCCTTAACGTAGGACGAAGCCTACTTATTGAATTTTGGAGCTCTGACCAGTGGGAAGATGCTGATATAGAAAAGTTGATGGAAGATGTACGCATCTATATCAAAGAGTCCATGAGGCAGATGGTTCAACTCGAAAAGCCTCATCTTTTCGATGACGAGGAAGCTGAAAACATCATAACAGAACCAGAAACAAGGTCAATGTTCTAATGTTCAAACAAGTGGAATTGAAAACTTACGAAGAAGTCATTACAGACGCTCATGAACATCTTAAACCAGGAGATGTAATGCAGGTGGCTATTAGAGAAGGCAATGATTACGTCAAGACAAGATTAAAATTCATAAAATACTTTTCGCGTATAAAAACTTTTCTATGCGAGGTTACGTTTGCTGATAAGGATTTAGACGTAGAAGCCGGAGACAGAATTCTGGTTGCTCACAATCAAATAAGAGAAGCAAGGAAAGGTCAATAAGATGTATAAGTTTGAAATAATTAACGAACTGGAGAAAGTTCTCGACAAGGATATGCCTAATCGAGATAAGATAATAGACTTGTATGCAGAGTTTTCAATGAAAACAGCTGCAATGCAGGAAGAACTTGACCAAACTTTCACAAAACTTTACGAGGATGGCTACGAGCCAGACGAGACAAGAAAGTCATTGCTCCTCTGCGTACTAGCGATAGCACAAGGTATGCCCGCAGAGATGGCGGCAGATGTAGCAAGAATGTATGTCTCAGCATCAAAAATGAACACGAAAGCAGAAACATACGGTTTAGACGAAGTAGTCGCAAACTGTCACGACCTACCACTCGAGGAGAATCCTGACCCACTACCAGAAAGCATGATAGGTGATATGCCAGTAGGTGGAGTTCTGTTGAATGTGAGGATGAAGTTAAAAGATAGAGATGTATCCGTCTGGGTTGACCTAGATGGTACATCGGAGGTAGATGGCAAGCCTGCTCTGATTTGTTCTTTAGCAGGCACTCATCCCGATATAGACTTAAACGTGAATGATACTTTTAATGTACTTTATAATCAAATCTGGGGAATGGGAGGAAAATAACATGCCAGTAACAAGACGACAAGCACCAGCTCAAGAAGAAGACATCAGAGCCATAAAAAGACGCACAATTTTCCAAAAGCTTCAAAAGAAATTATACGAAGCTGGAAAACAGGGCAAAAAATTCGAAGTCATTATTATTAGTATAGTAATGGATGACTTCTCGATGCGGCGCTTTATGAGTAAAGGTGTAATGAAGTGCCTTCAAGATGAATGGAAGCGAGGAACTGATGCAGTTATCTGATAAAAAACTCGATATAATTTGCGATTTAAGCAAAAGACTTTTCGGTGAGTTGCCAATTGATACTGCTGACAAAGCAATAACTCTTTCTTATGAAGAAAGACAGCTTTTAAACTCTGCGCTAACCTGTGCGGAATGGACACTCAGGCATCGCGAGATGCTTGAAAAATGCGCTAGGGGTGAAGCTAACATCATCGAAGATACTGGCGAAACGGCAGACGGACTCTATAAAGAAGCCTATGTATTTAGGCATCATCTGGAACAGATTGAAGGAAAAGGAGAAGAAAATGACAAACGAAGCAAAAATTGAAGTAAACCTAACACCTGAACTGATAAACGATGTAGTAGCAAAAGCATTGATAAAGTCAGCTTTAGGTGAAAACGTGCTCAAGGTTGCGAAGAAGTCTGTAGAAGAATGCTTCAAGATGGACTCTAATAATTTCTATCATCAGAGTCCTGTCAAGCGGGCAATAGAGGAGATAGTCGGAGAGCAAGTAAAAGAATCGCTCAAGGAACATTTCATGCCTGAAATAAAGAAGAGGATAAAAGAAGCCATAACAGAAGATGTGGTAATTCTGGCCGTAGAACACGGCATAGATGAAATTTATAAAAAGTTCGGACTAAGATAGGAGACTTGTATGTTCGATAACGAAGAGCTATGGATGAAGGGTAAGGGAATCCTAAGCGGAGAGACAAAATGGCAGAAGGAGCCACCAGACAACTGGAAAGAGATACCTATCATAGCTGCTTTTATGGAAGATAACGACTTACAGGAAATCACAGTAGTTAGTACTTGTATTGGATTTGTCCGCACTTTTCAGAAAAGATTGATAAAGAGTGAAACAGAGAAGGCCAACTAACCAAGACCACTTCGATGCACAGCGAGGTCAGAACGTACTCCAGTTCAGCGACACAATGGAGGTTGCAGTCTGGCAATTCAGGTGCAGCGGTTGTCAACATCTTTCCCCAAGAATCAGAATGAAATTACCTGTTCACTCAAGGCGGAAGTGCAAAAAATGCAACAAGATTAACATATTACAACCTGTCCAGATAGTTCAAGGAATAGGCAGGATTCAACTCGGAAAGGCGAGACTAAAATGAAGATTGACGAGCAGGAAATGAAAAGGATTATATTGAGGGTTGTGCTATTTCTGGAGTCAGAAAGACCAAAAGATTTAGATAGAGACAGGTATCCTCTTAATATGAACCTGATAACTAATATGGTTATAACAGCGAGGATGATTGCCACTGAAGCAACTACGTCAGGAGAAAGTGTTACGGACGATGACCTCGTAAACAGTACTATAAATCTCTTGGCTATGGGTAACGACAACCCCGCACTTCCTCGGCTAGTAACGAAAGGCGTAAACATACTTAAAGAAGTTGCTGTTAAGTATGGGCATGGAAAGGAAACTGACGATGCTGTAAAAACGTATCTTGATGGCCTTTACGATATAACTCACAAGATTATAGATGAAAAAGTGAGAGAAGTATGAGTAATTATAATAAAAGAATGGAAAAAAGGCTTCATAAGGCAAAAGTCTTTTTATTCATACAGCAGATTGAACGCACTGGGACAGCCTGCATAAGTAACCAGAAAATAAAAATCTTTTCGATAGTAGGCGGAACAGTGCTATTCAACTATATAAGACACCCACTTCCTTCCCCAGGAGGAGGTGGGCTATCTACTGGTGTGGAGAATTTAGATGGCTACCCGAAAGCTTGAAGAACTAAACGGTGAAGACTTATTAAATCTTCGAAAAGCATGGAAACTTACCGTAGAAGACTTCGCAAAACTTATTGGAGTATGCGAAGTGACAGTCTATCGCTACAGCGAGAGCCGTAGATATAGACCCTCACTTGCAATATCTCGCATAATAAAAGCATTTATCAAGTTGAACGAAGATGACCAGTATATTAAAAATTGTGTTCAAGGTCAAATAGATGAATATGGACACGAAAAAGCTTTCTGGAACTTAATAAATATTTCATTGGGAGAGAAGAAATGATAAGCAAAGTGATATTGCCTGGAGAAATTCCAGCAGAATTAAGCACAAGCGAGCATCGAGAAATAGAAAGACTTCTTTATGATAGTTTTATAGAGAGTCAAGATGAGATTGAAATTAGACTTAAAACTCTAGAGATGGGTATAAAAAATAAGTCCGTGATGCAAGAGGAATTCCGGAGTTGTTCCAAGGCGAAGAGGGCTCTATGGAACGAAATGAGAACTTTCATTTATAATTGGCTAGATGAGCTCGAATCTGAAAGGCAGAAAAAATATAGTCAATCACCACTGGGAGTGATTGAAGAGTTGATAAATAGGCATACAAAAGGAGAAGTAAATGACACAAGCAGCTGAAGAAGTAAACAGAATGGGACTTGAGAACATCGTAGTCGGACTTCGGAAGTTACTCGAAGGCAAAGATATGATGATTAAAGCTCGAAAATTGAAGGACAAAGAGGAAAAATTCACCAAGGGCGATGGCCCTGAAGAAGCCATAAAGGAAGCGCTTCAGGACTACGCTACACAGTTCACCGGAAATAACACACTTGTTGGTGCTGTTGACCGTGCAGTATTAGAAGTGACCCATCAGCTAATAACAGTTGAGGGAATCGAGATGAACTTTGCTGGTGTTTCAATCAAGGTTCCAAGTGAACCAGTAGAAGACTTTTACGAAGAACCAACTCGGCCAGTCCCAGTTAGACGAAACCCAAATCAGCAGAACCTAAACGAGGAGGTTTAAGATGCACGAAGTATCACCGAAAGTCACACTTGTAGCGAAAACTGAATTTCTCGATTTCGCTATCCCTCCATATCTAGTAGATATAGGTATGGGAATCGACGAAGCACAAAAGTACATGATGAAAGAGTGCTCAGACGCTGAACGACTGACGATGTTTGGAGGAAAGCTTTGCTATAACGCTTTCAAGGCAGGACTTAATCCAAACGTCACGAAAGTCAGAGACAGGCCAGATGAGTACTTGAATAACATCTTGATTAGCTGTCACGGTTCAGTACTCGAACATGCAAGCTTCACGTTCCTCATCTGGAATGCAAGTCGAGTACTCACTCATGAACTTGTCAGGCATCGAGCTGGTTGCGCCATGAGTCAGGAAAGTTTGCGCTATGTAATGCCAGAAGATTTAGGATTCTTTATTCCGGCACTTATAAAATCTTTACCAGATGGAGAAAGACACGACCTACTACGAGAGATAGAATCATCGGTAAAAGATACCGAAGCAAGACATTGGCAAGCACGACAAGAAGTAAATCTTGATGAAATGAAGTTCGCAGACAAGAAGAAGTGGACAAGCGCTCTACGTCGCATCCTTCCGCAAGGAATGAGTACTTCTATCATGTTCACTATGAACTTACGCGCAGCGCGTCATATAATCCAGATGAGAACCTCCCGCCACGCTGAAGAAGAAATCCGTATCGTCTTTGATAAAGTTGGCGGAATCTTACGCGCACACTGTCCAATTCTTTTTGGAGACTTCGTAACTACTGAAGTTGACGGAGTAGATGAGTGGGTCTCTCCATATCCAGCTAACCCTTACGACTACAACAAGGAAGGTTAAAGTGAAGCATACAGCGGCTTTAAGAAAGAATCCAAAAACCGAAGAAGAACTGACCCAAGAAGAGATTAAAAAGGGGTATTCTAACATAAAAGTAGGGGATTCCTTGAAAGTCTGGATAGATTACGCCTATCCAGACGGAAGCATTGGCTCTGAATCGTTCTGGACTCGTGTAGCGAAAGTCAAGAAGAGTAAGATTATAGCTTACATAGATAACGAGCTCTTTACTACTTATCACGGCTGTAAGCTCTTCGATAAAATCGAGTACAAAATTGAGCACGTCTTCGATTTCGGAGGTAGTATTGAAGATACAGAGTACAAGACAATGGAAGCTTACCTCGAAGAAATAAAAAAGTATCGAAAATAAGAAAGGAGAATTAGAATGGGAATCTTAAACTGGCTCTTTGGTCGCAAGAAGAATAAACACACTTCTCCCAAAAGATACGAAGGTGTACCTTACGGAAGCAAGCCGAAAAATCCTGACAAAAAAGAAATAATAATAGACTATACTACATTACAGATAAGTCAGGTTAGACCAATCAGAGGAGGATGGAGGGTATATCAAAGAACTAGAGAACTACAGCCGCAGACACACCTTGACCCGAATGGAGCAGTACAATGTAGGTATACAGAATGGTCAGAATGGATAGAATTCAGAAGTAAATACGGCTCAAGATGGGTAGACGGAGACGGAAGGAAGCTGAACTACGAGACAGGACTATTTTTGGAGCAGAAGATAACTGCAAGAGAGTTATTTGGATAGGAAATGGAAGACTTTAATTTCGACGAGTACTTCGAGTCTAGGAAAGATATAGCAAAAAGTTACAGGGTAACACTATATCGAACCAAGATGAATAAAGCACGAGCACAAGACGTGCTTGAGCGTGTTCGTCTTGGTAATAGATTCAAACTCAAAATCGAGATGAAAAGTTTCAAGCATGGCTATCACGACGCAGAAATCTGGACAGAACTTGTCGAAATAACAGAAGTAGGATTCGTAGGTAAAATACTAAACAAGCCTTCAATGGTCTGGATTCACGACTATAAGCTTGGGAGTATGATTACTTATGAACCTCAAAACATAATAGGTGAACAAGGCTATCGTGACCACGAGCCTAAAATACCAGAAGGGTACTAAAATGAGAGACCGCACAATAAGAATAGTGCTAACACCAGTACTAGTCCTAGCACTACTAGTAGTGATTCTTGGAGTATACATGCTTGTAATTTTAGGTGGCGGATACTCAGTGAACGTCAAGACGATAGTTATTCATGGCGACGGAGGAACCATCACCTATTATATAGGTGAAGACCCTATATTCGGTATTCCTACCAACGAAAAGAAGATAGACTCCAAAGAGGAGAAATAATGGAAACCAGTATCACTGACGGACTAGTTCTCGCTTGGCAGGAAGATGATTCAGGATGTTATGACCGAGAAAGACTGAATCAAGCGTACAAGCGCTTGACAGGAATCGAATTCAAAGAGTCTGAGGCTACAGATAAAGAAGACCACGGAGACTGGATTGGCTATTCGATGCCTAACGGTTGGGTAGCCGCATACTCTCCAATGGGTAGTGAAATCTACAAACCGAAGGAGAAATAAATGGCTAGACTAGATTTAGGTGAAATGCAAATAGAAATAGATGGAACACTTGCCGAATTTAAGCTATTAGCACAAGCACTCAATGCCGCAATCGCTGGTGGTGAAGGCTGTCAAGTATATTACTCGTCGCCAAAGCAGATAAGAATACATCGAGTCCAAGACTTAGAGATGTGTAAAAAGTGCGGAGTACGCCTCAGAGATAAAGAACCTGCTCCTGAAGGTCTGTGCCATGTATGTACAAAGAAAGCGGAGTGGAAATAAATGACAATCAAGACAGGAATCCTATTCAGAATCCAACGAGAAGATAAATTCGAGAATGTTGATATATCTGATATGGGTATAGAAGAACTTCGAATAGCGTTATATGATAAACCTGACGTGTTTGTTACTGGTTTGCTGGATACTATTACACGATTCGCTGCTCGGAAAACAGACAGAGAGTTTTTACTACAAGTGATTCATGATATACTGATACGCATGAAGCTTGACTTTGTGCCAAAAAACGACAATAAGGAAGATGCTAGAGGAGGAGAGCCAAAATGAATACAGAAGAAAAAGATGGACTAATAGAGTTTATATTCTTATTCATAATGATTGGTGGAGTATGTTACATTGTTGCAGTTTTACTTGGACTTATACCAAAGTACTAACAAAACAACAAACAGGAAAAGAAAGTGCGTGATAATGCGGGATAAGTGCGTGATTCAACATCAAGAGGTCTTGATTCGTCGGTGTAAACCGTTTGTATATATGGGTTTACGTCGATTTTATGCACAATCGCAACGAACAGCACGAGGCATATATTCATACCTTGTTTGATAATATCGACACAACAGGGGGCAGAATAAGCCCGTATGGGCATGTTCTCGCGGGGACTAACGGAACAAATACACGAAAAGGAATGAAAAGCATGACAATTGACGATAAACTTAATATGAATTCTATGCAATTGCGAAAAGTAATGATTTCTGCACACAAAACGATGCTCGAAGCAAGGCATGAAGGTAGAGATACCTTTAGAGCTGTCAGAACAATGAATAGTATTAGCGAAATCATTGATAAACTTTTTGATGAAGATTATGAAATCGAAGACAGTGCAGAACAGAAAGTAAAGGAAGATAATGGCTAAAGTTGAATACTGTGATTGTTGCAATAAGGTACTTACTGCCAAAAATCATATAGTATATTATGCAGAGGCTATGCTCAAGAGGTCTCTTCCTGTGTTTTGGTGTAAGGATAAATCACTAGGTTTACTGATTGTGAAAGAACACGGTACAGAGTTAGATATATGCGATACTTGCTATTATAAAGAATGTAAAACCTTTATAGATAGTATAGATGAAGCGCAACTCGATGACGGCTTTGAGGACTATGTTGAGATAAAGAATAGAATGAAAGGCCCAGAAGATGACAACAAACAGAAGTCCTAGATTCGGGCCGTGCTTACGAGGATTTAGACTAGGCTATGCTTGGTACGAGCCTTGGAAAGCAATGGTAAGAACAAGAGATGCGCTAGCTAACGAGTTAGGAACCTGTGTTATCGAGCTTGCACCTCCCGAAACTAAATGTATGACTTCAGGAAAAGGCAAGACGTTTCGTAATTGGTACAACGAAGAAGATAAAAAGCATTTACCTGAAGGTGTGAATTGCATATTAGAGTTAGCTGACGTACCAGAACTCTATTACAATCCGCAAGCATATATTAAATTACACTTGAATGATGAAGGAAAGGTATTAGGTCATGAGTACTCCAAATGAAAGAGCACAATATCTTCACGACGAGGGACAGCCACTAGCAATAAGAAAGCCTGATAGCTTCATCTGTCGATATTGCAAGGTTAAAATTGACGTAGTAGAAGGTTGCGTATTCCATATGATTGCTATACATAAAGACAAAGCAGGCGCAAAGGCAGAATTGATGCTTGAGTGTCCAAGATGCGAACGCACAACCATTGTAGACATTGAAGCTACACTTGGACTTGGCGAGATAAACTAATGGCTCGTGCAAGTAAAAAGACTGAAGGTGACGATACCCTTAGCAATATAGCGAAAGCCTTGCGAATAAAAGTAAGGAAAAAGACTTTCAACATTCCAAGATACCGAAGAATGATTCTGGAAACTTGGGAAACAATCATGCTCTTCTCCCAAAAAGATAAAGAAATAGATTTACGCCTAGTATACGCGACGTTGAGAATAAGAAAAGAATACATTAACGCTGCGATAAAGGCTCTTGAAAAGGCAGGAAGAGTTGAACATAACAAAGAAAAGAAAACCATTAAGGTGATTTATAAATAGGAAAAGTTATGAACCAAGAAGAAAAAGATGATACAGTGTTACTATTCCTCGATTTTGAGACAACAGGAGTAGACCCTGAAAAAGATTATCCAATTGAGATTGGCTGTATCGCTACTGATATCACTGCCCAAAAAGTATTCTTTCGATACGTGTCATTGATAAAGTTCGATGCTGTACAACTGGTGGATAACGCAGACAGCAAAAAAGAAATCGAAACTTGGAAAGAAGAGTACGCTGAAGGTTTCAAGTATCACAAGATACCCGCAGCGTTCTGGTATGCTTCAGCAAAAGGTAGTAGTACTGTTAAAAGAGAAATTGAGCAAGCATTACTTCGTGCTACTGAAGGAAGAGAACACTGGATTTTAGTTAGTGATAATATCCAGTTTGAGTATCGGTTTATGCAGAACATTTACAAGAATGTTTACGGGGATAACTGGCAGAAAAAATGGCCTTTCCACTACTGCGGTTGGGACACAAGTTTACTTCTTGAAGCAAGCGGAGTTGGCGACCCAAGAGGAGTACCTCATCGCGCACTTGCAGATACTGAATTAGTGCTAGAGGCGACTAGAGAAGCAATGAGAATTCTCAAGCACAATCAAAAATAAATCAAAAAATCCAAAGAATTCGTTTGACTTCTGGGCTATTCTGTGGTATAATATATGTACGATTCGGGCGAAAGCTATTGAGTCTAAACCATAGGAGGTGTGCTATGAGATAACCAGATAAAAGTATAACAGAAAGTAGTACCAGAGAGATAGTAAAAACAGAAGAGCATGTAGTTTTAGGAGTGTCCTGACCTAACCGAGCTTCTAACCTGAGTGGTGAGCGGCGTTTGAGGGAGAAAAATCGGGACACTCCTACTAAATAGGATAGACAATGGGCAAGATAAGTGACTTCTTTAAGAATCAGCACAAGATGAGGTGGGCAGGAGAATCTGAACTTTTCACAGCTGAAGAAGTTGTTGAGAAATATATGAAAGCCTGTCCTGATACTAGTCTCAGAGACTTGTCGAAATTATGTGCTGTATTCGGTGTGCTTCCAAAAGTAAGTTTTAAATCTTTAAATAAAACAGGGTAAATAATGACTGATGATTTCAACTTTTTCGATAATCTTGAACCTAAAACCAAAACAGAAGAAAAAGCAGAACCAAAAAAGGAAGAACCAAAGCAAGAAGCTATTATCGACCTTGCAGATGTACTTCCAGAAAAACGTGAAGCTGTCGCTCATGGAGCTAAACTCGCTAATATAAAAGTGATAAATAAGCATCTATTGGACGAAGCTAGAAAACCGAAAGCTCCAAGACAAGCAATGCTTCTTGAGTTTCCAGAGAATCCACCTTCTGAAGCTCAAGGAATGACTCCCTTATTTAGGTTGAGTAGAAGGCAAGACTTGGATATTCTTTTCTGCGGTCTTAATATCGGGCCTATGTTTCAAGATAGAATTGAAGCAGCTGTCAAAAAGAAATACGAAGTCGAAGATAAGCAAGATGGCGTACTGAATGAACATTATGTAGTATTTATATATCTTGCATTAGCGCTCCCGTTCGGTGAGAACGAACAGATGAATTCAGGTTGGAGCCTAACATTCTTTCCCCCAAAAAACTTTGAAAGAATAATCCCCAAAGCACTTCGCACGAGGCTTGGCATAGATATATGGTACAAACAAGCTGGAAATCGCTTTGATGTTATATACTACAAAGTTCAGAAGGTGAAGAACCAAGAAGAAAAAGAAGAAGCTATATACGAAGCGAGAAGAACTTCTAATATAGCTTATGCGCTTACAACACTAAATGCGCCTTATCCCGAGGTGCCAAAACAGACAATAGAAAGATGGATAGCAGAGTATTATGAAAAACATCCTGAAGAGAAACCTGAAAATAAGCCTTCGCCAAGCAATGAAGAAGAAGTGGCGGTTGAGCCTAGCGAGGTCGCAGAAACGCAAGAACCCATTAAGGAAGTAGCGCCAATTCAGAAAACAGAATCAAGAAGTTCATTATTCTAGGAGCTACAAATGTCTGAAGTGCAAACAAACGAAATAACAGTTAGAGCTATCCAAACTCGAAGACTTGAGCCAGGATTTTCTACTATTTATGAAGAAGGTACACTTATTACCGCAAAAAGTGGTGATAAGATTTTGATGAATACTTTCGTAAGAGAGTATTCACACAGCCCGTACAGTTATCATTCACGGGTAGCTAAAGAAGTAAAACGAACACTAAAGATAGCTCGACAAATAAAGAATAATCAAGGAGTCCTAGTGCAGCGAAAATTACATCCTTGGTGGAAGTTTTGGAGCAGAAAATGAGTGACGAGAAGCCATTAGCATATCACAAGCTTTATATAAGCAATCGAGCGAAGAAAATAAAAGGAAATCCTTTTGGACGTACTTTCTATCTTGACAAGAATAAGTATTCCGTTCCAATGGCAGCACTTAAAGCGCTTATGGGTATGGTAAAGCCAAAGTACCAGAAGGGAAGCGTAAGGCTTGTGAAGTGTCATACTGAAACGCACTGGGGATTTAGATACGAGAAGTATGATGGCTAAAACTAATTTCGAGAAAATAGTTGAAGGTTTCTCTAAGGTTGTCAAAGAGGTAAAGAAAGGATATGTTGAATACGAAAAGCATAAACCTCAGCTGTCTGGCGTAACAGAGACTTCAGTGCCAATATCTTTTTTAGTCGAGTATAATGGATACACTAAAAAAGCTATTACTGCTGAAATCGAAGACTTCTTCGCGTTCAAAGGTATTCCTTTTACTGAAGAATATGAAACGGAGTTTTATAATACTCATGTAAAAGGAAGATACTACGTCTTGGTATCTTGTGCTATTCTTGTCGCTGCATCGAACAGAGAAGCTCGAAGTGAGCTGCGTGACCGTTGCCACAAGATTGTCGAAACAGAAGAAGGAATACTTGGGTTTAAGATAGGATGAGCAATCTAATAATAAAAGAAGGTTATGTTTGGTTCAGAAAGAAAAAGCCACCTATAACAGTTGAGATGCTAGTAAGCATAATTACCGCATTCCATCTTCGCAAAAGTCTCGACGAGATGTTTCAGGAAACAGGTATTCCACTTGATGACTTGTATGCAATCTTGAAAGGCGAACGAGAAAAAGAGAAAGAGAAGAAAGAAGATGATGAAGATGTAAAGAAGGACAAAAGGAAAAGAAGGCGGACGTTCTTTGCGCAGCCTGAAATTGAGTATATCAAGAGAGTGTATGCTGAAAGAAGCATACCTATAAGAACCTTGTCTAAAATAATGGGTATGAACCATTGCAGATTCGAGTATACTTTATGGAAGCTCGGAGTATGGCGACGAGAAAAACGAAGGTGGAATATAGATAAGAAAGACCCACCAAAGCACTGGAATTACTGGATGAGAAGAGAATATAAAAAATACTATGATACACTTATTGAAATCAAGAAACAAAACGACAAACTAAAAGAAGAACAAGATGGATGATATTCAACTGTATTTTGGCGACTGCAAAAAACTCTTGGAAAATATAGATAAACTTCCAGACAATTGCATTGACGCTGTTGTATCTGACCCTCCTTACGGACTCACAAAGGAAGGACTCTCTTGGAATCCAGACGCTTACGAGCGTGACGGACAGAAAAGTGAAGGCAAGGTGCTTAAGGGTATCAATGCTATGCACACAAAAGAGTCTATCCTTGGTGATTCCTCTAACAATAAAGATTTCGAAGCGTGGATGAATGACCTTGCAAAGCTATTATGGCGAGTCCTAAAGCCAGGAGGTTTTGTTGCATTATTTTCATCTTGCAGAACACAGCATCGAGTCTTCAGTGGGTTCGAAGACGCAGGATACAACATAAGAAGTCTCTTGACTTGGACTTACGCCACAGGAGTCATGCCCAAGGGTAGACACCTTCATAGAGATGCACAAACTCCAGCAGAGAAAGTTGAATTTCTTGACAAGCACACTGAACTAGCAGTCTGTTGTGAGCCTATCATGCTTGCCCAGAAGCCTTGTGACCAGTCAACCTTCAGCAAAAATATGCGCGTATGGGGAGTAGGTGCGCTGAACATTGGCGAGACTCGTTTCCGTGGAGGCTTCTATGATACAAAAGAAGGATACTTCACGAATAATGTACTCGTCTGCCCATCAGTAAAAGAACAAGAGTTCGCAACAGATATGGAAATAGAATACGCTTACTATACCAAGCGTATTGTGAAGCATTTCTCTGACCAATATCTTATCCCCAAGCCAAAAAAGAATGAAAAGCTTAAGGGCTCTGTCCATCCAAGTGTAAAGCCAATCAATCTCATGGAGCATCTAATCAAGCTCACTACCCAAAAAGGTCAGCGAGTACTTGATATGTTCCTTGGTTCAGGAACTACAATGGTAGCCTGTCAAAGTACTGGTCGTCGAGGTATAGGGATAGAGATTGAAGAACGATATAAAGATGCAATAATTGACAGACTCAATTCACCTGCTATCCCCAAAAAGACCGATGCTGAAGGTCAAGCAAGGATGTTTGAAGCAGGATTTAAGTTATAGAAAAGGAGAAGTAAATGACCGAAGTAACAGATTCTAGTACAGTGACTGACCGTATCAGCTTCAAAGGTGATTTTTACCAATGCAGCACAATGCTGCGTAAACTCGGCATCAAGTTCCAGTCAGGCCCAATTTCTGAAGAAAATCCAGAAAATGGTGTTCAGATTGAAGATGTACTTGAAGTTGCGAAGCATCGAATTCTTCAACTTGACGAAAGACTTTCTTGCGACGAGAATGCAATGGCAGTAGTAGCAATCAAGAAAGCTCTTGAACATCTTCACGACCGCACTCGTGCAAGAGTCGGTCAAGGTGTCGAAGGAACAGAAAGCACACACGTCTCTGTTCCGAAAGAAGAAGTGAAGAAGGAAGAAAAAGAAGAAACAAAAACTGAACCGGAGAGTAAACCGGATTTTGATATTTAAGGAGATTCAAGATGGATGAAGATTACACCGACCAGTACACTACTACAGGGGCAATGAACTTTGCAACTGCTTTAGTATGCGCAACTACAATGTTCACTAATCTTATACCAGAAGCACAAGAAGAAGTAAACCTTGTTATTGTTGACAGAGCTGGAGGTATTTTTATTATTGGAGTAGGCGAGCTCTTTCCAACGAACGAGGACGCACCTGTTCCTCAAGGCTTCGTTATATATCGAGATGATATAATCGAATTCCTCGAAGGCGCTCCTGAGGATGAAGGGGAAGAAGGCGAACCAGAAGAATCAGAACCTACTGACGGAATAGGCGCTGAATCTTCTGACGTATCAAGTATTACAGATGGCATCTAACCGAAACTTTTAAAGGAGAAGTAAATGTACCTAATTCACGCAGCGTGCTACTACACCGACGAAGATGGTGTAGTAGATGAAGGAAACATCATGGAAGAGCGTATCGTCTTTTGTGGTCAAAAAGATGAAGTTGACTCTGCGCAAGAGAAAGCCAAGAGTGATTTGAGCGAAGAAGCTGATTTCGTCAAGGTTTATGACTTGACCCTCGAAGATGACCGCGAAGAAGCATTGACTAAAATCGCGCTCAATGACCCTTTTGCACTTGACCACTAATGACTATTTGGATAGTTTTTATTACTGTTTATTTACTCGGATTCGGTGAGCGAGCTCTACTTTATTCCGTCACAGAGAGCGCTCATCTCCTTTCCCAAGCGAAGAGTAAAAAGATAAAAGCTTATTATTACTTTAGATTGATTGGAGTCAACCTATTCTGGCCATTGAAAAGTCTTTTTGTGTGTTTGCATATACTAATAGGCATAATCACAAGAGAAAAACAAGAAGAGCCTGACGACGAAGATTTACCTTGATGTAATAATAATAGTCATTGTAGTAAAACAAGCCCCGTTTATAGCGGGGCTTGTTTCGTATTAGAACGGGTCATTGTGCGGCAGCTTTGCCGTTCAAACGTCCAAAATGCCAATATGCGGGCATCATTGCACCAGTGCGGCTTTTATATGGCATTGTGCAACGTATCGACGTAAACCGTTTACATATATGGGTTTACGTCGATTTATCAAGTTAGGCTTGTATATAAGAAGAAAATAGCCACCATTTTCAGGTGACTATAAGCGTTATTTCGGAAGTGAGATTGTATTTTTTATTCCTATTTCACTAGGATACAAGTCAGCTTGAACATATCCAGAAGTAGGAAGGTCATTGGAGATTTGAAGATATGGTCTTGACCACTTCGAGTTACCTTTATCTTTTCCGCGATTTCCACTAAGGTAAACCCTGACAGGTACGTGAGTAAAACCTAGTTCCTTCGCAGCATGGAGCCTGTGATTCCCTTCTCCAAGAACAAGATATTTATCTTTCTTGTAATAGATTATCATCAGAGACTCTTTCCAGCCCTCTTTGAGGAGGCTATCCTGAAGCTCCTCAAGTTGTTCTGGTTCACGCAAGTCTGAAAAATTATATTCACGATACTTGTACAAGCTACTTATAGGCACAAGTTCGACACTATTAATAAGAAAGCGGTCTTTCTTATTAGAATTAAGCCCTACAGTCTTAATAAAGATGCGGTCAATCCTAGTGCCGTATTCATCAAGAACAGTATGATAGCCTTCGAGGAGTTTGCTTATGATTTCTCCTAGACGAAGTATTCCATAACAGCAAAGTCAAGACTCATAAAGGCTCCTGCATCAACATAGTCGAAACGACCATACAACTCGAATACATCAGCAACCGCTGTAGGTATAGAATCACTAAAGCCTGACCCAGCCTGAACAGTAAAGGGTGAAGCTAAATCAGGCTCTTGACTTACTGTCATAAAGCCATTATGCTTCAGTACTCTTGCTGCACCAGCGCCAGAAACGATTCCATCAAACTGGGCACTCCAGCTAAAGTCTCCTCCACCAGCAGGTCGTCTAATAAAACCAGCAAACATAAAACTAGGGACAGCAGCGGGCGAAAGCGCAATCTGCATATTACCACCCAAACCAGTTTGGAAGCCTATACCTCCGCAGCGAAATCTAAACAGTGTTCCATCAGGAGTAACAGCATCATCAATCACGCCATAGGGAGGCCCAGAAGGAAAGAGCACTGTTCCACCAGTAGCTGGAATTGCGTTTGTGGCTGGAGGAAAAGTTTGCTTACTTTGAATAGTCCATCCACCACCTCCACCACCTCCACCAGCAGCAACAAGTTGGTTAAACTGGTCTTGAAGCAGTGCGAAGGCGGTAGGTGACTGTAAATCATCAGTCACTGGCACTGCTCCAAGAACAATGATTGCAGCGTGATATGATTCCACTGAAAAAGTTGTCGATTCAGGTGTCATTATGCTTTACCTTTCTTACGAAAATCAAGAACAATAGGAAGTTTTTTACTTTTAGTGACAGCCTTGATTGGCCTACCAATAACCTTGCCATCTTTCGTGACTTCACTGTTGAGATGAAACCCTTCTTTATCCTTGCTGTCATCCTTCTCATAACGAGCAGTGATAGAGTAATCATCAAGTTTTACTTCTAAAGCATCTACAGTTTTCATAGTTCCTTCAAAGGCTTCCTCTGTAAATTCTTTAATAACTTCTGGTTTCAATCCAAGATTTTCTTTTTCAGAAGCTGCTGTAACAGCAGCGTAGATTTCTTTTTTTAAGTCCATAATCTTGATTCCTTATATCTGTGTGTTAACTATCAGACCAGCATTGGCAAGATTACCAGTCAAAGAAGTTTGTGCAATAAAAAGTTCAATAAACTGTCCAGCTGCTAAACTGACTGGAACCTTTGGTAGTGAGGTACTCTGGTCTTCGTTACCGAAGTTACCAGACGTAAGCTTGCTTCCTACTGCGGAGACACCGTTCACTCTTAAGTCAGCTGTTGCGTTCCAAGTACCACCACCAGTTGAATTTATATCAATGAAATAAGCTACTTCTATTTCAAGAGGAACCAATGCAGTAATCCGTCCTTGTGTTGGGCCTATTGCAATATCACCCATAAGTATCGCAGGGTCATCTTCTCTTACAATGGTATCAAAAGGCACAGCAGTAGGTACAGCAAAACTAGCGGCGGGGAATGGAGTAGCGAGACGAAGTACATCGTTTATCTCGACACTCGCTACATTTCCCCAGCCATTTATAGGTGCTGGCATTCCACCTACATGTAACACTTCCATAATTTGATTCAAGCGGATAGAAGTGTTACCTCTAGGAAAGGTTTCTGGTGCAGTGGTCATAACATTGACGGGATTCTGACCGCCCATATTTACTATAAAACCTTGGCGCACAAAGCCGTCAGCTGGTATACTTGAAGCTAAAGGGAGGTTCACCTGAATAGCTCCGAGTGAAGTATCACAGACAATGATTTCGTCACTGTCAATCACAAAAGTAGTATCAGCATTTACGACTCTAAATTTTGTCTTGCCAGCACCACTTCCACCTAGAAAGGATACTAGCTGCTGGAACAGAAGAGCGTTAGCTGCTTCGCCTCCTAAATCAGATACAACCGGAGCAGCACCAAGCGCAGTAATGCGCTCACTCATTACTTGGTTCTCGAAATCTTCAGATAAAGGGTCAGTTGCCATTGTTCGCTCCTACATTACAGTCTGATATTTATCATCACACTGTCCTTTTTGATAGTTGAATTGATGCTGTGTTGGGATAGTTAAAATACGATTATTCCAAGCATCGTAAGCAGGATTCACTTTGCACGAATCTACAAACGCATTAGCGAATGTTTCTTCTGTCGCATCTATAGCGTCTTGAGTCATTGTCTTTTGTTTGATAAGTTCATCAAGGCGCACTTCACGTTTCGTTAGAGTATTATAAAGCCAAATCTCTCCAACTTGAGTATTCATAATATACTTGTTTGCTTTCATGATAAGTGCATGACCCCAAAGTCCTTGAGATGTTTTCTTCTTAACGATAGCATAATAGAGCCTCAATGGATTCTCAGCTGATATATCTAGAGGCTCGAAAATCTTATCACCATTAGGAAGTAACTCGCCTTGGAATCGAGCTGACCAGTCAATCGTAGCTTGCTCGTATTCAACAGCAACATCTTCAGGAGGCATAGGAGGAAGCGGCTCGCTCATAATAGCGGCTTCCTCCTTCGCTCCCCGACTCTTGATAATCTTGTATCCTACAAAACCACCAAGACCAAGTACAGCTATTCCTAGTATTTTATTATCTATCATTACTTTTCTTTTATTGTCGGCCACCAGCCATAAGCTGATATTAAAGCATCAATTTCAGCTTCAACCATGAATTGAGCTTCTTCTAGATAGTCACCAATCTCAAGTGCAATTCTATCCTTGCCGACTATCAATGTAGCTTGCCAAGCGCCTGAACCAATTTTCTTAACTTCTCCCACTTCACTATCAGCCAGAGAAAAATAGTGCACTCCAGCTTTTTGACTCTGCCATGCCATTACGCTCTCCTAGTCTGCATATATTCTTACAGCTTCACGTATAGATATTATTACGGTTTGCTTTGCCTCTCGCAGAGTTTTATAGGTAGCAATATAAGCCCAGTTGCTAGGAATACCTACATAGGCATCATATCTACCCCTAGACAGCATAACAATCCTTCCAGCCTTCACACCTTCTTGAAGTTGAAAAGTCCATCTACTCTTGCTAGTCTTTTTCCAAGCCATAACTTCTCCTATTTGATGAATTGCCACTCACGTTCAGCAACACTACCAGAGACAGAAGCTATAAGAGCCTCATCTTTCTTGATGACAACTTTCTTGATTGCGTAGCGCGAGTTCAATAC
>Ga0164315_10000915_pt1 | contig 21596 bp, 20 predicted proteins | sample GuaBasSedimGuay6_FD_113737 | JGI IMG/M metagenome (GOLD analysis project Ga0164315, IMG submission 113737) | Subseafloor sediment microbial communities from Guaymas Basin, Gulf of California, Mexico - Guay6, Core 4569-2, 0-3 cm | ecosystem: Environmental > Aquatic > Marine > Hydrothermal vents... | reverse complement strand
CATCAACAACAGGAGTCATCGCTTGCACGGCATAACTAATCATTGGCTGACCCTTAAAATTCACCAAACCTTTATCTTGTTTATTCATGCGTCGCGCCAAACCGCCGGCTAAAACCACGCCTGTTACTTTCGATTGCTTATTCATTCTCTAATTCTGCTACTATGTCACCAACGAAAACCCATAAAAACATTAATATGTCATTTAAGCAATTAGATTTATGTGCGCCCTTGCTCCAAGCCATTGCTGAACAAGGCTACGAACAGGCAACTCCCGTACAAGAACAGTCAATTCCAGTGATTTTGCAAGGCCGCGATATTCTTGCCGGTGCGCAAACTGGTACCGGTAAAACAGCGGGCTTTGCATTGCCAATATTACAGCTTTTACATAACCAAGAACGACCCGCAAAGCCACATCCAGTGAGAGCTTTAATTCTAACGCCAACGCGTGAATTAGCGATGCAGGTGTATGAAAGTTTTAAAATATATGGCAAACATTTACCTCTATATTCTGAAGTTGTGTTCGGTGGCGTTAGTACCCACGCGCAAATTAAACGTCTACAACAAGGCGCGGATATTTTGGTCGCTACACCGGGTCGTTTATTAGACCTACTCAATCAAAAGCAAGTTGATTTATCTCAGGTGCAATTTTTTGTTTTAGATGAAGCTGATCGTATGCTGGATATGGGCTTTATTTTAGACATACGCAAATTGATGAACGTATTGCCAAAACAACGTCAGAATTTGCTTTTTTCCGCAACCTACTCGCAAGAAATAAAAACTCTAGCAGGACAATTATTAAATGATCCTGTTGAAGTGGCTATCGCCCGAGAAAATGTGGCTGCAGATACGGTCACACAATCGGTTTATGCGATTAAAAAAGAAAATAAACGTGAATTGGTTTCTTGGTTAATCGGTCATAACAACTGGCAGCAAGTGTTAATTTTTGTCCGAACTAAGCACGGTGCGGATCGCTTAGCCAAACAACTGATAAAAGATGGCCTGCGCTGTGATGCACTACATGGTGATAAAAGCCAAGGCGCAAGAAGTCGTGCACTGGAAAACTTTAAGTCAGGTAAAGTTGGCGTGTTGATTGCCACGGATATTGCGGCACGCGGTTTAGATATAGACCAATTACCGCATGTGATTAATTTTGACCTACCCGCACAAGCAGAGGACTATGTACACCGCATAGGTCGAACTGGTAGAGCCGGCACAAGCGGTGAAGCGATTTCTTTAGTCGCGGCGGAAGAAGCTTATTTATTGGCAGCCGTAGAAAAATTATTAGCTAAGAAAATACCTCGCGTTGAAGACACGGGTTATGAAACCGTATCACTCGATGTCATCAATAAACCCAAAGCTCAGCCCCGACAAAATCAGCGTCAGCGTAGAGATCAAAATGGCCAGAAAAAACAAACAACTAACTCTCGTTCTGGAACTCGTAGACCTAGAAGTAACAACCAATCTAAGGGATAAGAATTAAGATAATACGCGAACCTTACATTCTATAGGAAAGGCTTTTAGCCGCAATTTCATATAAGTCGCGGCTAAAATGCCCTCCTCACTCCCACGCTAATTGACTCTGCAAAAACATAGTAATGAACAACGCTCAAAAAAAACACTACGACATATTAGTCATCGGCGGTGGCCCAGCCGGAACAACGATTGCCAGCTTACTCGCAGAAAAAGGGCGTAGCGTTTGTTTATTAGAAAAAGCGCATCATCCACGTTTTCATATTGGTGAATCCTTATTGCCAATGAATTTACCAATTTTAGAAAAGCTCGGCGTACTCGAACAAGTTGATGCTATCGGCATTAAGAAATATGCAGCTGAGTTCAATTCTACCGATACATTATTAACACAAGATACCTTCTACTTTGCTAAAGCGGCTAATCCAGATCATCCTTTTGCTTATGAAGTCAGGCGCTCTGAATTTGATGAAATTTTATTTAAAAATTGCCAACAAAAAGGCGTGACAGCGCTCGAAGGCATGACCGTAACTGATACTGAACTTAAAGGCTCAGTAAAAAAGATTCACGCAAGGGATGACCAAGGCGAACTACATGAGTTTAGCGCTCGCTACCTGATCGACGCCTCTGGACGTGATACTGTTCTAGCGCAACAACTCAACAGCAAACATAAAAATCCAAAACATAAAATGGCCTCTATTTACGGTCACTTCAACAATGTTGAACGTAGAACCGGCAAAGATGCAGGTAATATCAGTATTTATTGGTTTCAACATTGCTGGATTTGGTTAATCCCGCTAAAAGATGGCATAACCAGTATCGGCTGTGTTTGCTGGCCAGACTATTTAAAAACACGTAACACACCTTTAGCAGAGTTTTTACAACAGACTTTAGACCTTGTTCCTGAAATACGCGAACGTATGAAGCACGCTCAATTAGACGGTGAAGCACAGGCAACGGGCAATTATTCTTATCAATCCAGCATTATGTCGGGCAATGGTTTTTTATTAATTGGCGATGCCTATGCCTTTGTTGATCCAGTGTTTTCCAGTGGGGTTTATCTCGCTATGCAAAGTGCTACAAAAGGCGCGGACTTAGTTGACCAATTACTCGAAAAAAATACGCCGCACATGCATTTGATTACCCAATTCGAAAACTCAGTCGCAGAAGAAATCAAAGCCTTTTGCTGGTTTATTTATCGCTTTAACAGCCCAGCCCTACATAAACTCTTAATGTCATCCGATGAGGCGGCTCAACACCCTGTTAAACAAAAACTCAAATCAGCAGTTATTTCAGTATTAGCCGGCGATGCTTATAATAACCCAAAAATTCGCCTACCTCTGCGGGCTTTTAAGTTTTTATATCTAATCAATAAGCTAGCTGAATTCAAAAAGAACCACGCATTTAATCGCTTTAAAAAACAGCAGAATCAAACATAATAATCACTTAAAACGGGGCATAAAACAGGCGTGCGAGCAATAGCTAAAACTCGTATTCCTATACGGTTATTTTAAGCATTTTTGTCAAACCTTAAATTTACAGCTACGATAAAATACTAAACCAAACAACTTAAACATAAGATCAATAGAACAACACAAAGGATTCCAGATGCAGGAAATATTGATTGGCGGCAACGAAGAAACACAAATCATCATGAATGCCGCCATGGGCAACCGCCATGGCATGATTTCAGGTGCTACGGGTACAGGAAAAACAGTGACCTTACAAATCTTGGCCGAAGGATACTCTCGCTTAGGAGTACCCGTTTTTATGGCTGATATTAAAGGCGATTTATCGGGTATCGCCAAACAAGGTAAAGCGCATGACAAAATCACCGAGCGTATAGCAAGCATTAAAATTGATGATTTTCAATTTCGCGCCAACCCGACTGTCTTTTGGGATATTTTTGCCCAAAATGGCCATCCAGTACGCACCACTATTTCAGATATGGGACCCTTATTACTGAGTCACCTACTTGAATTAAACGATACGCAATCAGGCATTCTATACAGCTGCTTTAAAATAGCAGATGACCAAGGTATGCTGTTACTGGACCTTAAAGATTTACGGTCTATGCTCAACTGGATGGCCGATAATGCCAAGGCACTTAAATCTGACTATGGCAATATCTCCTCAGCCAGTGTAGGCGCTATACAACGCCGTTTATTAGTATTAGAAGAGCAAGGGGCCCATCACTTCTTTGGTGAACCGGCAATACAAATTGATGATTTTTGTCGGACCGATTTCTCAGGTAATGGCATCATCAGCATCCTCGATGCAACAGATTTAACGTCAAAATCTCCACGTTTATATGCTGCTTTTTTATTATGGCTACTCTCTGATTTATTTGAAACACTAGCTGAAGTCGGCGATGCTGACCGCCCTAAACTCGTGCTATTTTTTGATGAAGCGCATTTACTATTTGATCGAGCGCCTCGTGTACTCATTGATAAAATCGAACAAATTGTACGCCTGATACGCTCCAAAGGTGTGGGAGTTTATTTTATTAGCCAAAGTCCCTTAGATATTCCAGAGGATATCTTGGGCCAGCTAGGACTAAAAATTCAACATGCCTTAAGAGCCTATACCCCCAAAGATCGAAAAACAATTAAAGCGGTCGCTGAAACTTTTCGTAGTAACCCAAAACTCGATACCGAAACCATCATAAAAGAACTCAAGACGGGGGAAGCTTTAGTTTCTATTTTAAATGCAGATGGTAGCCCTACCCCCGTAGAAAGAGTTCTTATTCGTCCACCGGAATCACGAATAGGTGCTTTAAGTACCGTTGAACGCACAGAAATAATAGCCAGATCACCTTATAAAAACCGTTACGACCAGAGCATAGACAGGGAATCAGCTTATGAAATGCTTAAACAAAAAGCAGAACAAATGGCCGCACAACCAAAAGAACCAAAGACTCGGCGCAGTGGCCGTCAATCAGCAGGCGAAGCCTTATTAAAAAGTGCCGCACGCAGCATAGGCAGTCAAATTGGCCGGCAGATTGTTCGTGGCATTATGGGATCATTATTTGGTGGAAGGCGCTAATCTAAACTCAATAAGGGCAATACCGACAGCTGTTACCACAGCAGGAGCCACGTTTTAAATGGTACCATTTACTATAAACGAATTCCCCATACTCTATGGTGTAATCAATGTACTCAACAAGTCCTTTTTTATTATTGTATTGACTCGCAAGCTCCAGCATATGTTCAAGCGAACTCTCTTGTATTGTCAGCTCAATTTTTTCAGCTATCGCTTTACTAAGGCAGTTTTTACAGCGACAATCTTGATTAAATTCTGTCGCCATAATAGTCGGCAAGCCAAGGCACCAGCAAGATTCTCCTTCTTGCACCACAACACAACTAAATACTGTGCCACAGGCTGAACATTTTTTATTCACTTGAGGTATTCAGACTATATATTTCTAATTATCATTAAACTTATCGGATAGTTAATCCGCCTAAAGCAGTTCCTAATGTGTACCCACCACCAGTGCCTGCACCGCCAAAAGCAATATAACCTTTAAATAGCGCTCGAGCATCTCCAGCTCTTGCAAAACCAGCATGAACATCCATAGAAAAATAAGTTCCGTAAATATCCTGAATATCCTTTACTCCAGCAAACTTACCTTTCGCTTGCTCAATATCGAGCACACCAAAAGTCAATCCACCACCATGTTGCCTCAAAGAAACATGTGCACTTTGTCCATTCGTGCAAGTGACAATGCCAGTTCCTTTATAGCTTTGATACAACGCGGACCAGCCACTTAAATTGTAAGTAATAGAACAGCTAGTATCTTCTGCAAACACGGAGGTAGGCAGCAAAAAAATGACGCTAAGCACAGAACTTAAAATTACACGTTTCATAGTTAATTACGCTCATTAAATAATTCAATAGATAAATAAAAACCAGCTTAAAGTATTTAATACATTAAGCTGGTTTATGATACAGATATTTAAAACCTGTTACACGATAAAACCGCATAACAAACTTTCAACATATAAGCTGAAATTAATTAGCAAATTGTATTTCGATACGACGATTTTTCTGTCGCTCAGCACGTGTCGCATTAGAAACAATTGGCTGGCTTTGTCCATATCCAATCGCAGTAATACGCTCTGCCGCGATACCTTTACTAACCAAAACATCACGAATAAAATCAGCGCGTCGCTGTGATAATTCCATATTAAGTTCAGCGCTACCTGAATTATCAGTGTGCCCAGCAAGTACGATGGTTTTAGTAGGATGTGTCGTCATGTATTCCGCTAACAAATCAATTCCAGAAACTGCACCAGGTACTAAGTCAGCGGTTCCAGTAACAAATTCAATTTTACCGAATGCCAATAAAATTTCTCGCTCAGCGTTATCTTCTTCCATTGTTGATAACTTCTTCTGTGCGCTGGCTTTTTTAGCATCAACGGCAGAAGCTATAAGCTGCTCTTTCTCAGCCATTAAGGCTTTCGTATTTTGATGTGCTTGCTGCGCCTCCGCTTTAGAGACAGCAGTCTCAATTTGCGTATTGGCAATATAAGCTAAAGAAGCCATATCTTCTTTATTTTCTGATGCAGTTGCACTCATTAATGTTTTATTTGCTGTATTTAACTCAGGTGTCGCATATTTTAGAACACTTGCGCTATTAGAAGCTTGGCTATAAGCTTTCTCAGCGTCTAACAATGATTGTGGTTTTTGTAGCTCAGCACAGCCAGAAGCTAAAGTTACCAAGATTGCTGGAATAAGCAGTTTTTTTACAGTTAATTTTTTCATCGGTTCAGTCCAAAAGTAATAGGTTCGAGTCAGAGCAGCTTATTTAAGCTGTGTTTTCAACATTTCAAGGCTTTTTTGCATATCACTCTCAGAGCTACGGGCAATTCCCGCCTGCGCTTTTGCCTGAGCAAGATTAGCATCTGCGGTAGCCTCATTTGCTAAACGTAAAGCTTCGGCATTGTCACCATCTTTCATTTCTTCTTTAGCTTTCTGTAATTTGCTAGCTGCCTGCTTTAATTGAACACCTGCATTGCCTTCTAAGTCAGCATTTCGAGCTGATTGCAGCGCTGCCTCTGCATAAGCAATTTCGGTTTTAGGAGCAGCAATACCGCATGCGGTTAAAACTGAAACAGCAACACTTAGAGCTGACACTTTAATCAGTGTCGCAGTACTTTTTTTTGTGAACATATTCTCATTCTCCAGGTAAATTAAAAACTTAAGGGTAAATATAGTGTAAAGACTTTTAATTCTATCTGAATTCCATAGAATCGACAAACACTTATCCTCAGTCAATTCTTAATTCCTACCCCTTTCGCCAATAAAACTAAGCAAAAAACAATAAGCAACACAATAAAACTAACCGTCATAATCATTGCTAGATAAACATCCACATCAGATATACCAATCAAGCTGTAACGAAAGGCATTAATCATATATAAAATCGGATTAGCCAACGCTATTTTTTGCCAAATATCGGGTAACATAGAAACCGAATAAAAGACTCCGCCCAAATAACTCAGCGGTGTTAATACAAAATTGGGAATAATAGAAATATCATCAAAACTATCGGCAAAAATCGCATTAATAAAACCAGCCAAAGAAAATAAGGTCGCGGTTAAGACAAAGACACTAACGGCAAGCCACCAATTGGTGACAGTAATATCCGCAAATAACAAAGAAATAGCCGTTACCACACAGCCCACTAATACACCCCGAGCTATTCCGCCTCCAATATAGCCCGCCAGAATGACCCAATTAGAAACTGGTGAAACCAACAACTCCTCAATATGTCGCTGGAATTTTGTCGAATAAAAAGACGAGACAACATTAGAGTACGAATGACTGATTACCGACATTAAAATCACACCAGGCACAATATAGTCCATATAACTTACGCCATTAACCGCACCAATACGCTCACCTATCAACTTACCAAAAATCAAAAAATATAAGGACGTGGTTATCGCAGGAGGTAATAAAGTTTGTGGCCAAATGCGTGCAAAGCGGCGTATTTCTTTAAATAAAAGCGTTCTTAAAGCAACTGAATTGTTCATGAAATAATCGTTTCGCCTTTCGCTAATTTAGGCAAACGCCCTTCCAGCCCCATCGCACCACGCATCACCTTGTTTTTTAATGGCGTAATACGCTCAGCCAAGCCCAAGCCTAAATTTCTAAAGAACTTAACCGGCAACATTTTATTACTAAAAACTCGATAAAATAAATCCATGACTGTCATCATTTTTAAGTTTTCATTACGGCGTAAGCGCTCATAACGTTTCAATACAGTTAGATCAGCGATATTTTTACCTTTATCACTCGCCTCAAGTAAAACTTCAGCCAGCATTGCCGCATCTAATAAACCTATATTTACACCTTGCCCCGCTAAAGGGTTAATCATATGCGCCGCATCACCAACTAAGGCCACACCTTGTCTAACATATTCTTGTGCATGTTGACGTTTTAATGGAAAGCTCGCAACGCCTAGAATTCTATTGATTTTGCCTAAGCATTCAGGAAAAGTCGCAGTTAATTCAGTCAGTAAATCTGCTTCCGGCAAAGCTTTCAATCGCTTCACATCATCTGGCGTGTTATACCAAACAATAGAACCATAATGCCCCGTTAAAGGTAAAAATGCTTGCGGTCCCGTGGGCACAAAACGCTGCCAAGTAATTTCTTGCTGCTCATAATCGGTTGCAACATTAATCACCATCGCATGCTGCTGGTAATCCCAACTGGTCACACCTAAGCCCACGGTTTGCCTGACGCGAGATTGTCCGCCATCGGCTCCGACCATCACTTTAGCTGAAAGGCTGCGGCCATCCTCTAGTTCAACACTGCCCCGCCCCTCCGTGTAATAAATCTTTTTAATGCTCGCAGGACATAATAATTGCACATTAGAAAATTCTTGAGCTCTGTGCAATAACGCCAGTTGCGTTACTCGGTTTTCAACGACATAACCCAGCGCATCATAACCAATGGCATCACTATTAAATTCCGTATCGCCAGCAGTTTCCCACACGCGCATACGTTTAAAAGGACAACTGCGCATACCAATAATGGCATCCCACGCACCCACTGTTTCCAAAATAGTTTTAGAGGCAATGCTGAGAGCAGAAACACGCATATCATGAGGTTGCTCAGGTAAAAATGCCTCAGGCATAGACTGTTCAACTAAGCCAACTTTAAGATCACTTCCTCCCAAAGCACAAGCAACAGCCGCACCCACCATGCCGCCACCGACAATCAAAATATCAAATTCTTCGTTCATATAATCCTTCCCAAGCAACCGACTGATTTGTTCATTATAACATTGCGTAATATGCAGATTTACTGCACGTCTCAAAGTGTATTTGCGTAAGCTCTCATTATTTATGAGCAAAGGTCTATAAGGCCTTGTCATTCCCGAGGTCTTTTTATCGGGAATCTATGCTCAACAATAGATTCCTGCTAACGCTTGCGCCCAGCTTGACTAGATAGTCATGCAGGAATGACAAACTGAAAAAACTGTTTATACCCTTTAATAATGAGAAATTACGTATTTTCGGGCTAAAACCGCGCCCTACAAAGCTTATATAAGTAGTCATTAAAATTTATTTTAACAAAAAGAAATCAAGAATTTTCAAAATAACTACAGAGGGCACAGAGGTTTCATAATAAAAAATTCAGTGCCCTCCGTTGTTAAAATGTTAGATCTTTTATGATTACTTATAAGGCGATGGATCAGCAATACCTGCTTGCTCAAAGCCTATTTTTCTTAAACGGCATGCATCACACTCACCACAAGCAAGGCCTTCAGGACTTGATGCATAACAAGAAACCGTTTTAGCATAATTAACACCAAGTTGCGTCCCTTGTTGAATAATCTCACCTTTACTCATATTAATAAGCGGCGCATGTACTTTAATTTCACGCCCTTCAACACCTGCTTTCGTCGCTAAATTCGCTAAAGCTTGAAATGCCTCGATAAACTTAGGCCGGCAATCGGGGTAACCCGAATAATCCACGGCATTAACACCAATAAAAATATCATGTGCATCGATAACTTCAGCCCAACCTAATGCAAAGGAAAGAAAAATCGTATTTCTAGCCGGTACATAAGTGACCGGAATACCCTCTTGCGGCGTAACCGGAACAGTCAAGGCGGCATCGGTTAAGGCCGAACCACTAATTGAACCTAAACCTAAAGTAATTACTTTATGCTCCAGCACTTGATAGTGCTGAGCTATTCTCTGTGCAGATGCTAGCTCCGCATTATGTTTTTGACCATAATCAAAACTCAATGCGTAAATAGAATAACCTTGCTGTTTAGCCATCGCTAAGACAGTCACCGAATCCAAACCTCCGGATAATAAAATAATTGCTTTTTTAGTCATATTACTCAAATAATAAATTGTCTCTATCTGCCTTATTATACTGATATGGGCTTAGTAAGGGGAATGAATTCAGCGTATAATGCCGATCATTATTCAGATAGATCTCGATATAACTTATGAAAGAAACAGACGTTTTACGCCGCTTTTTATTTGACGATTTAGCCGTGCGCGGCGAATGGTTAAATTTAACTGCTAGCTGGCAAGCTGCAAAACAGCACCATCAGTACCCTGAAGCCGCCATGCAAAAATTAGGCGAAGCGCTCGCTGCCGCCGCCTTACTTTCGGCTACCATTAAATTTGATGGTACGCTAATTCTACAAGTGCAAGGCGATGGTGCAATCAAATCTATGGTCGCACAAAGCACCAATAACCGTGAAATTCGCGGCTGGATTCGTTGTGCTGACACTATGTCTGATGACAACTTACAGAACCTGCTTGGTGAAGGCTATATGGCGCTGACTATTGAACCTAAAGAAGGCGAACCTTATCAAGGCATCGTACCTCTAACAGGCGAACACCTTGCTGGATCTGTAGAAAACTATTTCAGCCAATCGGAACAATTAAAAACGCGTCTCTGGTTATTCGCTAATAAACACCAAGCCGCAGGTTTTTTAATCCAAGAACTACCTTCAGAGAAAGGCGAACAAGACTTAGAAGACTGGACCCGCATCGAAGCTTTAAGCCATACAATTACCGAAGAAGAATTATTAACGCTGTCATGTGAAGACTTATTACATCGCTTATTTCATGATGAACAACTGCGCTTATTTGAACCAGAACCCGTGAGCTTTAAATGTCATTGCTCACCTGAAAAAGTCGAATCGACTTTACTGTCTTTAGGTCGTAATGCGATTGATGAGCTATTAGCCGAACAAGATACGATTGTTGCCGATTGTGAATTTTGTAGCGCCAAATATAGTTTTGATAAGGTCGATGTAGAAAGAATCTTTGCCTCAAATCCTGTTATAAAAAGCTCAGAAACAAAGCATTAAGGAATGTCTGTGGGAGGCGCTTTTGGCCGCGACTTATATGAAGTCGCGGCCAAAAGCGCCTCCCACATTTGCACCTAAATCTTATTGCTCGTTCGGAAGAAGTGTATAAGCCATCATCAACGCATCTTCGCGCACGCCATTTTCTGCTTTATAGTAACCCGGACGGATACCTATTTCATTGAAACCTAAGCTTTCATATAAAGCTACAGCCCCCGTATTTGATGGGCGCACCTCTAAAAACACACTCTCGGCTTTTCTATCTTGAGCAGTTTCAATAACATGCTGCATAAATTTCACACCTAAGCCCTGCTTACGCTCATCGGGAGCAATACACAGGTTAAGTACCGTTGCTTCACCAACAGCCGTAGAAACAATGCAAAAAGCAGTCATTTTATTTTCTGTATCTTCACACACCCAACAATCGTAATGAGCGGCCTTTAAACAATCATGAAATATCCCTTCTGCCCACGGATAATTATATCCAGCATGTTCTATTTTCAACACTTCAGGCAAATCAGCCTTAGACATTTTACGAAAACGCATGAGATCTACTCTATTTAATGATTCTGGAAATGCTTTGGCATAAAATTCTCGATCGGCATCATAAGTTACAAAGCCTTTTACTATGTTAAATACACGCTTTATCATTATTATTTTTCTTATTATTGTTTGGGAAAAACACTTAAAGCCCGCAGCATATCCTGCCAAGCCTCACGTTTCTTCGTAAGACTACGCAGCAAATAAGCGGGATGATACATCACAACTAAAGGAATACCTGAAAATTCATAACTTGTTTCACGCAATTCACCCAAGCTGGTTTTACTTTGTAATAACTGATGCGCAGCAATACGCCCTACAGCAATAATTATCTTAGGTTGAACTAAGCTAATTTGTCGTGCTAAAAAGGGTGCACAAGCATTTAATTCTGCGACTTTTGGATCATGATCTTCTACTGGCCGGCATTTTACAATATGCGTAACAAAAACATCATCCCTGCTTAATTGCATCGCTCGCAGCATTTCATCAAACAACTCACGAGAGCCATCAGCAAAAGGCATGTCCTGCCGCTCATCCTCCAAACTAGGTGCTTCAGTTACCCAAAGCCAATCAGCTTGAGAATTACCCGAGCCAACGATCACTTGCTGCCTTGTTGCACTAAGAGTACATAACTGACAAGCGCGCATTTCTGCATTTAGAACTTCCCAGTTATCTTCTTGGTCATCAGTTACTAGCTCTTGCGTTTCAGCACCCTCTTCAGCATAACGAGGCACCCAGACATCAATGCCCATAGCAGCTAAATACTGTAATCGCGTTGCATTATCCATGATAAGGTTTAACAAGTTTTGTAGATACTTTTAAAAGTATTAGCCTAATTTTTCTTGTTCCCAAGCTCCAGCTTGAGAATACGTGAAGCAACAGCTCTGCTGCGACTTTCTAGGTAAGCGGGGCTTATTCCCCATGCGACCCCAAACTGAGTTTGGGGTCGAGGCATCTGCGGGCTAAAACCACACCCTACCTATTTAAGCCAAAATCTGCGCGAGCTATTTTAAACCTGAGGATGCTGCTTAACGCCCTTATGCTCTAGTTTATTTAAGGCATTGATATACGCTTTTGCAGAAGCAATAACAATATCAGTATCCGCACCTAAACCATTAACAACACGTCCACCTTTTGCTAACCTGACAGTGACATCACCTTGAGCATCAGTGCCATTAGTAATATTATTAACCGAATAAAGCTCCAATGTAGCTCCCGAATTAACAATAGAATCAATCGCCTTCAAGCTTGCATCAACTGCACCACTGCCTTTCGCACTACCCGTTAACTCATCCTCACCCACATTAACAGTGACGGTTGAATTAGGAGTCTCACCTGTTTCTGAGCAAACTTTTAATGCAATTAACTTAAAATGCTCTTTGGTATCAGCGCTCACTTCAGTAATTAAAGCTTGTAAATCTTCGTCAAAAATCTCATGCTTTTTATCGGCTAATTGCTTAAAACGATAAAACGCATCATTTAATTCTGACTCAGTATGGAATTCAAAACCTAATTCAGTCATACGACTTTTAAACGCATTACGCCCTGAATGCTTACCTAAAACCATACGGTTAGCTGACCAGCCTACATCTTCAGCGCGCATAATTTCATAAGTTTCACGATTCTTTAATACGCCATCTTGATGTATGCCCGACTCATGAGCAAAAGCATTAGCACCAACGATTGCTTTATTCGGCTGCACAGGAAAACCAGTAATACTAGACACCAATTTTGAACACGCCAAGATTTCTCGGGTATCCAAACGAGTTTCACAGTTAAAGGCATCATGACGCGTTTTAATCGCCATCACGACCTCCTCTAAAGAAGCATTACCGGCACGCTCACCCAAACCGTTAATCGTACACTCCACTTGACGTGCACCATTCATTACCGCAGACAAAGAATTCGCCACCGCCATGCCTAAATCATTATGACAATGTACGGAAAAAATCGCTTTATCAGCATTAGGAATACGCTGCATTAAATTCGCAATCGTCGCACCAAACTCAGAAGGAATACTATAGCCCACTGTATCAGGAATGTTTAAGGTCGTTGCCCCAGCATCAACGACAGCTTCTAAAATACGACATAAAAAATCCTCTTCAGAGCGGCCTGCATCTTCAGCAGAAAATTCCACATCATCGGTATATTGACGTGCGCGCTTAACCGCTTTCACTGCATATTCAATAACCTGCTCTGGCGACATTTTTAACTTCATCTGCATGTGAATCGGTGAAGTCGCGATAAACGTATGAATACGTGAACGCTCTGCGCCTTTCAATGCCTCACCCGCTCGGTCAATATCTCGGTCTAAAGCACGTGAAAGACCGCAGACTGTACTGTTTTTTACCGCTTCAGCAACGGCTTGTACCGCCGCAAAATCACCTTCACTAGCCGCAGGAAATCCTGCCTCAATAATATCTACTTTCAAGCGTTCTAAAGCACGAGCAATTCTTACTTTTTCATCGCGCGTCATTGACGCACCAGGGCTTTGCTCGCCATCACGCAAAGTAGTATCAAAAATTATTAATTTATCTTTCATAAAAAGTTCCATTCATGGAAGCCACTGACCTTATTAGGCCAAGGGTAGAAAATAGAGGAAATGCGAAAATCAGAAATATAAGAGGTAATATGCCCACTAGGGCAGATTGTTTATCTGCGCGCCTACAGAGACACAAACAAAGCTATTGCTGACCACCCCTTTATGTTTTAAATCTATTATAGTATTCACTGTTAGCTCAAAACTATTATGACTGATTGCTACGCGATTGCTGGCGCTTACGGCGCATCAAAACGATCGTAACGATAGGCCCTGATAAAGCATAACCGAAGAAAAACAAACATAATATAGTCGCTGGATTAGACAAGGTAACAGCAAAACCTAGCATCACAAAAATCATCACAACAAAAGGCACTTTGCCTTTAAAGTTAATATCTTTAAAGCTGTGGTAGCGAAAGTTACTGACCATTAATAAGCCCGTCGTAACCGTTAAAATGAGCACTAGCCAAGGTAAATTTTCCACGCCATATTCGTATTTTTCACTGACCCATACTAAGCCAGCCAAAAGAGCGGCAGCTGCTGGACTAGGCAGCCCTTGAAAATAATTTTTATCTTGCGTCGCAAGTTGCGTATTAAAGCGCGCCAAACGCAAAGCACCGCCGGCTAAATGTACAAAGGCACCAATTAAACCCACCTGCCCTAAAGAAGACAAGGACCATAAATACATGACAATAGCAGGTGCTGCCCCAAATGAGATCATATCTGCCATGCTATCGTATTCAGCGCCAAAGTCACTTTGAGTATTAGTCATCCTTGCCACTCGGCCATCCAACCCATCAAGCACCAAAGAAACAAAGATTAAAATAGCGGCAGTCTCATAGCGCCCACTAATAGCAGAAGCAATTGCATAAAAACCTGAAAACAAGGCCGCAGTGGTAAACAAATTAGGCAATAAGTAAATGCCACGACTACGTACTTTTGAACTGTTCTGATCCGGATTAGTCATGAGTAATATCGTTATAAAGCGCTAAAATTAAATGCAGTCTATTGTATAGTATTTACAGTGTCTCTAAAAAGAAAAACCTAGGGCGCCAATCAGATATTTTATTTAAGACACTTCCATGTAAAAATACCGAGCAATATGGATAATACACAACAAGGCGTCAGCCCACATACAGTCAACTTATCGCGCCACGCTCTCAAACAGATGATTCGCGTCGTACATGACTTACAAAATCTCAGCGAAAACCCTCAATACCCAGACAAGCTCCCCGATCTGACGTGCTCTGCGCAAATTCAAGCTCAGAACTATTCGGTATTAATGGCTTATGACTTTCATGTCACAGACTCTCAAAAGGCCAAATTAATTGAAGTCAATACCAATGCTGGAGGCTTATGGTTTGCTTGCGGCATTGAAAATCCGCTCAACCAAGCACTTCCCGATAAATTAGCCCAGCGCTTACTCGCCACATTTATTCAGGAATATCAGCTTTTTACTCAAGACTCACAGGCCAGGCCTAAACTCATTGCCATTGTTGATCAAGCGCCTGAGCAACAGTTTCTGTATTCGGAAATGCAAGCCTTTGCGCGGCTGTTTAAGCAAGCAGGAATTGATTGTGTGATTACTGACCCTAGTGAAATTAAAGCAAGCAGCTCAGGGCTCTATTATAAAGAGCAACACATAGGCCTTATTTATAACCGTCATTGCGACTTTTATTTAAACACACCGGAAATGCAAGTTATCGCTCAAGCATGGCAAGAGCAGTCCGTTTGCTTAACCCCTAACCCTCGCGTCTACGGCCTATTAGCTGATAAGCAACGCATGGCCGACTGGTCACAATCTCCCTTTTTAAGTGATTTGCTCAAGCCCAAAATAGCCCAACGCTTACAGCAAGCTATTCCTAAAACGCAACTATTGCATTCACTAGATCAAGATACTTTATGGTCTAGGCGTAAAAAATTAGTTTTTAAGCCAACGACCAGTTATGCCAGCCGAGGTGTGTATATAGGTGAAAAATTAACCAAAGGTAAATTCAATAGCTTTGACCCACACACAACCTTGGTACAAGAACGCATTAAACCGTCCATCACCACTATAAGCGATGACACACAATTTAAAACCGATTTTCGGCTATTTGTTTACCGCCATACTATTCTCGCTGCTTGCGCCCGTATTTATCAAGGCCAAGTGACCAATTTGCGCACCCCTAACGGCGGTTTTAGTCAGCTTAAATTAACCAATTTCATATAAACATGCATACTTTGTTAAAACCTCTTATTCTTGTACCGGCTCTACTCAGTAGCGCTTGCAGCTTAACCTCCCCCACTCTGGAAAATACACAGTTAATGGAATCTAACGAAATCATTCAAAGCCAAAATGATAACCGACAATATCAAGTATTTACCTTAGATAACGACCTGCAAGTTCTTATTATCTCCGACCCAGATAGCGATAAAGCAGCCGCGTCTTTAGATGTTTTTATCGGCAGCACTAGCGACCCAGAAGATCGCGCGGGGCTCGCTCATTTCTTAGAGCATATGCTGTTTTTGGGCACTGAGAAATACCCTGACCCAGACGAATATCAAACCTTTATTGCTCAACATGGCGGCTCCAGAAACGCCTTTACTGCAAAGGAACATACCAACTATTTTTTCGATATAGAAAACGCTTCCTTAGAGCCAATGCTGGATCGTTTCAGTCAGTTCTTTACTGCGCCGTTATTTAACCCTGAATTTGTTGAGCGCGAGAAAAACGCAGTACATTCAGAGTATTTGGGCAAAATAAAAACTGAAAACCGCCGGTTTTATGCCGCTATGCAGCAAGCCTTTAACCCCAAAAGTCCCTATGCAAAATTTAGCGTCGGCAATTTAGAAACTTTAGCGGACAGACCGCAACAACCCGTTCGTGATGATTTACTACGCTTTTATAAACAGCATTACTCCGCCAATTTGATGCGCTTAGTGGTTTTAGCCAATGAACCTCTGCCCGTATTAAAAAAATGGATAACAGATAAGTTCTCAGCCATTCCCAACCAACACAGCACAAAAGAATTTTTTTCTGAGCCATTACTCAATACAGAACAAATGGCACAAAAAATTAACATTAAATCTTTACAGGAAAAACGTGAATTAAGTTTTATGTTTACCCTGCCAGAAGTGCAATCGCACTACCGCACCAAACCAAGCGCGTATTTTCAATCTTTACTAGGCCATGAAGGTGAAGGCAGCATTATTGCTCTATTAAAAGAGAAAGGCTGGGCAGATGAGCTGAGCACGTCCGCTGGTTTTAGCAATAACGCCCAAGAATCAGGCCTCTATATTGGCGTTAATCTGACCCATGCAGGGCTAAAGCATGTTGATGATATTACTGATATTGTTTTTCAATACATCCGCCTTTTGCAACAGACCGAGATGCAACAATGGCTATATAAAGAACAACAGCAACAAGCGCGATTAAAATTTCGTTACCAAGAAAAACGCAATGCCAGCCATACCGTAACTGATCTTGCTCGTAATCTACAGTATTACGCACCACAAGATGTACTGCGCGGAACTTACCTTATGGAGCATAGCGAACCCGAACTCACGCAATCTTTATTACATCTCTTAACCCCAGAACGCGTGCTTATCTCCCTAACTAGTCAAGATGTCAGTACCAATCAGACAGAAAAAAACTATCATGTGGATTATGCGATAAATCCGATTACACCTGAACTAATAGCGCGCTGGTCAAGCTCCCCAATAAACCCAGCATTAAAGCTACCCGCTCCTAATCCTTTTATACCCGACCAACTGGAGCTGAAAAAAGCAACGACAGAAGCAGCACACCCACAATTGATTCCACAAAGCAATGATATGCAAGTATGGCATCAATTAGACACGAGCTTTAATGTGCCTCGTAGCAATCTTTTTCTAGCTTTGCACTCACCTATTGCCAACAAATCCCCACGCGATGCACTGCTAAGTTCTCTATTAGCCTCGATTATTACCAAACAACTGAATAGCTACGCTTACCCTGCTAGATTAGCGGGATTGCACTACTCTATTTATGCAACCGAGCGAGGCTTAAGCATTTCCTTATCAGGTTATGATCAAAAACAACCTATACTCCTTGAGCGTATTATCGAAGCACTCAAAAAGCCTGAAATAACAGAACAGCGCTTCACCATCTTAAAAAATCGTTTTCAACAAAGCTTAAGTAATGCGCAGAAACAACAACCCTTTCAACAAATCCTTGCTGATATTAAACGCACCTTAGTCGAAAATCGCTGGACCAATGAGCAAAAATTAGCCGCGCTAAGCACATTGACTGAACAAGATCTCATCGAATTTTCCGCGCAATTTTTAAAGCCATTACAACCAACACTGTTAATTCAAGGCAATACCACAGCGCAAGAAACTCAGAAGATTGCAGACTTTATTCACGCCCAGCTTGTTTTATCGAAAGAAAAGCTTCAAGTTCCAGCCGCTAAAATCATTCAACTCAAAGAAAACACTTTAAATGCACACCACCTAAACATTGACAATCAAGATGCCGCTTTAGCACTTTATTTCCAAGGACCGGATAAATCAATAGCCGCGCAAGCGAAAATGCAATTATTGGGACGTGTTATATCTTCAGCTTTCTTTGCTGATTTACGCACACGCCAACAATTAGGCTATAACCTTGGCGCAGCCGCACTACCGATGAAAGATGTGCCCGGCATGATTTTTATCCTACAATCGCCAGTTATTTCTGCGACTGAAATAGAAAGCCGCGTTAAAACCTTTATTACTGCTTTTCTACAAGATTTAGAAAACCTACCCACAGAAGAATTAGAAACCTATAAAACAGGTTTAATCACCCGCCTTCTGGAAAAGGATAAAAACCTACAAAAACGCAGCTATAGAAACTGGCTAGAAATTGACCGTAAAAACTACGATTTTGACACACAAGAGCGCATTGCCGCAGCCGTTAAAACGATTGATAAGGCCAGCTTAATTCAAGCTTATAAAAGCTGGCTAATTGATAACCCTCGTCAATTCCGCAGTTATGCCTTAGGTACGAAATTTTTTCAAGAAGACTTTTCTGATGTGCTGCCGATTACAGATAATGATTTATTTAAGCGGGGGCACAATAAGTTGTAGATAAAACCAATTCCAATAAATTCGTCTGTTGTTCCTTCTCCTGCTGGAGAAGGCTAGGATGAGGAGATTAAAATATAAACTTATTGGGACTGGTATAAAACCCTATTTAGGGACCTGAATTAAATAACACGGGACCATCAAATTTTATAGGAGTACGAAATATCAACCGAGCAATACCGTGTCACTAATACCGTGTTGGCTGTTTCCTCCAACAGGCTTTTTCCGGAATTTAAGATTGACATAAATATCAAAAAGAATTACTTTAAACGTTAATTTTCCTGATTCATCGGATAATATAGATTATCAGGTCAACTTGACAGGATAAATTGGATAGCAGGCAAATGTGCCTGATTTACCGGTCAATACTGTGGGGAAACCGGGCAAAAGGTCAGGATATTAATATCCTGTCAAATGTGCCCGATTTGTCGGTGAATACAGTGGAATATCAGGGCGAATGTGCCTGTTAATAATATAGTTGGACTAAATCTACGATAGACCGCCCGCTCCGACGCTTAAAGTATCCCCAAAATCCGCTATACTTTAAAGTATGAAAAATTTCTCGGATAGCACCGCTGTTGAAAGGGAAATAGAACGCGAATTCCCGCCCGAATCGACCACGCCACTTTATGAAGTCGGGGATATTTTTCGTGCCTACGGAACAAACTATATGGCTGCCCACCCTTTTAACCCTGTTCACGCCCATATCATTCAAGCCATTGCAAACTGTCGAACAAATGCCCTCGGTGCGCATGTTGATCAATGTGACCACTGTGGGCATATTGAAATAAGCTACAACTCTTGCCGTAACTACTACTGCCCAAAGTGCCAAGGGAGCCAACGTTTTAAATGGGTCAACGCAAGAGAGCTAGAGCTATTACCGATCCAGTACTTTCATTTTGTTTTCACACTCCCTCATGAATTGATTTCCCTAGCGCGCTATAACCAAAGGCTGATGTACGACTTATTAATGCAAACATCAGCCCTGACGCTACAAACTTTCGCCCAAAAAAAATGGGATGGAAAGTTAGGTATTATTATGGCATTACATACCTGGGGACAAACCTTGAATGAGCATCCACATGTACACTGTATCGTCACGGGCGGCGCCCTCAAAAATGATCAAAGTCAATTCATTCAAGCACCCAAAAATTACCTTTTCTCAGTTCAGGCTCTATCAAAGGTTTATCGAGAAAAATACCTTGCCGCTCTCAAAAAGGCATGGGAATCAGGACTGCTTATTTTTCCAGATTCAACGATGGATAAAGACATAGGCTGGAAAACCTTTATTGCTCCGCTTTATCAGCATGACTGGGTTGTTTATGCAAAAAAGACCTGCGCAAAGCCCGAACACCTGATTCGATATGTAGGTCGTTATATCAATCGAGTCGCGATTAGTAACAGCCGTATCAACAGTATTGAAAATGGGCGTATAAGCTTTAACTACCATGACAACCGCGATGACACAGACAAGGTCATGATATTACCGCCTCAAGAGTTTATTCGTCGTTTCCTGACGCATGTACTACCGAAAGGATTCCGACGTATTCGCTACTATGGATTTTTCGTCAATAGCCAGCGAAAAGCAAAGCTCACACGCTGCCGTCAATTACTCGGTATGACTCAGCCTGAAAAGCCCTATATTGCAGACATGGATCATCTACTCACTAATTTAAGCTATGATGCTGATTCTTGTCCTCACTGCTTTCAAGGAACAATGCAAGTAATAGACTGCATCCTTCCTTTTCATGATCCCCCTCAGTGCTATCTGGAGGTAGCATAAAATGAAGACCAGCAAGCCTAAAAATGCAGGGAGAGAGTGCTATGCGCTAAAAGCAGGAGAACTTGTTTTTCAGTCAAAAAGCGCTTATAAAACGCTTAAAGCATCCTTGATCAATAAGCTAGTCATGCAAAAAGACAATTCAGTTTTTTGTTATCTACAGACTCTAGCGGTTAATTCCAGCTTGACAGTCTCTCCTAAAAAGATAAAAACCCATAGCCAGTGGTGATTTGCTTGGTCAACTGAAGCAACGCTACCGTCCAACAAGCCGTTCGAGCTGTGTAGAATAACTTTTTTTCTAACGGTAGGAGAGTCCGCTTCCTCTTGCTTCTACGGGGCTTTGAGTTAGGCACTACACCGCTCAACTATAAGATTATGAATTATATTGATCCCGTAATGGAATCGGTGTATATTCGTCTTCATGAGAGTTATTTCTAAGCGTACATTACGGGAATTTTGGGAGTCTTCCCCGCAATATGAAGATGCCAAATCTTCTTTAGAAGTGTGGCATGGCGAAACTTTGAAAGCAACATGGAGAACGCCCCAAGAAATAAAAGCAAAATTTCGGTCAGCAAGTATTTTAAAAAATAATCGAGTTGTATTCAATATTGCGGGAAACAAGTATAGGTTAGTAGTATCTATTGATTATGGGCGACAAGCTTGTTTTGTAAGATTTATTGGTACACATAAACAATACGATGAAATTGATGTCGAGGTAATATGATGGATATTCAAGCTATTAAAACAGAACAAGACTACGATAGAGCTCTTTCAAAAATTGAGGAATTGTGGGGCATTGATGAAGGTACAGAAGATGGAGACAAACTTGATGTACTACT
>Ga0164315_10000914_pt1 | contig 21601 bp, 23 predicted proteins | sample GuaBasSedimGuay6_FD_113737 | JGI IMG/M metagenome (GOLD analysis project Ga0164315, IMG submission 113737) | Subseafloor sediment microbial communities from Guaymas Basin, Gulf of California, Mexico - Guay6, Core 4569-2, 0-3 cm | ecosystem: Environmental > Aquatic > Marine > Hydrothermal vents... | reverse complement strand
GTATGGGGTAACTCGGCTCCGCCAGTTAAGCAAAAACAGCCTGTAATGCGCCCACCCTTCAAAAATAGTTTTTTGCCATCGGCTCGGATTGTTTGCAGGTTCACCAACTCACCCCCGATATTTGTCAGCGGCACCAACAGCACATCACCAGCTTGCCGTAAGCCCATGGAATAAATACCTTTGGCAGCCAGGTAAGGGTGGGCTGTTGTAGCTGGCACAGCCTGCCTCCACATCACCCCCGCCCGCTGTTGCGCGTCCATGTAGCCTTTGGCTTTTTCCTGTAATCGTTTTTGCCTGGCGACTCTCACCACTGAATTAATGCGCTCGCGCTCCGCTTGTGTAATTTCTCGGTCAGTATTTGCACGCCATGTGTAACTGGTGCCGGTCCGCCAGTTGCCATAGGCGCCAGCGGGCAGGCCATCCAAGTGCAGGACATACCAGCAGGCCGCATTGTTGCGCTTAGTGTCGGGATCATCGAAGCGGTGCAGCTCGCCATCGGCTATTGGAGAAACAGGCGCCCCCAGGTCCTGGTATATGGCGTCTGCAAATAGGCGGAAGGGATCGGTCCCGGCAGCCAGAGGGGTATTGCTCATATATTCTCCCTCCACTTGCCGGGGTGCAGAATATAGCGGCCTACGTAATGCCGATTTCCCTGTGCATTGTGGTCGTAACTCCAAGCCAGTTGGATGTTGAAGCCGTGGGCGTGTCGCAGCTCATAGATGCGAGCGCCAGGCATCATCACATCGTAATTTTCGCGGAGCTCGATAGTTGTTAAACCCTGGCTCCCCACTTCGCGCAGTCCCGCCAATATTTTCTGCCGCTGATTTTCCGTACTGTTCACGTGCGCGCCCCCCTTTCCGCCCTTAAGCCCATGCGGAGTTGATATGGAATTTCCCGGAAGTGCCGGAAACAAAAACCTGAAATCCGCTCATTGGGCAAAAGTATCAATCCGCAATGTGTGCAGCGTGATTTATTGGGGTGTCTGGTTTGGGCTGTTTTTGCTATATTCATCACGTCCACCTTGTTGATTGCCGTCAATAGGACTCTGGAACCCACGCCCTGCCAGGTGTGGGTTTCGTCCGTTATGGGGTATGGAAAACATGGCGCTAGGCCGCTTGGGTTTTAGTCTGCTCGGCAAACTGAGCCCGCCAGTCCTTCAGTGTTTTACCCCGATAGCGAACAGCGGAGCCCATCTTTATAAACGCCGGGGCTTTTACGCCTGCGAGTTTTCCTTTGTTACGGGCATTGCGCATGGTGGTAGGTTGAAAACCGAGAAAGGCGCCGGAGGTGGCAGTGTCGTACACGCCATCATCTTTGATGGCTGGTAATACAGTGTTCTGGTTCATTGTGGATTACTCCCCGTAGTAGGTTCCTGGTAGTACGCCTCGGTAATCGGGCGTCTATGGGGATCATTTCAGAAAATTTGCGGGGGAAGTTGTAAGCGGGTCAAGCGGCGGCTTATCGGGCCAAGCGGCGGCTTATCGGCGGGACCGGTCCTCTGTCATCCGGCGAATAGTCTTAGTTATTGCCTCGCTGTCAGCAGGCTTAATAGGTTGTTTACCGCTTCCGTGATAAGTCAATTGCCGCAGATTGCCCGCCACTTCAATTCCATACCCTAGCGGCGGATTGGCCTTCCACTCCTTGAGTACATCGGCTGCGGACGGGCATTCACGCCCCGCTTGCCAAGCGGCGCTGAGTAGGTCGTATAGCGGCTCAGTATAACCTTGGAAGCGCTGAGGTTTTGTTAGTTTCCAATTAGTGGGCGTCGATACCTCGATATGCTCTACCACTGGCGCTGGGCTTTTTTTACCAGTTTTCTTCGTCTTTGGTGCGCCTGCCTCACTTGTACGCTTGGGTGCAAGGCTCATTAAAGCAGCAGAATCTTTCTTGGGAAGAAAAGAGGAAAACACTTTTGCTGCCTTTCTCACAGCATCACTTGCTTTTTGTGCTTGCTCCTCAGCACTGTTATCAATTCCAAATTTCTCGTGATTTATCGCAATCAACCTGGCGCCTGAGCTGACTTTTAATAACTTGGCCGCCGCCAATTGACGCGGGGTTAGGTCACTTTGATGCATCCTGATACTGTCACCAGACAAACCTAGCAGATCGTGCGCCACAGCATTATCTAGCGCCAAAGCCACTTCAGAGGATGAAAGTTTTTCCACGTCGAATTTTTTCGCCAGACTTGGGTTATTTTCAATCTCAGCCAGCTTTGGAATATGTTCCCCAATGTCTTGCACACAAAAAGCGCGCAACATCTTGTAGGTATTCTGTTCCATCGCACCCCCTTACAGTGCAGCCCTTAAAGTAGATACAGCGCCAGGCCGTTAAGGGAACGGCTTTTCGCGGGCCATGCTAGGCGCTGTAATTCGACTATATTATTTTATTGTGCCATTCCGAAATGCAGAATGCTAAATATATCGGCGCTCGGTATTAGCGATAAAAGTAATCATTCATATGGTTCTAGCTTTTTGTATGGAAGCGACCACAACCAATCCCACTCCTTTCTGAGTGTGCTTGTATCAAATGTCGAACGAACATATTTATAGGTATTAAATCTGCCATTTTTTCCAGCCTCAAAAATACCTAGCTGAACAAACCGAGACATAATTAAGCCTACATCGGACAGGCTAATTCCCGTTTCAACCACAATTTCTTTCTTTGTTAAAGGTGCGCCTGTGACAACTACTATTTGCCGAATTTGCTTATGATGTTTGGCAATTATTTGAGCGTCGGGGTAAGCGGTCGGGTAGAAGTCCTGAAGAACTGCCGAAAGTTCGCAAAGTGTTAGCAATAATTGATCGAGTGTTTTGGTTGTAAATACTTTTTGGATCAATAACTGATAATACTCATAAGCTTCATCTTGATTTGTGGGATATTCCTTTCCGGCTATTTTGGACTCAATATGCTGGCGCAACTTCAAACGCTCAGCGGTAGAAACAGCATAGCCTCTAGCGCGGCACTTTAAATTATCAATCTGGTGTTCAAGTGACTCAACAAATGTAGAAAGATCGGTAATTTTCTCCATCTGCCTTTCATCAAGGAAGTAGTCCAGCAGCGCAATTTTTCTGAAGTAGTCATCTTCATTTTGGCAGTTTGCAGTTACTACTTGTTCAATCGCCGCGTCCCATGTAATCGTGTTGTAGCTGCCCTCTTTTAGCACCCTAATTTCTTTTGCCAACCCTCTAATTTCTATAGTCTCTTTCTCAGATAACATTTCCGTCCCCGTTCCGATGTGGGCCGCCTCTGTCTGCACAATGCCCATCTCTGATTATAACTATCCTCCAAACTTGGCTGTTACCACATTCCCGGCTTTAGTCTGGGCTTTCAGGTTTTCCAGATAATCCGCCCAGCCCTGCATCATCGCCCGGCGCTCTTCCAGGTGAGAGGTCCGGTTGTAGGCTCTGCCGTTGGCATCTTTCACCGCGTGGGCTAACTGGTGCTCGATATAGTCTACCCGGTACTTCAATACTTCATCGAGAATGGTGCGCGCCATGGCCCGGAAGCCGTGGGGGGTCATTGTGTCATTGTCATAACCCATGGTGCGTAGAGCCACTCTCACGCCGTTGTCACTCAGGGGGCGGCTTGCTCCGCGCTGACTGGGAAAAACATACTTGCCACGATGCGCGGTGTGCTTCTCGATCTCTCGCAATAGCGCCACCGCTTGAGTGGATAGGGGCACAATATGGGGTTGGCCCATTTTCATCTTTTCCGCTGGCAGCTCCCACTGTTCATCCTGCCAATTGATTTCGCTCCACTCCATGGCCCTAATCTCCCCAGGCCGGGCAAATAGGATCGGGGATAACTGCATGGCGGTTTTGACGATAGGGGTCCCGCAGAAGCCGTCGATGGCTATCAGCAGTTTGCCCACCTCCGCCGGATCGGTAATGGCGGCATAGTGTTTTTTGGTGCGGGATGACAGGGCCCCGCGCAGATCGGCACTAGGGTCGCGCTCACAGCGTCCGGTGGCCACGGCAAAGCGGAATACCTGCCCGGCGGTTTGCTTGGCCCTGTGCGCCATATCCACCGCCCCCCGCGCCTCTACCTTGCGCAGCACCATAAGCAATTCCGGGGGTTCTATCTGGCTGATAGGCCGGGCGCCCAGAGAGGGGTACAAATCATTTTCCAGCAGGCGCTTGGTCCGGTCCCGGTGGCTATCCGATTTTTCGCTCATTTGGGTTTCGTACCATTCCAGGGCCACAGCCTTAAAAGTGTTCTCCCCGGCGTATTTGTCCTCCAGCTTTTTGATCCGCTTGGTTACGCCAGGGTCTATCCCTTTGGCGAGCTTGTTCCGGGCATCTTCGCAATCGCTGCGGGCATCTGCCAGTGATTTTTGGGGGTACACGCCCAGGGCCAGTAATTTCTCCTTACCCCCAAAGCGGTACTTGAGGCGCCAGTATTTGGCCCCGTTGGGATTAATCAGTAAAAACATGCCCTTGCCGTCTGAGAGCTTGTAGGGCTTCTCCCCGGCTTTAGCCTGTTTGACTTGTGCTGCCTTGAGCTTCATTGCGCATTCCCTCCTATGCGCCCCAGCGCCCCGGTGCGGGGTATTTGGGGGTATCAGGTGGGGGTTATGGGGTTGTACCCCCGTATCTACCCCCTGATTTGGGGGTATACTGGCATACACTGAGTGACAAGGGAAGACACCCCCGGAATACAAAAACCCCATAGGTAGGGGCTTTCATGGGCTTTTATGACTTTGAGTGATGCTGAATTATCATGATTTGGTCGGTGTGAGAGGATTCGAACCTCCGACCCCTTCGTCCCGAACGAAGTGCGCTACCAGGCTGCGCCACACACCGAATATTTGAGGCCAATGACTATACCAAAAGAGGGCTGTGGAACCAATATCCACCGCCAGCGGCGGGATCACCGGGCGGGCTAATAGACACCTGCCCAACGTGCCAAAAGCTGGCTGAATATACTCAGGCCCATAACGACGGCAATGAGCGCCAGGAGCAGGCGCAGCGGGCGGAAGGGCTTACGCTCGACCGAATTGATGCCGCGTTTGACGAACTCATCTACCCTGGCCTGATCCTCTGGGTATAACCGGTTTTGGTGGCTGCGATCCTGTTTGTCTGGAGTTTCTTCGGTCATAAAAAAATGAGGGGAGAGAATAGTCTCCGCCATTCTCTCCCCTCACGACAGGAAAGTCACCCTAATCAGGCAACTTTCCTCAGCACCAAACAGTTAAAAGTCAAACATCGCCTCAGGCATCTGCATAAGATTGTCAGCGCCGGATAACATGGTCTGTTTGTAAGCCAGGGTGCGCGGCAACAGACGGGCAAAGTAGAATCGCGCGGTGATCAGCTTTGCCTCGTAGAAAGACTTATCGTCATCGGCTGCCGCAATCTTTTGCCGCGCCAACACTGCCATACGCGCCCAGAAATAAGCCAAGGTGACATATCCGCTGTACATCAAATAGTCCACAGCTGAGGCGCCGACCTCATCCGGGTTTTCCATGGCGGCTTCACCGATCTTCATGGACAGCCCCAGCCAATCGTCCTTGTGTGACTTGAGCACGCTGACAAACTCGGCATCATCTTCTCCCGGGTTGGCTTCACAGAATTCATCGATCATTGCGGTAAAACCCAGTAGCAATTTGCCGCCACTACCCAGAACCTTGCGGCCCATCAGATCCAGCGCCTGGATGCCGGTGGTACCCTCGTACAGCATGGAGATACGTGAATCACGCACGATTTGCTCCATACCCCACTCGCGGATAAAACCGTGGCCACCAAAAACCTGCACCCCCAGGTTGGCCGCCTCGAAACCGGCCTCGGTTACAAAGGCCTTGCCGATGGGCGTCAGCAGCGCCATCAGGTCGTCCGCCGCCTTCGCCTGCTCCTCGTTACCCTTGTCCACAATATCTCCCTGCTGGGCCAGGAAATACAACAACGCACGGGACCCTTCCGCCAGGGCCTTCTGGGTCAGCAGCATGCGGCGCACATCCGGGTGCACGATGATAGGGTCGGCGGGGCCGTCCGGGTTCTTGGGGCCGGTCAGACTGCGCATGGCCAGGCGATCCCTGGCATAGGCCAGCGCGCCCTGAAAGGACAGTTCCGCTGAAGCCAGACCCTGGATAGCGGTACCCACTCGCGCGGTATTCATAAAAGTGAACATACAGTTGAGGCCCTTGTTGGGTGGGCCGATCAGATGGCCTTTAGCCTCGTCGAAGTTCAGAACACAGGTCGCATTGCCATGGATGCCCATTTTCTTCTCGATAGAGGCACACTGCACCGCGTTGCGCTCACCGACGCTGCCGTCGTCGTTCACATTGAACTTGGGCACGATAAACAGGGAAATGCCGGCGGTGCCCTCGGGGGCATCCGGCAGGCGGGCCAACACGATATGCACAATATTCTCCACCATGTCATGGTCACCGGCACTGATAAAAATCTTGGTGCCGGTAATGGCGTAAGAGCCGTCGGCCTGTGGCTCTGCCCTGGTGCGCAGCAGGCCCAGGTCAGTACCACAATGGGCCTCAGTCAGGCACATGGTGCCGCTCCAGCTACCCGCTACCAGTTTGGTCAGGTATTTTTCTTTCTGCCCGGCATCGCCATGCTCTTCAATAGTCTTCACCGCACCGTGGCTCAGGCCGGGATACATTAACCAGGGCCAGTTGGCGGTGCCGGCCAATTCATTGATGACAATACCCAGCAGGTTGGGCATGCCCTGGCCACCCGCCTCCGGTTCCGCACTCAGGGCCGGCCAGCCATTTTCCACATACTGCTGGTAAGCCTCGGCAAAGCCCTTGGGGGTTTTCACCCCGTCTTCACTCCAGTGACAGCCCTCCTCATCGCCGGATTGGTTGAGTGGCGACAGCACCTGCTCGGCGAACTTGGCACCCTCCTCCACAATGGCATTCATGAGATCTTCAGTAGCGTCTTCGTAACCGGGTAAAGTCTGGTAGAGCTTCTCCGACTCCAACACTTCGTTCATTACAAAACTGATATCGCGCAAAGGCGCCTTGTACTCTGGCATGGTATTACCTCTCCCTGTCCTGGCCCTGAATAACGCGCTGCACGGGTGTGCAGCCAGCCATGTGTTCACTGCTTACATTTTGCAGGATTTAAGTATGATGTCAAATATCTTTTTGGTATTTGCTACTGCTGGAATCACCTTATGGACATTATAAGACTCATGCCTCACTTAAAGTTAGTAAGTGCTTAATTACCCATAAGATACTGCAAGGAAAGGAGCTTTCCTGCAGCAGCAGGGTCAAAAGGTGTCAACTGAGGTACTTCACCCAACAGTGGGGCCGGTAACAGGCGCTGCAATGTGTCCAGGTTTTCCTTGTGGCAGGCCATGTGCTCTCCCGGTTGATTGGCTACCCAGCCCGCCAGTACCAGACCGTCACGGCGAATAGCCTCGGCGGTCAGCAGAGCGTGATTAATACAACCCAGACGCATACCCACCACCAGAATAACACCCACCTGTAACTGTACAGCCAGGTCAGCCAGTGTTTCCCGGGAACTAATCGGCACGCGCCAGCCCCCCGCTCCCTCTATCAGGACAAAATCCGCGCTACCCATCATGACGCCGCGGCAGATACCCGCCAGGCGCCCGGCCTGCAGCCGCTTCCCCTGCCGCTGCGCAGCGATATGCGGCGCGATCGGAGCTTCCAGGGCTACCGGATTTACCTGGGCGTAGTCCAGGGGCTCTGTCATACAATCCAGCAACTGCAAGGCATCTTCATTATGGCCATTGTCATCACAGCCCGCCGCGACAGGCTTCACTGCGGCGGTTCGCAAGCCCGCCTCCGCAGCCGCTGCCAGCAGGGCACAGCTGATGGCAGTCTTGCCAACCCCGGTATCAGTCCCCGTCACAAACCAGGCGTTGCTCATGCTTTCTCCAATACCCCGAAAATAACATCATAGGTTGCCGGTAGCACGCCATCCTCACGCCAGGTCTCATAGGCCTGCAACATGCCCTGCATGGCACGCCGACTGGTAAGGCCCGCGGGTCGATCCCGGTTCATATTATGGGCTCCCAGGGTTTTCAGCTCAGACAGCAGATCGCGAACACGTTGGTATTCCATACGAAATAGCCCATTGTCGAGCTCCAGTTGTATGCCCGGCACCCGCCGGGCAGCGCTTGCCAGGTCAGACGCAGGTATAAAGTTATTCACATGCTGGTGAGAATCGACCGCAGCCCAGGCGGTGCGTAATTCGCACAACGTATCCGGTCCCAGTGACGTAAACACACAGCATCCGCCGGGGCGCAGCACCCGGGACAATTCAGCGAACAGGTGCTCGGGCCTGTAGCACCACTGGACAGCCAGGCTACTGAATACCAGATCGACCGAGTTGGCTGCCAGGGGCAGCGCTTCCGCATCCCCTACCAGCCAATCACCCTCACCCGCAACTCGACCGCGGGCGAATTCCACCATCCCCTGCGCCAGGTCCAACCCCAGGTACCGGGCACCGGGGTAGAGGCGTCTCAGGTCTGGGTAAAAGTAGCCGGTACCACAACCCAGGTCCAGCAATGTTGTTGGAACAATCTGTAACTGGTCCAGGCTGGTCAACAATTGTGCACCCACGTCGCGCTGCAGCTTAGCCACAGAATCGTACAGGCTGGCCGCTCGGCTAAAGGAGTCCGCAACATCCCTTTTGGCCAGTGTTTGTGTCGGGCTCGAACTTTTATTCAACAACCCGGCATCGGCGAGAAACAGCCGGATTTCCCGGGCCACGGTGTCGGGCGCATCCAACGGCGCCACATGGCTTGCGGCCGCCAGTACCTGTACCCGCGCAGATGGTGTATTGAGCAGCAAGGCGTTGAGTGACCGCTCCAGGCCAGCCGGCAGTAAACCATCATGCTCGGCCAGTAAATGTAGTTGCGGCTGGGTCAGGGCTGGCAAGCGGATCCTCTGGTCAAGCGTTGCCAGCCACTGCAGGCCGGCCAACAACTGTAAAGAGGCCCGCTCCCGACCCTGCCTGGGCAATTGGCGCAACAATCGACGGGGCTGGCGTGCGCCGGCGGTCTGTAAGCTATCGAAGCGCCGCAGGGCGCCGCCGGGGTCAGTCATCACAGCCGCACGAAACGCCGAGAACCGGGACGCGTCCATACCCGGCCAGTCCGTTGTGGCCACAAACCGCGGGTTACTGCAGAGCGTTATCACCGCCGCGACCCGTTCCGGGTGACGCGCGGCGAGTTCTACCGCCAGCTGCCCACCCAGGGACCAGCCCAGGTACACCGCTTTAGTGGGGCTGCAGTCGAGAATCGCCGCAAGCACCTGCGCCAGTTGCGGCTGCACATCCAGGTCACAACCGGGCGCACAACCCGGCAGATCCACCAGCGTGATGTTGGCCCAGGGGCGCAGCGGCGCCAATAGCGACCGCCAGATTTCCCGGTTACTGCCCCAGCCGTGCAGCAAGACCAGTTCCTGCTGTGCGCCTCCGCTGGCGGGCAAGTATTCGAAATTCAATTGCACCTCAAGCCCCCGGCCAGCACGCGCCCAAATGCTCCAACAGGCGGTCTATCTGCTCTTCGCTGTGGGCGGCGCTGAGAGTAATACGTAAGCGCGAAGTGCCCGCGGGGACGGTGGGGGGCCGGATGGCGCTGATCAGCAGGCCTCTATCCCTGAGCTGCTCGCTGAGATTCATCGCCCGCCCGGCATCACCCACCAGCAGTGGCTGGATTGCACTGGCAGATTCCATCAGCGGTAGACTCAGCTGCTGCGCGCCGCTGCGAAATCGCACAATGAGGTCTTTGAGATAGTGCCTGCGCCAGGATTCCTCGCGCAACAACTGCAGGGCAGCCAGGCTGGCTGCCGCCACCGCCGGCGGCAGTGCCGTGGTGTAAATATAATTGCGCGCCTGCTGGATCAGCCCCTCGATCAGCAACTCGCTGCCCGCCACAAAGGCGCCCGCCGTACCCAGCGCCTTACCCAGGGTGGCCATCAGAACCGGCACCGAGTCGGCATCGAGGCCCGCCGCTTCGGTGCTACCGGCGCCTCGCTCACCCATGACCCCGAAGCCGTGGGCATCATCCACCATCAACCAGGCTTGCTGCGCCGAGCAGAGGGCGGCCAGCTCCGCCAAAGGCGCGGTGTCGCCATCCATACTGAAAACACCGTCCACGACAACCAGCTTCGGGCCCCGGGCAGTTTTTAGCTTTGCCGCCAGTGCGGCGACATCATTGTGCCGGTAGCGCTGGAAACGAGCCCCGCTGTGCAAACCGCCATCGAGTAAAGAAGCGTGATTCAGCCGATCTTCGAACACATAGTCACCGCGCTGCAACAGGCTCGTCAGGATTCCGGTATTGGCCATATAACCGCTGGAAAACAACAGGGCCCGGGGCCGCCCGGTAAATTCCGCCAGGGCCTCCTCCAACTGGTGGTGGGGCGTACTGTGGCCACACACCAGGTGCGAGGCGCCGCTGCCCACGCCGTATTCAACAGCGGCGCGGCGCAGAGCCTCAATCACTTTGGGGTGGGCCGCCAACCCGAGGTAATCGTTACTGCAGAAATTCAGGTATTGCCGCCCCGCCAGCTGGATAAGCGGCCCCTGGGCGGATTCCAGGGTCAGGCGATAGCGATAAAGCCCTTCGCGGTCGCGCCGGGCCAGAACTTCACTCAGGCGCTCAGAAAATGCCTCCATGACACCGGGCTAGCCAGCTAGCCGGCGGCTGTCGCGTCGTAGAATTGTGGGCTGGGGGCTTGTGGTGCGCGCTCCACCTGCCGCTGCTCCGGCTCGATCCCCAGGCGTGCGAACAGCGCCATATCGCTGTTGGCGCGAGGGTTGGGCGTGGTCAACAGTTTTTCACCATAGAAGATGGAGTTGGCGCCGGCAAAGTAGGCCAGGGCATGCATTTGCTCGTTCATCTCTTCCCTGCCCGCGGACAGGCGCACATGGGATGCAGGCATCATGATGCGGGCCACGGCTATGGTGCGGATAAACTCGAAAGGATCCAGGTCTTCCTCTCCTTCCAGCGGTGTGCCCTCAACGCGCACCAACATATTAATGGGTACACTCTCGGGGTGGTGCGGCAGATTGGCCAACTGCTGCAGCAAACCTGCACGGTCGGCCTGCTGCTCGCCCATGCCCACGATACCGCCGCTGCAGACTTTCATCCCTGCGTCGCGCACGTGGTCCAGGGTCTCCAGCCGGTCCTGGTAGGTACGGGTGGTGATGATGTCGCCGTAGTATTCCGGTGAGGTGTCAAGATTGTGGTTATAATAATCCAGCCCCGCTTCAGCCAACTCACCAGCCTGTTCTTGCGTCAGCATGCCCAGGGTCATGCAGCTCTCCAGGCCCAGTTCGCGCACACCCTTGACCATATCGACCACATGGGGCATATCCCGCGGCTTGGGACAGCGCCAGGCAGCGCCCATGCAAAAGCGCGTGGCGCCAGTGGCCGCCGCCGCCCTGGCCTGCTCCAGAACCTTTTCCACTTCCATCAGCTTTTCAGCCTCCAGCCCCGTGTCGTAGCGGGTGCTCTGGGGACAGTAGGCACAGTCTTCAGGGCAGGCGCCGGTTTTGATGGAAAGTAATGTGCTTACCTGCACCTGATTCGGGTCAAAATACCTGCGATGCAGACTCTGGGCCTCAAACAACAAATCGTTGAAGGGCAGGGCAAACAACGCCACCACTTCTTCACGGGACCAGTTGTGGCGAATTTCATCCTGTTGCGACGTGGAGTCCGACTGTCTGGCTGCGATTGCTGAGCACATAATAAACCCGGGTAATGGTCAAAAATAGGAAGGTCCATATGATACCGTCACACCCATACCTGTCAACCTTGAAGCACAATTATGGTTAACAGTATTGCGGGTGCCCTGCTTGCCGGTTTATTCCCGAACTACTGCGTCCTGTGTGGGCTGCGCAGCAACCGCAGCATTGCACTGTGCCCGGATTGCCAGGGAGAACTACAGCCCAACCACAGTTGTTGCCACCGCTGCGCCCTCCCGTTGCCCCAGGCTACAGATACCCGTGCGCCGCGGCTCTGCGGCAAATGCCAACATTCGCCGCCGCCCTTTCACCGGGTGATCGCACCCTGGATTTACAACGAACAGCTGGCTTACATCATTCAGCGCTGGAAATACGGGGGCGAAAGGCGGCTGACTCCCTTGCTTGGCTCCCTGTGGCTACAGCAGGTGGGACGCCTCAGCCCGGTGGATCTGTTGCTGCCGGTACCGCTGCACTGGCGTCGGTTATGGCAGCGGGGCTTCAACCAGTCAGATCTACTTTGTCGTCAGCTACGTTGCGCCCATCCCGCATTAACGGGCGCCGTGTTGGAAAACCGGCTGGTTCGTCGCCACCGGGCAACAGCAGCGCAATCAGGCAGTAACGCCTCTCAACGAGCCCGCAATCTCAGGGGCGCCTTTACAGCCCGCCGCCCCTGTGACAACCTGAGGATCGCCATTGTGGACGATGTTTTAACCACCGGAGCCACGGCCTCCGCCGTAGCCAGTGTGTTACAGGCTGCCGGGGCAAGCCATATTGAAGTATGGTGCCTGGCGCGTACACCCGCTTCAGCTGAGTGAAACCCAAGAAAACTTATGCGTTGCACTGCACTGCTATTATTACTGGCTGTCAGCCCCCTGTGGGCCAGGGAGCCTATTCGCGTGGCGGTGGCGGCCAATTTCAAGCAAACGCTGCAGCAAATCAGCACTCAGTTCGAGGCCCAAACCGGGCAGCAGGTGACACTGAGCAGTGCCTCCACCGGCGTGCTCTACAGCCAGATTGTACACGGCGCACCTTTCGATCTGTTTTTTGCCGCAGACCGGGAGACCCCCGAAAAACTTGCGGCTTTGGGGTCAACCGTCTCCGACACATTCTGCTATGCCAGAGGCGTTCTGGTATTGGCCGGGGGGGATGGCGCTCTGGAGCAACTGGCCAACCCACAGCGCAGCCTGGCGATCGCCAACCCGGTTACCGCGCCCTACGGTAAGGCCGCCATGCAAGTCCTGGCCAGGCGGGAATTCCAGCCGGGCAACGCCCGCAAACTGGTACGGGGCAACAATATAGTACAGGCCTACCAGTTCTGGTACAGCGGTGCGGTGGACCTTGCACTGGTGCCCCGCGCACTGGCGCCCGATACCGCCACGCCGGTACCCCGGGACTGGTATCAGCCGCTGGAGCAGCACGCCGTGGTCCTGACGCACAACAGCACGGTGGATGCCTATCTGGATTGGATCAGAAGTGATACCGTGCGCTCACTGATAACCGAAGCCGGCTACGAACCTTGCCCCTGAACACCTTGCTTCTGAATAACGCTGAGCTGGATGCGATCTACATTACCATCGCCCTGGCCTCTATTACCACCGTCCTGTTGCTGATCATCGGTACACCGCTGGCCTGGTGGTTGTCCAGGCAGCGCGGCAACCTTTCCGCCCTGGCCGAAGCGCTGGTGGCCATGCCCCTGATCCTGCCGCCCACCGTCCTGGGCTTCTATCTGCTGCTGTTATTTGCGCCCGACACGGGGTTGGGCCAGCTGTGGCAACAACTGACCGGAACACAACTGGCGTTTAGTTTCAGCGCGCTGGTGATTGGCTCCGTTATTTATTCACTGCCTTTCGTGGTACAGCCACTGCAATCCGCCTTCACGCGGGTGCCTGTGGGCTTGCTACAGGCCGCCGCCACCCTCGGCTCCAGCCCGCTGGACCAGTTCCGCTCTGTGGTCCTGCCGTTAACCCGACGCAGCTTTGTTACCGCCGCCAGCCTTGGTTTTGCCCACACGGTGGGCGAATTCGGCGTGGTGCTGATGATCGGCGGCAACATACCCGGGGAAACCCAGGTGCTGTCCATCGCTTTGTACGACTATGTAGAATCCCTGCAATTCGACCAGGCGCATAGACTGGCGGGGGCCCTGGTGGCATTTTCCCTGATTCTGCTGTTTTTCCTGTATCGCAGCGACCGGCAGAGCAGGTTGCAGGTGCACGCATGAGTAGCCTCAAACTGAGTATCGTGTATCCCGGCGACCAGGGCTTCGAGCTGCGCCTGGATTGCGAGCTTCCCGCTCGCGGCATTACCGCTGTGTATGGTCCCAGTGGCAGTGGCAAGAGCACCCTGCTGGACTGTATCGCGGGACTCAGGCGGCCGAATCCGGGCAGCATCCTGCGCTTTCGCGACGAGACCTGGCAGGACATGCGGCAGTTTACAGCACCCTGGGAACGCCGCATTGGCTACGTATTCCAGGACGCTCGCCTGTTTCCACACCTCAACGTACAACAAAACCTGGATTATGCCATGACACGCCGCTCACAACCTGGCGATATCAGCCTCGACAAGGTGGTCAAATGGCTGGAGCTCACAGACCTGCTCACACGCACCCCCGGCGGCCTGTCCGCCGGGCAAAAACAACGCGTGGCGATCGGCCGGGCCCTGCTCTGCGCGCCGCGCCTTTTGCTACTGGACGAACCGCTGGCCAACCTGGACCACGCCGCAAGCCAGCAGTGCCTGGGGTACCTGCAGCGGCTGGGTGCAGAGCTGGACCTGCCCATGCTGTACGTGAGTCACGATATTGAAGAGGTCAGCCAACTGGCGGATTATCTGGTACTGATGGATCAGGGGCAACTAGTGGACAAGGGCCCGCTGCTGGAGCTGTGCAGCCGGCTGGATACGCGCCTGTCGCACGAAGAGCAGGCCGCCGCCATCACCGTGGCGACCATTGCGCGGCACGACACAAAGTACGGCTTGACCGAGCTGAATCTCGAAGGCCAGCCCCTGTTCGTTAGCCACTTGCCCCATGTGCCCGGCCAACGCCGTCGTGTGCGTATTCCCGCCCGGGATGTCAGTGTTTGCCGGCAGCGCCCCCGGGACAGCAGCATATTGAATATCCTGCCCGTCACGCTCAGTGAACTGGAAGCCAGTGATTACAAAACCAGCGATTACAAGAAGAGTGGCGATGCGCGGATCCTGTTGCGCCTGTCACTGGGTTCGCAATACCTGCTGGCACGCATCACCCGCAAATCAGCGGCCGAGCTACAGCTAAAGGTCGGCGACCAGCTGTTCGCCCAGATAAAAAGTGCCGCGCTGCTTATGGAGGCGGCAGACCAGCCATGAATACTCATCCCTACGACCGCCTCACCCCGGATATGGTCATCGATGCCGTGGAATCCGCTGGCTACCTCAGCGACGCCCGCTTACTGGCCCTTAACAGCTACGAGAACCGGGTCTATCAGGTCGGAATAGAAGACAGCGTCCCGCTGATAGCGAAGTTTTACCGGCCGGAGCGCTGGAGCGAGGCACAGATCCTGGAGGAGCACAGCTTCAGCCTGGAGCTACAGGACGCCGAGATCTCTGTGGTCGCGCCCCTGGTAGACGACACTGGCAATAGCCTGCACAGCTACCAGGGCTTTCAGTTCGCCCTGTTCCCGCGTCGCGGTGGCCATCCCCCGGAACTGGATAATCTGGATAACATGCTGGTTCTGGGCAGGACCGTGGGCCGTATCCACGCGGTGGGTCGTACCGGGCACTTTGCCGAGCGGGTGCAGATATCCGTGGATCACATGCTGACCAGGAACCGTGAGTTTCTACTCAATGGCTTCATCCCACAGGCGTTGATTCCGGCCTACGAGACTCTCACCGCCGACCTCCAGCAGTCCGTCTCAACCATTTACGCTGAAGTACAGCCCGGTGACCTCATTCGCGTCCACGGGGACTGTCACATCGGCAATATCCTGTGGCGCGATGACACGGCCCATTTTGTGGACCTCGATGACTGTTGCACGGCCCCTGCGGTGCAGGACCTGTGGATGTTCCTCAATGGTGAACGTCACGATCGTCAGCTCCAGTTATCGGAACTGGTCGAGGGTTACTCTGAATTCTGTAACTTCGACCCGCGCCAGATACGCTGGATAGAAGCCCTGCGCACCATGCGCCTGATACACTACGCTGGCTGGCTGGCCCGACGTTGGGAAGATCCCGCCTTTCCCCGCAGCTTTACCTGGTTCAATACCGAGCGCTACTGGGCGGATCATATTCTCGAATTGCGCGAGCAGATGTCTGCTATGCAGGAGGAGCCGCTGCAGTTGTTGTAGTTGTAGGGTCAGGTCTCCATCCCTTTCAGGAAGAGCGTGAACCAGGATAGATCACGGACCAAAGCCAGTGCCACAAACTGTTCCCCGCAAGTACTTCCTGTTCGATCGCTGCAAAAAAAAGCTCCAACTCCGCCGGGTCAGAAAAATAATCCATCCGGGTGGTAAAGCCTCGCTGCGGGTCAAGTTCCTTGACCACCTTCGCCGGGCTGCCCGCGACGACCACATTGGGGGGGACATCCCTGGTCACCACCGCCCGCGCCGCTACCACACTGTTCTCGCCAATAGTGACACCCTTGAGCACCGTAGAATGATCTCCCAACCAGACGTTGTCGCCAATACGTACCGGCATGGGGCGTTCATCGCGCACGGTTCGATCGTAGATTGTGTGCCAATCCGAGTCAGTGACATAAGCGCCATTGGCCAGCATTACGCCGTTGCCCAGTATAATCTCGTCGCTGGCGCTGAGCCTTGAACCGGGACTCATCAGGACGCAGTCACCTATGTCTATGCTGCCCTGGCCCTCGGCTCGCCCCCAGACCCCCACCTCAACCCGACTGCCCGGTTCGCCGATCGCGGTAAAGCACCGGCCAATATGGATATTGTTCCCCGAAATATGCACATACCAGGGCTTCATCACCGTATGGTAAGGCCCCAGGCTAGCGCACTCCGGGCGCAAATAGTATTCCGTGTACCAGTACCTGAGCTTCAGGTAGCATTTTTTCACCCAGTAGGGCCGCAGGTCTTCACGCATCGAACAAGCTTCTCTTCTTTAGTGGATATGGCATATGATCGCAGCGGTTGTGACCAACATCAAATCCGCTACAGATAATGGCGCGGTCTCGAAGGAATCCAACACCCTTGCAAGCCAATTCCCGGAAAGTCAGCAGCAATCAATCCCACCCGCACCCCCGGCTGACTGAGGTCGTGCGCAGGCACCTGACGACGACTTTTCGCAAGCCGGCAGCACCGCACAATCTCGCAGCATTCAGCCGTTTGATGGAGCGGCTCGATGCAGCGCCACTCCCCCTGGTGCTGGACTCATTTTGTGGCACCGGCCACAGCACCGCGACCCTGGCCCAGCGGCACCCGGGTCATCTGGTAGTGGGGATAGACAAATCCTCAGAGCGTCTGGGCAAGCACCCGGCAAGTAGTGCCGATAACTGTATGCTGCTACAGGCAGACTGCGAGGACATCTGGCAGTTACTGCTGCAAGAGGGCCTGACTGTGGATTACCACTACCTGCTGTACCCCAATCCCTGGCCCAAGGCCAGGCACCTGCAGCGTCGTATCCACGGGCATGCCAGTTTTGCATGGTTGTTACGGCTGGGGGGACACATTGAACTGCGCTCCAACTGGCAGGTCTATGTAGAGGAGTTTGGTTTATCCACACAGCTGGCTGGTTATCGTGGACGGGTTGCCAGGGTGCCGGAAGGGCCTGGATTAACCCTGTTTGAACAAAAATACCGGAACAGCGGCCATGAGTTATGGGCATTCACAACGAATGTCTGCCGTGACGAGGTAGGCATTATAGGCTAAAGTGCCGGGTCAATATTGAGGTACGTTCATGTCCCCGACAAACAATGATCCCATATGGAAGCGGATTCGCGAGGAAGCCGCACGGCATGCCAGCGACGAGCCGATTCTGGCCAGCTTTCTACGCGCCACCATCCTCAACCACTCCAGACTGGAACTGGCCCTGAGTTTTCACCTGGCCAGCCAGTTGGACAGCCCCACGGCTTCCTCCCTGCTACTGCGCGAGGTGATGCTGGAGGCAATGGATAGCGATGCATCGATTCGCGAGGCGGTACGTGCGGACCTGCAAGCCGTGGAAGACAGGGATTCCGCCTGCCACGAGCTCTATATCCCCTTTCTGTACTTCAAGGGCTTTCATGCGTTGCAGACCCAGCGCGTGGCCCACTGGCTGTGGAATAACGGGCGGGAATCCCTCGCACTGTTCTTCCAGAACCGTATGTCCGCCGAGTTCAGCGTGGACATACACCCCGCAGCGCGTATGGGTAAGGGTATTATGCTGGACCATGCCACCGGCCTGGTCATTGGTGAAACCGCCGTGGTGGGCAATAATGTCTCCATCCTGCAGGCAGTGACTCTGGGTGGCACCGGCAAGGACGAGGGCGACCGTCACCCGAAAATCTGCGATGGCGTGCTAATCAGCGCCGGCGCCAAGATCCTGGGTAATATTTGCGTGGGTCAGGGCGCCAAGGTCGGCGCCAACAGTGTTCTGCTGGAAAATGTCCCGGCTCATACCACCGTTGCCGGTGTGCCGGCCAAAATTGTCGGCCGCCCCGCCTCTGACCAGCCCGCGCTGGAGATGGAGCACGACTTCTGCTGCGATGAGGCGGTTACCAAGACTGGCAACTAGTGTACCTCGTCACTCATAATGCAGTGACCTACCCACCATAGCCGACACCTGCCTGACATCCCAGGTATATAACGCCCGGCGTTTCAATGTGGAGATAGGGGCGTACAAAAATATCCTGCAGGTGTGGGAACGTTGTAATACACTGCAAACCTTCACGAAGGCGCCGATGTGCAACCCGATGCGCCTGAAACCACCTGAACAGGATTAGACATGACGATAATCAGCGAATTTATGCAACACAACCACCGACAATGTGACGAATTGTACGCGGCGGCGGAGGAGGCTGTCGCCAGCCAGGATTGGGATGCTGCAACGGGGAGTTGGCAGGCATTTACCAGTGAACTGAATACGCATATCACGGAGCGGGAGGAGGGGCTGCTGTTCCCCGCCCTTGAGGCGGCCAACGGCCCCCCGGGACCGATCGCGGTGATGCGTGGGGAACATGAGCAAATGCGGGCGCTGGTTGCGCAAATAGATGAGGCCCTGGCGGCGCAAGACCAGCAACGTTTTCTCGGTCTGGGGGAAACCCTGATGATGCTGACGCAGCAGCACAACATGAAAGAAGAGAATATTCTCTATCCGATCATGGATCAGTGTATTGCCAGCGAGGTGGAAAATTTACATTAATCCTGATGCTGATCGAAACCACGCTGGATGCCAGGGACATGGCGCCCCCGGAGCCCTTTGACAGGGCCACGGCGATCCTGCGGCAGCTGCAGCCCGGGCAGTACCTGAGGATGCTACACAGACGTGTCCCCTATCCGCTATTTGAATTTTGCCGAGGGATGTCACTGGCCTACAGGGTGAACGAAGATGCAGCAGCGAACTGCGAGATTATTATTTACTTTCCCGCGGATGAGCGAACCCTCAGGCAGGAGCGTGTTCTATGAGGATGAAAGGCCTCTCCCTGGAAACGATTCCACCTATCCATATACCCTTTCGATTTTTTAATACCGCACCCTGGATGGGGGTGTTGGCGGCGCTGGTGTTGCTGTTCGGTACCGGTCAGCCCTACGGCTCGCAGTGGAGTCCCGAACTGTTGGCAGCCACCCACCTGCTGACCCTCGGTTTTATGGCCATGGTGATGCTGGGTGCGATGTTTCAATTGGTGCCTGTGATCAGCGGCCGGACGATTCCCGGAGGTACGGTAGTCGCGACTCTGGTGCATATGCTGTTGCTGATCGGTGTGTTGTTGCTGGTCGCGGGTTTTTACTGGCAGGCTTACTGGTTGTTTGCCTGGGCGCTGCCGGTGCTTTTGGGGGCTTTTGCTGTCTTTCTACTGGCTCTGGGGTCACTGCTATTACGGCGGATTGGCGGCGGAGATGCCATCTATAGTATTCGATTTGCCGCCCTGTCCCTGCTGATAACCATTGGCCTGGGAGCGTTGCGCTCGGCAAATTATGCTGGGCTGCTGGAGCCGCTGACACTGGCCAATATCGCCAATATTCACCTGGCCTGGGGCCTGGCGGGTTGGGTGCTGTTACTGGTGATGGGTGCAAGTTACCAGGTGATACCGATGTTCCATGTTACTCCCAGCTATCCCTCACTGCTGGCTCGTGCCTTACCTACGGTGGTGTTGCTGTCGCTGCTGTTGCTCACACTTATAGACCACACTGTGGTGCAGGCACTGGCGGTAGTTGCCCTGTGCACTACGGCTATCGTTTACGCGGTATACACCATCCGTTTGTTAAATCAGCGCAAGCGCAAAATCCCCGATATCACAGCCAGGTTCTGGCGTCTGTCGTTGACCTGCCTGATGGTGTCGGCACTGTTACTACTCGGCTTCTATTTTGCGGGTCACCTGCTCTCTTCTGTTGAATTACAGCAGATGGCGCCTATTATCATCGGAATTCTCATGATCTACGGCTTTGCGGGTTCGGTTATTATGGGCATGTTGCAAAAAATTGTACCCTTTCTGAGCTATCTGCATTTGCAACGCCGCTGCATGTCCAGTTTCGAACTGCTCAAAACGCTGCCTCACATGGGGGAGATTATTCCTGAGTCCCGCTCCCGCTGGCAGTTTCGATTACATTGGTCGGTGTTGCTGGTGTTACTTGCAGCGGCAATAACTGGCTTTTTACCGAGTTTGCGGCACTGCTGCTGGCGGCAGATTTTGCCTGGCTGGGCTTCACCCTGGCCAGTGCTACCCGCCTCTACCACAGTACCGCTACACGTATAGCTTTGTCGCTGTAGTTGTTTTAGTCTGAAGTTCCTTTAAGAATTCCCCGCAATAGACAGCCGGTGAGCATTGTGCATCATCCTAGAAACCACAGTTGGATCATTTGGTCCAGGGTGGCATCTGCCAGGGTTGTTGTCACCGATGGCGGCATACTATTCATCGGTGGGTAATTGGCTGTGGTAGCCTCAACAAGATGTTCTATATCACCTTGCACTTATCTCGATCACCAAACTTGCAATCTTTATAGGAACCTTCAGAACCATATCGAATATGTGCATGACACAAGCTGTCCTGCAGGAGCCACCCGCCATTGTCGTCTGTATATGAATCTTGCGGCATTTCCACATCATTACCGGCATAACATTCATAGATCGTAACGCTTGCTGGTTGCACATCATTGTCACGTAAATGGTTGCATACACTACAAAACGTGTCCCCAAACCAATCTTTGGTCAACTCATCAGAACCTTCAATCACCTGGTATTTGGCATGGTATGTATATGGTATGTCCTCGTTGTATTTTGATCCAAATAACCGTTCGTACAATTTCATATAATTTCTCCACCAGCAAGGCGCATAGCTAACCCTATATCCATAAACAAATCAATAGATACATCGCGTATTGTTGAGTAGTAGCTAAACTGCCCTGCACTGACAAATTGGGAGCCCAATGCCTGGATCTGCTGTGAATAATTAGCCGCTGCTTCAGGAGAGGATTTTCAGCAATGATGGCTCGGATTCTACCTGGTCGAAGCAGTTTCGCCAGTAAAGTGAGCAGGTGGAAAATCAGGAAAATGACATCTCTCATGCTGCCCGAGGGTAATATCTGTCAATGAGCAAAACAATAGTTAAGTCTTTGATACTATTGGTGAATTAGAAATTCACCAGGCACAACCAAAATTTGATTCAATTTAAGTGGATATCTGCAGGCAAGCTTGATCCGCTTCAGAGCCAGAAAAGCTTTTCCACACAATGGGATGGCTGCGAGCCAGTGGTGCATTATTCGATACAAAGTGCGTGTTAAATTTAAGTGCAAGTCAACAAGCATGCTGTAAAG
>Ga0164315_10000913_pt1 | contig 21602 bp, 23 predicted proteins | sample GuaBasSedimGuay6_FD_113737 | JGI IMG/M metagenome (GOLD analysis project Ga0164315, IMG submission 113737) | Subseafloor sediment microbial communities from Guaymas Basin, Gulf of California, Mexico - Guay6, Core 4569-2, 0-3 cm | ecosystem: Environmental > Aquatic > Marine > Hydrothermal vents... | reverse complement strand
TGGATTGTTATAGATTTTTTTATAGATTAATCATTGGGTTTTTTCTCACTAACTTTGTGAACCACCAACCCTTATTTTCACCCTTTTCAAGTGTACTCAGTAAATGACTACTGTGGTTTGAAAGATTGGTCTTTTAAAGGGTGTATCATTTTTACACATCAATAAATGGGTTGTGGTTTTTTCGACAATGTGTTGCATTTTCATTTCAATTGCGTTAAAGTTAATACCTCTGCTAACAACGAACGCCAGCATCACTGTCTGGCTTGTCTGGCTATAGTTGGTACTGAATATAGTTTGTATAAAATTTTTGAGGTTTGCAAAACCTCGAAAGTTTTAACCACAGGATAATCCTATTTTCGCCTGTTTGTTAACTCAACAAATTACGATTTCAAATGCCTCTGTTGTCAATCAAAGACAGAGGATTATTTACCAAGTCAATAGTTACAGGAAAACTTTATGAACAACAAGAAACTTGCTTTGGCCATAGCTGCAGCACTGGCGACACCCATGGTAACTCACGCTGAGGTCAGATTGTCGGGCACAATTCAAGCGGAAGCGGTTAGTTGGAAAGCAGCAGATGGTAATGAAAACGCTCAGGTACACAGAGGCACAACAGATTTTGGGGACGATCATGATCGTCAAATGCTAACTAATGATGCCGCAGGTGCTGTTTTTAATGAAGGTCCCAACGGCCTAACATTTGATATTGAGGAAAAACTGGGGGGCGGATTGACAGCTACCGCACGTTATGCGGCAGCTTTCAATACCTCTGGTAACGCCGGATTAAATGCGGGTACAGCAGAAGCTTTCGTGGGTTTGGGTACCGAAAGTTTCCGCATCCGTTATGGCACCATGGTAGGGGCTTATAAATCATCTGTGGATCAAATTGATCCGTGGTTATTTACTTCTTTGCAAGCAAGTGGTACGGCAGGCGGTATGACTGGCGATACTACCAACCAAGTGACATTTACAGGTGGTAAATATCATGTTCGCACGGCCGAATCCGTCAGAGGCGGCGGTCTGGGGCTGACAAATGAAGGCTTTGTAAAAGGTGCACTTGATATGGGTGTCAAATTGGGTGGATTTGAAGGCCGACTGCAGGGCGTTGTTGATGATACATCCGCTATGGATGGTGCTGGCCTTATTGAACTCAAATATAGCATACCTAATACCTTTGCTGTGTGGCTGGCCGGTGCTTTCACTGATCTGAATGATGCGAAAACCACAGTACCCGGGACGACGACGACAACTGAGGGCAATGGTTATAACTGGAAAATTGGTGGTAACTACCAAATGGGACCCGCGAAACTGGGGCTACAGTATGAAGATGCTGAATTGGGGGCTTTTGATGGTGACATAAACCCGGATGGCGGGAAATATATTATGGGTTCTCTTGACTTAACTATGAGTAATGTCACTCTCGCTGGTTGGGTTGCTGGTTACCTCTCTGACATTGATGATGCCCAGAGAATAAACAGTATGGATGAAGATGCCTTGAGTTGGGCCCTTGGTGCCAAGTACCACTTCAGCAAGCGCACCCAAATTTATGCTGGTTATCGTCAAACCGACAGCGACAACGATTATCGTGATGAAAACGTGATGTTGATGGGTATCAGACACACATTCTAATCGCGGCTTCACCCTCATCCCAACCTTCCAAAGGAAAGGGAGGGGGGATTTTGGACTTTGATCATCATTTCGGCCACACCTGCATGAGTTTTAGGGACTTCCAAAAAAATAACATACCTTTGCTAAAACCTCCGAGGTTTGCTAAATCTCGGAGTGTTTGGTGGGTGTGGGTATATTATTAATTGTGATGTCCCCTTTGATGTTTTTTATTTGTTGGGTGCGCCTAATTTAACGGCCCGTTTAGTCCGCTGTTGCGCTTCAATTTCCAATACTTCAGTGGTTTGTGTGCCATCTTCCCAACCTTGTGTGTGTTGTATTGTTAATTCTAACAAAGCTTGTATGTGTTCAATATTATCATTCAAGGCCGGTATATAATGAAATTCTGAGCCACCTGCCTGTAAAAAAAGTTGACGGTTGGTGTGGTCAATTTCCTCTAAAGTTTCTAAACAATCTGCCGCAAAGCCCGGACATATCACATCAACTCGTTTCATCCCCGCCTTCCCCAACACCGCTAATGTATGATCAGCATAAGGCTTAAGCCATTCCTCCCGTCCAAACCGCGATTGAAACACCACTTGCCATTTTTCTTCTGATAAATCAAGCTGTTCTGCTACCAAGCGAGCCGTTTTGTAACATTCGCAATGGTAGGGATCACCCGCCAGAAAAAAACGTTTGGGAATACCATGGTATGAAAACAATAATTTATTAGGGGAACCGTGTTCAGCCCAATAGTTTTTAATTTGTGCTGTTAAGGCACGAATATAGGCGGGGTGCTCATGGTAATGTGAGACAAAACGCACATCAGGCAACCAACGCCAGTGTTTCAACACGTCAGCAACCGCATCAAAAGTTGATCCTGTCGTAGAAGCAGAATATTGCGGATACAGTGGCAATATTAAAATGCGTCGCGCATTTGCTTGACGTAATTGTTCTAAACCAGTGGCAATAGAAGGATTGCCGTAGCGCATACCTAAAGCAATCATCATGGGGCCTGCAAAATGCGTTTTTATGGCTTGTTGGAGGGCTTGGGTTTGGGTTTGGCTAATATTTAATAAAGGTGACCCACTCTCCGTCCAGATTTTTTGATAATTACGTGCCGAGCGGCGCGGACGGATACGCAAAATAATCCCGTGCAAAATTAACCACCACAACCAGCGTGGCATTTCGGTGATTCTAGGATCAGCCAGAAATTCACTCAAATAACGCCGTAATGCTAAGGGGGTTGGGGCATCAGGTGTGCCTAAGTTGGTTAGTAAAATCCCGGTTATTGGTAGGCTATTGTGAGAATAAGAAAAAGTGTTATAGATGGCCATGTTTTGTTCTGTCTTTTGAGGAACTTGCAAAAATGGTTTCCAAGCTAAGGTTTTTGTGCACAAAAAACGTTAGCTTGTTCGATGCCAAAGTTTTTCGCATCGCTCCAACTTTTGCCTCGAATAGGTAATGGGTAATAGGTTAATGGCACGCACGATAGTTCCAGGGGCGTTGCCACGGGCGTAGATAATACGCCCCGTTAGGGCTAATGGCACGCACGATACCTTAACCAGGGGCGTTGCCCTTGGCTGGCTGGCACAACCAAAATTTCTATCGTGCGTGCCATTAGGTAATAGGTAATAGCTTAATAGGTCGTCAAACCCTTTTTAATGATGTCGCTGTCTACAATCTATAAATTATTGAATTAATTTATTATTAGTAAAAAAACGTCATGAAGGTAACAAAAAGTCGCTAGAGTAAAATGGCATTACTCTTACTACCCATTACCCATTACCCTTGTCTTACGGACAAACTGTCATCTACGCAAAAACTTTTGCGTAGATAACGACTTTTGAAGGATGCATTTTTTGGTATCCCTAAAAATTTTTGGGCACAATTCCCAGTTAACGTTTTTTCTGCACAAAAAGATTTAGCTTGGAAGACTTTAGGCGCGATTCCAATTTCCAAAATACGGTGAACTCAAACGGAAATGACGCACGTCAACAAAATGTCCCGCAATCGCTGCGGCCGCAGCCATCGTCGGGCTCACTAAATGGGTGCGTCCACCTTGACCTTGACGGCCTTCAAAATTGCGGTTAGAAGTAGAAGCACAACGTTCACCGGGTTCCAAGCGATCAGCATTCATAGCTAAACACATAGAACAACCGGGGGAACGCCATTCAAACCCAGCGTCGGTAAAAACTTTATCCAAACCTTCTTGCTCAGCTTGCGCTTTGATTAAGCCTGACCCCGGCACCACTAAAGCCTGCTTGATATTGGGGGCAATTTTACGATCTTTGACGACTTGCGCGGCAGCACGCAAATCTTCAATACGCGAATTGGTACAGGAGCCGATAAAAATTTTATCAAGGCTAATTTCCGTGATAGGCGTACCTGCTTTTAAATCCATATACGCCAATGCTCGGTGCATACCGTCGGCTTTAGTGACATCGTCTACGTCAGTCGAATCAGGCACCACAGCATCAATCGGTACAACCATTTCTGGCGAAGTCCCATAAGTGATTTGCGGTTTAATGATGCTCGCATCTATGTGTACCACTTGGTCAAATTTGGCACCGGCATCACTGTGTAAATCGCGCCAAGCGGCCTCGGCTTGTGCCCACCATTCACCACGCGGTGCGTAAGGCAGTCCACGCACATATTCAATGGTTTTGTCATCTACAGCAATCATTCCCGCCCGTGCGCCGCCTTCAATAGCCATATTACAAATAGTCATGCGTCCTTCCATTGACAAAGCTTGAATCGCTGTCCCACCAAATTCAATGGCATAGCCGCTACCCCCAGCCGTGCCTATTTCACCAATGATATAAAGGATAATATCTTTGGCTGTGACACCAGCCCCAACGGAGCCATCGACACTGATGAGCATATTTTTAGATTTTTTTTGCACCAAACATTGGGTAGCCAAGACATGCTCTACTTCAGAGGTACCAATCCCAAATGCTAATGCACCAAAGGCACCATGCGTTGAAGTGTGCGAATCGCCACACACGATGGTCATCCCGGGCAAAGTAATGCCTTGTTCGGGGCCCATCACATGCACAATGCCTTGACGGGGATCATTCATGGTAAATTCCGTAATACTAAAGTCTTGACAATTTTTATCTAAGGTTTCAACCTGTATGCGTGACACCGGATCGGCAATATCTGCTACCCCACTGTCACGGGCCGTCGTGGGTACATTATGGTCAGGGACAGCGAAATTCGCCGGGACGCGCCAGGGTTGACGATTAGCCAAACGTAGCCCCTCGAAGGCTTGGGGTGATGTCACTTCGTGGATGAAATGGCGATCAATATAAAGTAATGCAGCCCCGTTCTCATCAACGCGCACAATATGAGCATCCCATAATTTATCGTATAAGGTTTTTGTGGACATGGTGTTTTTCCTGTTAATATCAGTGTTTTCTTGGTGTGTTTTGGGAATTTCTTAGCCATCAAAACGTTGGCGAACTTTTTGGCATTTGAGCTTCTTGCAAATTTCATGTTTTATCTGGGGTTATTCACCTTTTCAGGCAAAAATTTTTCTAGAAAAATTTTTGCCTGAAAACCCCTTTGGGGTTGAGAGTTTTAAAAGTGAATAGCGGAAGTGTTACCTGGTGCAACCCCGCAGGATGGGTTGATTGTTGATCCCCCAGTGAAACCTGGTTTCACCCCTACTGGGTTGAATTTGAATTCGAGGCTAAAGTTTTTCTAGAAAAACTTTAGCCTCGAATAGGCTTTCAGGTAAAAAATTTTCTAGAAAATTTTTTACCTGAAAAGGTAAAACCTGGGGAGTTTTGCAAGAGGCTCATTTAATAGACTTTATACCGATTTAATCTTAAGTGCTTGATTTTTTGACATTTGTGTAAATGTTAATTTCATTTAAAAAATAAATGGTTACGTTAAATTCAATAATTTACTTAAATCCAGCCCAGGTAAAATTAATGAATTAATTTAAAATCAATGACTTGCAGAGTGTTCCAACGTGGGGTGATGAAAATTGTGTTCGCGCCTAAAGTGTTTTTAGAAAAACTTCTATAGCGAATTGTGTTCGCTATAGAAGTTTTTTTGCACAAAAAATCTTTAGCCGCGAAAAGTATTAATTGTTAATAAATACAGGGTTATTTAAGCGACTATCTATTTATAGAATTTTTTTCTCATCTTCATTTCAACAGGCCAAGTTTTTGGACCAAATCACCTGATTTTCACCGCCCCAGTTCCAACGTTTCTGTGGTGTCAATATCGAGGTTGTAAAAATAAAGCGTTTTTGAACTCCCATTTTTTGACAAAAATCGGATTTCTTGCACACCCACTAAATAGGCCATGGTTCAAAGGTGTCTAATGTTAGCTAACACTTTTTAGCGAGAATATAGATTTTTCAATAGGTTATGCCACCCGTGCAACCTTGATTTGAACCACGTCAAAAAGAGTTGTTTTTTTGGTATAGTTGGCCTAAAAATATCAACATTTGTAGGGCCTATAAAATAAATGATAAATAATTTCACTTGACTGAAATTGACCTTTTCAAGTATCATGCAGACGGCATTGGGAGGCGAAACTCTTGACCACATTTTTAAACACGTTGAGGCTTAAGGCACTCCCCTACTAAAAAATAGACATTATACAGATTAAATTAGTGCTTGATTTTATGACACTTATGTAAATGCTAATTTCAATTAAATCAATGGGTTACGTTAAATCGGTATAAACTCTAATATATAGTCTGCCTAAAAATGCGAATTAAGGGTTGAAAAACTCATTGAAAATCAAGCTATTAAAATAGGCCACTGACGGGGACTACAGCGTATGTATTTTCTAAAGGGTTGTTTTTATTAGACACAATAATTTTAGCTCTTAATTCGCATTAAACAATATCAACATTTGTAGGGTATATTAAAAAGAACTAGAAATTTCACTTGACTGAAATTTTTTTTATGAGTATTATGCCCACCACCATTTCAGACCAAACTCTTGCGTTTTTAAAATTGGTATTTTTCAATGATTACAGAGCAAGGGTATTAAAAATCAGTGAGTTAGAAAAAAGTCCACCCGTTAGTAGGTGCCTGAACAGTGTTCAAGTTTAAACTCACCTGCATCGGTTTGTAGGGGCTACCCTGCAATCGAAGCCACACGATTTGTTGCGTCCCCAAACGCGCAAGCAGCGAAGCGTGAGTGCCTATAGTATTTCAGACACTATTTTCGTTTCGCATTTAGGCGGTAATCGAACGCTAAAGCGTCGCTTTTCTGAAAGTCTCAAGCTTAGAACCACGCGAAAAGGTGTTCAAAGTTGGGCGCGTGTGTCTATGGTTATTTAAGGCAAGCTCTGGCTGAAACCCCTGATGTTTGGCAAACATCTTTCTGAACAAACGCGATGCTCAACTTTTTTAAATGACTAATTTTATTTGGTAGTATTTTGATAGATACGCTCTGGCTTAATCCAACCCTAATATAAAATCAAGAGGTTGAGGTACTTGCAAAACGCCTGTTCAAAACCAAAAAACAATAGGTTACAGATGCATTCCAAAGCCTAACTGATTGATTGTTGGTTATGTACTAATGGTTTTGCAAGAGGCTCGGTTATAAATATACGTTTCGCATCGCGTGAACAACTGATTTTATATAATTAGTAAAAACTCGATGTTCAAGTTTTTGATGTTATTTAGTAGCCTGAACGAAAAACCCTGAGCGATAGTGTCATTTCGTTTCTTTGTATGGATAAATCTGATAAATCTTAACCTTTGACCACAATTAATAAGATTTACAGCGAAGCTCGAAATGACAAAGATGTTTTTTGTTCAAACACTCGGCAAGCTTTGCGGCAATTAATTTTTGAGTGTTTAGATATACAACTCATTGATTTAAAAAAAAATGATTTTTTAGGCACAAAAATTGAAATCAACGATTTACAAAAAACTTGATCGATCAAGAAATAAAAATAATATATATATAAACATAGTGGTCAACAAAATAGTGATTTTTTGATTTGATTGAAATGATATATTTCATTTTAATATAATAGAGTTGTCCGAAAATAAGGCTTTTTTGTGCCTAACTAATTGTTTTTATTGGGATAAAATTTCTTTACGGACAAGTCTAATTCATTATTAGACAATATACAGATTTAATTTAAATGCTTGATTTTATGACATTTATCCAAATGATAATAGTTTAGGCAAATCTATGAGTTACGTTAAATAGGTATAAACACTAATTTAATAAAAATAAATTCAATTACTGACAAGAATTTTTATAACGATAATAATTGATTAATCGTGAGCATCGATCAAAACTCTTTTTCAGGTTTCGCCTGGGGCTATTCACATTTTCAGGTAAAAGTTTCGCTCAAAGTACATTTACCTGAAAGGCAAAAGTTTTTCTAGAAAAACTTTTGCCTGAAAACCCCTTTGGGGTTGAGTTTTTTAAAACTCGATGTTCCAGTTTTTGGTAAATTGTTGATTTTCAAAGAAATATTCTTTTGTGCTTAAAAACTATATTTGATTAAAAATCAATGAGTTACAGATATAAACCCTCAAAAATTGATTAACGCAAGGCTAAATAACATCAAAAACTTGAACATCAAGTCAAAGTGAATAGCCTTAAGAAAATCTGGTTTCACCCCTACGGGGCTGAATTTGAATAGCTCCATCAACCTGGGGGTTTGCAAGAGGCTCTAGTAATTAAGATAAATGAATATGGCTCAAAAATTTCTCAGTTTCCAAAACCAAATATAATTAAGTAAGTCTTTACAAAAAACCACAAATAAATATTTTTTTATTTTAAGGCTTGACACAACGAATTGATGTGATTAGAATACTGCGCCTTTTAGAGGCGGGTATTTCACAAACAAACTTTTCTTAAACAATTTCATTTAATTAAATTAATTTTTCGGGAAATGGGAGGTTGTGTGATTAATGATTGCACTATCTATAATTACCCCAAATGACTTGAATCAATTATGTCAACAATCAACCAATTAGTGCGTAAGCCGCGCAAGCGTCAAACCAGTAAAAGTACCACCCCAGCACTGGAAAGTTGCCCACAAAAACGTGGGGTGTGTACTCGTGTGTACACGACTACCCCGAAAAAACCTAATTCTGCTATGCGGAAAGTTGCACGTGTACGCCTCACCAATGGTATGGAGGTCACAACTTATATTGGTGGTGAAGGGCATAACTTGCAAGAACATTCGGTTGTATTAATTCGTGGGGGTCGTGTCAAAGATTTACCGGGTGTCCGTTATCACGCTGTGCGCGGATCGTTAGATACTTCAGGGGTTGGCGCGAGACGCCAAGGGCGTTCTAAATATGGCGCAAAAAGACCCAAGTCTTAACCAAAATTGGAAATAAAAAAATGCCAAGAAGAAGAGTTATCGCCAAGCGCGTTATTTTGCCTGATCCCAAATATAGAAATGAAACAGTCGCTAAATTTATCAATATTGTGATGGTTATGGGCAAAAAGTCGGTGGCGGAACGTATCGTTTACGGTGCTTTGGATAGCGTCGCGGAAAAAGCGAAAGGTGATGCGTTGGAAATGTTTGGCAAGGCTTTGGACAATGTCCGCCCCGTTGTGGAAGTCAAATCAAGACGGGTAGGGGGTTCGACTTATCAAGTGCCGGTAGAAGTACGCCCAGCCCGTCGTACTGCTTTGGCAATGCGTTGGCTAGTAGAAGCGGCACGTAAGCGGGGCGAAAAATCCATGGGGATGCGTTTGGCAGGCGAAATTTTTGATGCTTATGAAAATAAGGGCACAGCAATTAAAAAACGTGAAGATGTGCATCGTATGGCAGAAGCCAACAAAGCATTTTCACATTTCCGCTGGTAAGTAAACAATATAATTATTAATTATATTAATATACACTTAAATTAAATAAAAAGCGTACGCTAATAAACCTTGACACGGCCTTCGGTTCTGGTAGAATGCCCCTTGACTCTCGGCTTGACCAATAAATATAACGCTCAAAGAGTACTCTTTCGGCTTGGGGAGCATATGATATGGTCGTCACTGTAAATAAAAGCTACCATGGTAGGGTCTTTTTTAGCGAAAACCAAACCGTGCGTGAGCCAAAGGGCAGTGTACAATGAACCGAGAAATGGACCGTGATCACATCATAAACGGAGCAGTAATTTCAGATGGCACGTAAAACACCCATTGAGCGCTATCGCAATATCGGCATTATGGCGCATATTGATGCGGGCAAAACCACAACAACTGAGCGTGTTCTCTATTACACAGGCGTTTCGCATAAAATGGGCGAAGTGCATGATGGTGTGGCAACAATGGATTGGATGGATCAGGAGAAAGAACGCGGAATAACCATTACATCCGCAGCAACCTCCTGTTTTTGGAAGGGGATGGGGCAACAATATCCTGAACATCGCATCAACATCATTGATACCCCTGGTCATGTTGATTTTACGATTGAAGTAGAACGCTCACTGCGCGTACTGGATGGTGCGTGTGCGGTGTTTTGTGCTGTCGGTGGCGTGGAGCCGCAATCTGAAACTGTATGGCGACAGGCGAATAAATACGGTGTCCCTCGTTTGGCTTTCGTCAATAAAATGGATAGAGCCGGGGCCGATTTTTTGCGGGTGGTTGAACAAATCAAAACTCGTTTGGCGGCTACCCCTGCGGTTTTGCAATTACCTATAGGTGCCGAAGAAAAATTTGAGGGGGTGATTGATCTCATCAAGATGAAAGCCATTTATTGGGATGATTCTACCCTCGGGGTGAGATTTGAACTACGTGATATCCCGGCCGACATGCAGACTCAGTGCGAGCAATGGCGGGAACGATTGGTGGAATTGGCAGCGGATGCCAATGATGCATTAATGGAAAAATACCTTGATGAAAATGTGTTATCCGAGCAAGAAATTTATCAAGGTATTCGTTTGCGTACCTTAAACAATCAAATAATTCCAACATTGTGTGGTTCTGCCTTTAAAAATAAAGGTGTGCAAGCCATGTTGGATGCGATTATTGACTATATGCCTGCCCCCACTGATGTTCCACCGATTCGTGGGGTGTTGAGCGATTCACAACAAACAGAAGCGACTCGCGCCTCTAGTGATGAGGAACCATTTGCAGCCTTAGCTTTTAAAGTGGCGACGGACCCTTACGTGGGCTCTTTGACTTATTTTCGCGTTTATTCTGGCGTATTAAAGTCGGGGAGTAGTGTCTATAACCCGCTGAAAAATAAGCGAGAACGGATTGGACGTCTTTTACAAATGCACGCGAATTCCCGTGAAGAAATTACGGAAGTTCAAGCAGGCGATATTGCAGCCGCTATTGGCTTGAAAGCGGTCACGACGGGAGAGACATTGTGCGATATCAACCATGTGATTACCTTAGATAAGATGGAATTTCCAACCCCAGTGATTTCTGTCGCCGTCGAACCAAAAACTAAGGCTGACCAAGAAAAGATGGGAATTTCCTTATCCAAGTTAGCCGCAGAAGACCCATCATTTCGGGTGCGGATGGATGAAGAGTCTGGGCAAACCATCATTTCCGGGATGGGTGAATTGCATCTTGATATTATTGTAGATCGCATGCGTCGTGAATTTAGTGTTGAGGCGAATGTTGGCGCGCCCCAAGTGGCTTATCGTGAAACTATCCGCCAGACAATTGAACAGGAAGGAAAGTTTGTACGTCAATCAGGTGGTCGTGGTCAGTATGGACATGTGTGGTTGAAACTGGAACCCAAGAAACAGGGAGATGGGTATGAGTTTGTCAACGAGATTGTCGGCGGTGTCATTCCCAAAGAATATATACCGGCTGTCAACAAAGGTATCCAAGAGCAAATGCAAAATGGGGTGATTGCGGGCTATCCGGTCATTGATGTCAAGGTGACTCTGTACGATGGGTCTTATCACGAAGTAGATTCCAATGAAATGGCTTTTAAAGTTGCCGCATCCATGTGCTTCAAAGAAGGGGCAAAAAAAGCCGGTGCTGTGCTACTTGAGCCAATTATGGCGGTTGAAGTGATCACACCTGAGGACTATATGGGTGATGTCATGGGCGACTTAAATCGCCGGCGGGGGATTTTGCAGGGAATGGATGATCTGCCTACCGGTAAAGCGATTCGAGCTGAAGTACCGCTGGGCGAAATGTTTGGCTATGCGACGGATGTGCGGTCCCTGACGCAAGGACGAGCCAGTTATACCATGCAATTCACTAAATACCGCGAAGCGCCTACCAGCATTACTGAGGCGGTGATGAAGAAGAATCAATAATAAGATTGAACCTTGAGATACTTGCAAAAAAAGTGAGAGTGAGAGGCTGTGAAAATTCGTTTTTTGGCCGTTTCGAGAACGAAAAATCAATGGGTTACAGACGAAAACGCGGCCATTTTGACAATTTTTTCACTGCCTCTGAGTGAACCGTGAAGAAGAACGTACCAGTGTTGATGCGTTCTCCACGGGTGTAGGAATAACGAACAACAAGGAAAACAACTGTGGCTAATCAAAGAATTCGCATCCGCCTAAAAGCCTTTGACCACCGATTGATAGATCAATCCGCACGGGAAATTGTAGAAACGGCCAGACGTACTGGAGCGCAACTACGAGGGCCTATTCCCCTGCCTACTAAAAAAGAAAAATTTACGGTGTTGACTTCTCCGCATGTCAATAAAGATGCGCGGGATCAATATGAAATTCGCACTCATAAACGTTTATTGGATATTATTGACCCCACTGATAAAACAGTTGATTCGCTGATGAAATTGGATTTGGCTGCAGGTGTTGATGTACAAATTAAGCTAAATTAACTAACTTATGAATTTTGAAGGAATCAAGCATTCTTAAATACAGAATAACGAATTTCAGGATAATTACTTTATATTTCAGTCTGTTAGATGTAAAGTGCAGAATCTGTTGTGGTTTAGTTTAACATCAAAAAAAAATTTATCAGAGTCGTCATTTTTACATAGTTAATTGTTTTTACATTCTTTTTTTGTTTAGTTTATAGCAGTGGTTTAAATTGGCTCGCCACCTAAGGCGAGACACATTATTTTGGAACGCGCACGAACTAACTCATTCAATTTTGCGTTGTTTCGTTGCTTGCAAAGGAATTCCCGAAACCTTAAATGACTAAATTCAGGCACGTTCCTTGGTATGTCATTCCAAACAAATGCGATGAATCTTGGACTTGCGTTCTATTTCTTAATATGGAACAGACACTAACTTTCTACGCAAAAGTTGGAGCTTCGCTGTCAACTTTTGCGTAGAATTGATTTTTCGTTCTCGAATTTGATGAGTTCCATCCTCAGTTTGTGTTCTAAAGCTGGGACATCAGTCGTTTTTAAAGCCGAAATGACAAAATGTTGCCGCGATGACGGAAGGGTAGCCTATTGTAATGAATGCATTCTCCTCTGGATTCCTACCTTCATGAGTCTACCTCAGCTTCAGGCAGGCAGGAATGGCGAATGCTCAATGTCATTAGCAAATACAGAACATTCTTGTTTATAATTCATCATTAATAAATGATCACATTTTTATAAAAAAGAGGTTAAGAAGATGGCCATTGGAGTTGTTGGTCGGAAATGTGGAATGACTCGAATTTTTACGGAAGACGGGGTTTCAATTCCGGTTACCGTGGTTGAGGTAACACCCAATCGGGTCACTCAATTGAAGACACAGGAAAGAGATGGGTATCGGGCCATTCAAGTTACCTGTGGTAGTCGTCGTGCTATCCGTGTTAACAAACCGACGGCTGGGCATTTGGCTAAAGCAGGGGCAGGAGTGGAAGCCGGACGCGGGTTGTGGGAATTTCGCTTGAATGACGATGAAGGTAAAGATATTCAAGCGGGTGGCGAAATCAAAGTTGATATTTTTATCAATGGGCAAAAAATAGATGTCAAGGGCATTACCAAGGGTAAAGGCTTTGCTGGAGCGGTAAAACGTCATAACTTTAAAATGCAAGATGCCACCCATGGTAACTCACTGTCACATCGTTCTGCAGGTTCGATAGGCCAAAATCAAACGCCGGGACGAGTTTTTAAAGGTAAGAAAATGGCTGGGCAGATGGGTAATGTATGTAGGAGTGTACAAAACCTTGAGATAGTACGTGTGGATTTGGAAAATAATTTACTACTCATCAAAGGTGCGGTGCCGGGTGCGCCGGGGGGTGATGTGATTGTACGTCCCGCCATAAAAGTGAAGAATTAACCATTATAAATATAACTAGTTAGTCGTATTATTTTTAGTTAGTCGTATTATTTTTTATTCAAAACCATTCTATACTTAAAAGGAAAGTGCAATGGAATTGAGCCTACAACCGGTGCCAGAAACGAGCGCGGCGGGTGTTATTAGCGTCTCCGACAAGGTGTTTGCCGCACAATTTAATGAAGCCTTGGTTCATCAAGCAGTAGTCGCTTATTTGGCAGGTGCCCGTAAAGGTACGCGAGCACAAAAAACTCGTGCCCAAGTCAAAGGTAGTCGTAGCAAACCTTGGCGTCAAAAAGGAACCGGACGTGCGCGTGCGGGCAGCATTCGCAGTCCCTTGTGGCGTGGTGGAGGCGTTACATTTGCGGCGACACCAACGGATCATTCGCAAAAATTAAACCAAAAAATGTATCAAGGCGCATTGCGTTCTATTTTATCAGAATTGGTTCGTTCAGGGCGTTTATTAGTTGTAGAACAATTTTCTCTTGACAAACCGAAAACACGAACCTTAGTAACACAATTGAAAGCACTCAATCTTATTAACAATGTGCTGATTGTGATCGAAACGGGGAACGAAAACTTGTATTTAGGCGCACAAAATTTGCCTCAAGTTGAGGTGATAGAAGTCAAGAGTTTAGACCCTGTAAGCTTGGTTGGGTTTGAAAAAGTGTTAATAACAATTGCGGCCTTGAAGAAAATAGAGGAGAATTTGGCATGAACCCAGCCCGTTTAATGCAAATATTAATTGCTCCACATGTTTCTGAAAAAGCACTGAAACTGGCTGATAGTAAGAGACAATTTGTATTTAAAGTCATGCCTGATGCCACCAAGCCGGAAATTAAACAGGCGGTTGAATTCCTATTTGAAGTGAAAGTCAAGAATGTGCAAGTGGCCTGTGTCAAGGGTAAGCGAAAAAACTTTGGCAAGATTCGTGGTAAACGTTCCAATTGGAAAAAGGCTTATGTGGGATTGCAAGAAGGTTTTGACATTAACTTTAGGGTAACTGATTAAAAAGGACATTATCATGGCACTTGTTAAAGCAAAACCCACATCAGCAGGGCGACGTTTTGTCGTGAGGGCGAGTACCCCTGAACTGCATAAAGGTAAACCTTACAAACCGCTACTTTTAAAAAAAACCAAAACAGGTGGTCGTAATAATCAAGGGCGTATAACAGTTCGCCATCGAGGTGGTGGACATAAACAACATTATCGAATTATTGATTTTAAACGTAATAAAGATGGGATATTGGGATCGGTGGAACGTATTGAGTATGATCCTAATCGCAGTGCCCAAATTGCTTTAATACTGTACGCTGATGGTGAACGCCGTTATATTCTTCAGCCCAAAGGGTTGACGGTAGGTGGTGCTATCATGTCGGGCACTCATGCACCCATAAAGCCGGGCAATTGTATGCCATTGCGTCATGTTCCCATGGGGAGTATGGTGCATTGTGTGGAGTTGAAACCGGGTAAAGGGGGACAGCTTGCCCGTAGTGCGGGTGCTTCTGCACAATTAATCGCTCGTGAAGGCCAGTACGCGACGCTGCGTTTACGTTCTGGAGAAATACGAAAAGTCCTTACAGATTGCCGTGCGACCATTGGTGAAGTTGGCAATGCTGAACACAATGTCGTGTCATTAGGTAAAGCCGGGGCTGCGAGATGGCGAGGTAGACGACCCACCGTCCGCGGTGTTGCCATGAATCCCGTTGATCATCCGCATGGGGGGGGGGAAGGACGTAGTTCTGGGGGACGTCATCCGGTCACGCCGTGGGGGTTTCCTACTAAGGGTGCTAAGACTCGTCATAACAAGCGCACCACGAATATGATTGTACGTCGTCGCCGTTAGCCGTTTTATTTTTGAAAATGGCTATCGATTTAAGGCGAGACACTTAACTTGATTTTTTATTCTGAGCAAATGCCGGGAATTTTGAATTTTATAAACTTTTTCAGTTCATTGAACTGACAAAGTGTTGCCGCGATGACGGGTAGCACAGAAATTGGAATTGAATCGTGAGCGCACAAGCATCAAAGGGCGTAAGGGACTTTGCTCCAAATAACATCTGCAAAAAAAAGGTTCTTTTTGAACCTTGGTTTTTTAAAGCGAATTTTGCGCCAACGAGGCGACAAAAATTTAATTTATTTTTACTATGTTTTACATGTTGTAAATTTTTGATGACTGGAAATTGGAAACTGAAAACCAAAAAAGACAATGCCATAAACTTCGGCCGAAAATCTACGCTGCTGCATGATAAATACAATATAGTTAGGGTAATATATGGCCGGTTGTGGGTGATTGTCTAAAAACTGAAAACTGAAAACTGATATGCCACGTTCCATTAAGAAAGGGCCCTTCATCGATCTTCACTTGTTGAAAAAAGTTGAGGATGCTGTTACCACTAAAAGCAAACGCCCCATAAAAACATGGTCACGCCGGTCAATGATCATACCCGAAATGGTTGGGTTAACTCTGGCAATTCATAACGGGCGTCAGCATATACCCGTGTTTGTTACAGAAAATATGGTGGGACATAAGTTAGGCGAATTTGCCATGACACGAACCTACCGGGGTCATCAAGCCGGAGATAAAAAATCTAAATCTAAAAGATAACAAATCTAAAAAATAAAATCCCCTTTCGTTTTAGTTCCCTGAAAAGGGTTCAAAATTCTTTCCTTTTTGAAAGGGGTTGGGAAAGATTAAAAAAAGCAGGACATAAGTAATGGAAGTTTCTAGTAAGCATAAGTATGTGCGTATTTCTGCACAAAAATGCCGGTTGGTTGTTGATCAAATTCGTGGATTGCCTGTTGGACAGGCACTCAATGTATTGAAGTTTAGCAAACAACGTGCTGCCACTTTGGTCAAAAAGACTTTGGAATCGGCCATTGCCAACGCAGAAAATAATGAAGGGGTGGACGTTGATGAATTGCGTGTTTCAACGATATACGTTGATGAAGGGCCAACCATGAAACGTATGCGTGCCCGTGCCAAGGGACGGGGGAGCAGAATTTTTAAACGTACCAGTCACATTGCCGTGACAGTTTCAGATGCTGATGAGTAAATAGTTATGGGTCAAAAAGTACATCCAACGGGGTTCCGCTTGGGTATCATCAAAGATTGGTCGTCTAAATGGTATGCCAGCAAAGATTATGCGGATTATCTCAACACGGATTTGAAGGTACGAGAGTTTATAAAAAAGAAATTGGCACACGCGTCGGTCAGTGAAGTGCGTATTGAAAGGCCCGCACGTAACGCACGGATTATTATTCATACGGCACGTCCGGGTATTGTTATTGGTAAAAAAGGCGAAGATATTGATCGGTTGCGAACTCAAGTTTCTGAAATGATGAGCATTCCTGTACACATCAGCGTTGAGGAAATTCGCAAGCCTGAGATTGATGCCCAGCTAGTTGCGGTTAGTGTGGCTCAGCAATTGGAACGCCGCATTATGTTTAGACGGGCTATGAAGCGGGCGGTGGGAAATGCTATACGCTTGGGCGCACAAGGAATTCGTATCAATGTGAGTGGTCGCCTCAATGGTGCCGAGATCGCACGTTCAGAATGGTACCGTGAAGGGCGAGTGCCTTTGCATACCTTACGTGCTGATATTGATTATGGATTTGCTGAGGCCCACACCACTTACGGTGTCATTGGGGTGAAGGTTTGGATTTTCAAGGGCGAGGTTATTGGTAAGCAAGGGCAATAACCTAACACCGCCGATTATGTTGTCGTTGTATGGCTTAACCGAAATCTCAACTCAAAAAAGGGGGATTTGCCAAAACCAAACTGGACGGGGTTTTCGTTTTAGCACTTGTTTGGCGGTTTTTTAAGGATAATTAAAATGTTACAACCTAAACGTACCAAATTCAGAAAACAACAGAAAGGTCGGAACCGAGGTTTAGCCCAACGCGGCAATAAAGTCAGTTTTGGTGAATTTGGACTCAAAGCGACCGGACGTGGACGTATCACAGCGCGTCAAATCGAAGCGGCACGGCGTACCATTACTCGACATGTTAAACGGGGGGGCAAATTATGGATTCGGATTTTCCCAGACAAACCGATTACCAAGAAACCGCTGGAAATCCGTATGGGCAAAGGTAAAGGAAATGTTGAATATTGGGTCGCGTTGGTTCAACCGGGTAAAATACTTTATGAAATTGAAGGTGTTTCAGAAGACATTGCCCGCGAAGCCTTTCGTTTAGCGTCAGCCAAACTGTCGGTGCCAACCACTTTTTTGAGTCGGACGGTGATGTGATGAAAGCGAGAGAATTTCGAGAAAAAAACGTAAGCGATCTGAATAAAGATTTGCTTGATTTATTACGTGAACAATTTAAGTTGCGTCTGCAAAAAGCCAATGATCAATTAAGCCGACATACCCAACTTAAAAGTGTCAGACGTGATATTGCACGGATAAAAACAGTACTAAATGAAAAAAAAGGTAAGGCTGCATGACTGAGCAGAACCACAAACCAGCGGGGGTGACCCGAACCTTGACAGGGCGTGTGATCAGTAATAAAATGCAAAAAACGATTACTGTGTTAGTTGAACGGAATGTTACGCATCCAAAATATGGTAAATACATTAAGCGTTCAACTAAACTGCATGCCCATGATGAGGACAATACTTGCTCACAAGGGGATATTGTTGAGATTACCCAGTGTCGTCCGTTGTCCAAAACGAAATCTTGGCATCTACATAGGATTGTGACACAATCTATCGCTTAAAGAATGAGCGCTTCTAAATGCTTGTGTAAGTTGCTTGTGGGGCACTTTATTTAATGTTATAAGTGACAATTTTGCTGGATGAGAACCAACAGCAATTTGATTTGGAGTTTTCAAAGATGATACAAATGCAATCAGTGCTAGATGCGGCAGATAATAGTGGTGCGCATCGGCTAAAATGTATTAAGGTATTAGGGGGTTCGCACCGCCGTTATGCCAACATTGGCGATATCATTAAAGTTAGCATTAAAGAAGCGATTCCACGTAGCAAGGTAAAAAAAGGTGAAGTGTATCCAGCAGTGGTGGTGAGAACACGTAAAGGTGTTAGGCGTCCCGATGGCTCTGTGATTCGTTTTGATGGTAATGCGGCTGTATTGCTCAATAACCAATTGCAACCCATTGGCACACGTATTTTCGGCCCTGTTACCCGTGAGTTGAGAAGTGAGCGCTTTATGAGAATTATTTCTTTAGCACCGGAAGTACTTTAAGAATATTTATTTCCCGTCTCATACTGAGTCAAACCTGGGCGAAAACTTACGTTTAACCAAACGTTGGGGCTTATGAATGATAAAAAAACCAAAGTTAGCAAGGGCTTATGGGTGGCGGCGAGGATGGATGTAAAAGCACTTGACACCTACTAACCCTGAGCTATAATTTGGCGAGGGGATAAAGGGCAGTGACGATTCTTATTCACAACGTGTTGGCATGTCAAGAGTTGCCAATAGAATTGTTATCTACCCATTTAATTTTGAAATATAAATCGTAATCCCAAGGGACGTGGGAAAGTGATTTTTTTTTAAAAGTCCCTTATCAATTATCGATCTCAAGGTGATAACTGATAACTGGTAACTGAATATGCGTAGAATCAAAACAGGCGATGAAGTGGTCGTTATCGCTGGCAAGGACAAAGGCAAACGCGGTAAAGTCATTCGCTACAGCACTTTTTCAAGTGTGGTGGTAGAGAATATTAATTTAGTCAAGCGTCACACTAAGGGTAATCCCATGCAAGGCACTCCGGGTGGTATTCTTGACAAAGAAATGCCGATTCACATATCCAAGGTTGCCCTTGTGAATTTAACCACTAATAAGCCTGATAAGGTTGGTTTTAAGTTTCTTGAAGACGGCACCAAGGTGCGTTACTTCAAATCGAATGGCGAAGTGATTGCGGAATAAGTCAGATGGCGAGATTACAAGCATACTATCGTGAGACGGTGGTACCACAATTGATGCAGCAATTTAGCTATAAAAGCATCATGCAGGTGCCAAAAATTTGGCAAATTACCCTGAATATGGGTTTAGGTGAAGCGGTCGCTGATAAAAAAGTGGTTGAACGCGCCGTGGCGGATATGACGGCTATTGCGGGTCAAAAGCCGGTCGTAACAAAGGCACGCAAATCCGTTTCTAACTTTAAAATCCGTCAAGGCTGGCCAATTGGCTGTAAAGTCAATTTGCGGCGTGAACGGATGTACGAATTTCTTGACAGGCTTATTAACATTGCCATTCCACGTATTCGAGATTTTCGTGGCCTAAGTAGAAAAGCCTTTGATGGACATGGTAATTATAGTTTGGGTATCCGCGAGCAAATAATTTTCCCCGAAATTGATTACGATAAAATTGATGCCATTCGTGGGATGGACATCACTATCACTACCACGGCACGGACAAATGAAGAAGGTCAGGCATTATTGACAGCATTTAACTTTCCCTTGAAGACTTTAAGAACTGAGGAAACCTAGATGGCAAAAGTATCGATAATCAATCGAGAAGCTAAACGCCTATTGATGGTAAAAAAATATGCGGCCAAACGGGCACAGTTAAAAAACATACTAGCAGATGTCAATACAAGTGAAGAAGAACGAGAAGTGGCAAGACGTAAGTTCCAATCCTTGCCCCGTAATGCCAGCCCGTGTCGTATTCGTAATCGTTGCCGAGTAACAGGACGCCCACACGGTTATTATAGAAAATTTGGTTTGGCCCGAAATAAATTACGTGAAGCGGCGATGCTTGGGTTTATTCCCGGTTTAGTCAAGTCAAGTTGGTAGAGGCAAATAAATTAGGAAAAAGTAGGGTAACATTTTATGAGTATGTCAGACCCCATTGCCGACATGTTGACACGCATTCGCAACGGGGGGGCCGTCAGAAAAAAGCAGGTAGAAATGCCGGCCTCCAAAGTGAAAAAAGCGCTTGCGAAACTGTTATTGGAAGAAGGCTACATTACAGATTACAGCATTTCTGAGGGTGTTAAGTCCGTGTTAACAATCACCCTAAAATATTATCAAGGCAAGCAGGTGATTTCTGAGATTAAGCGTTTCAGTCGGCCAGGTTTGCGTATTTACAAAGCCAAAAAGGACTTACCTTTTGTTATGGGTGGTTTGGGTATTGCGATTATCTCTACGAGTAAAGGGCTTATGACTGATCAGCATGCGCGTGTCGAGGGTCATGGGGGTGAAGTGTTGTGTTTTGTTTCTTAAGGTCCGGGTACCAAGATGTCAAGAATAGCTAAAAATCCCATTCCTCTTCCTCAAGGTGTTTTCGTCAGTCTAATCAATCAGGTGATTGAGGTTAAAGGCAGTAAAGGCGGCTTAGAACACAGTATTCACAAAGATGTCGATGTTAAGTTGAGTGATAATGTTTTGACATTTGCACCGCGTACCAACCTTCAAACAGCCAAGGCTTTGGCAGGTACCACACGAGCGTTGGTAAATAACATGGTGCAGGGTGTTACTCAAGGTTTTGAAAAACAGCTCACGTTGGTAGGGGTGGGATATCGTGCTCAAGTAGAAGGTAAAGTACTCAACCTCACGTTAGGATTTTCCCATCCCGTGAATTTTGACATTCCTGAGGGTATTACCGTTGAGACACCCAGTCAAACCAATCTCATTATCAAAGGCATAGATAAACAACAAGTAGGACAAGTCGCTGCTAACATCCGTGCATTTCGCCCACCTGAGCCTTACAAAGGCAAAGGGGTGAAATATTCTGATGAAGTGATTGTTATGAAAGAAACGTGACGACACGTTTTCTTAGAAACCTAAAGTAATTTAGGCCAATAGGAAGGATTCCAGAATATTAGGAATTACAATTATGTTATTTATAGGGATGAAAGGCTACCCTTGCTGTATTACTCAG
>Ga0164315_10000912_pt1 | contig 21605 bp, 15 predicted proteins | sample GuaBasSedimGuay6_FD_113737 | JGI IMG/M metagenome (GOLD analysis project Ga0164315, IMG submission 113737) | Subseafloor sediment microbial communities from Guaymas Basin, Gulf of California, Mexico - Guay6, Core 4569-2, 0-3 cm | ecosystem: Environmental > Aquatic > Marine > Hydrothermal vents... | reverse complement strand
CCACCTAGCCTGCCTAAAAAGGGGCAACCACAAGGGTTGCCCCTACGAACGGTTTGTAGGGGCAATCCCTTGTGGTTGCCCTGGTTTTTCAATGGTATTGAAACTGGAGCGATCCTGCACTAGTCGTTTAGACGAAACCTGTCAGGTTTTCAAAACCTGACAGGTTTTTTGGTTTTTTTAATCGAAGGCTCGCTATCCGACAAACGTTAAATCATATTCAACACAACACTGTCTAATCAAATCACTGGCCCCCGGCGAAATAAAAATACCACTGACTTGTTTATTCCTGTTTTGATGTTGAATTAACTGGACTTTGCGAACCAAAGTGATCACATCCGTTTCTATGGCTCGTGTTTTGATTTCAAAGACTTCAAGTTTGCCCTCTTGTGCCAAGATATCAACTTCAATAGACTTGCCTTTTTTTAGAAAGATGATGCATTCTTCATCCATAAACAGTTGACGTAATTGAATCGTTTCGGGTTTAATATCCGAACGCTTTAAGCCATAACTCAATCCCAACGCAAATAATTGTTCTGCTTCCTCTCCTCTTTTATCACCAACATTTCCCGTGACAACATTTAACCAAGCATCAAATTTGGTTATTTTTTCCTCAAACCGAGTCACGGCTGATTCTACCTTTATCAAACGGCGTTTCATGTCGAGTCGTTCACGTTTTTCTTCTTCAAAGCGTTTCTCACTCTCTTCAAATCGACGGTTCATTTCCGCCTGTAGAACTTCAAAACGCTTCTTCATCTCTTCCTGTAGAAGTTCAAAACGCTTCTCACTCGCTTCAAAGCGACGATTCATATTTTCACGCAATGGCTTCACTTCGTTTTGGAGAAGCTCAAAACGCTTGTCACTCGCTTCAAAACGATGAACCATGTCTTCACGCAATTGCCTCACTTCCTCTTGGAGAAGCTCAAAACGCTTGTCAGTCGTTTCAAAACCACGATTCATTTCCAACTGTAGAACTTCAAAACGCTTGTCAGTCGCTTCAAAGTGATGAGTCATGTCTTCACGCAATTGCTTCACTTCGTTTTGGATAAGCTCAAAACGCTTGTCACTCGCTTCAAAGTGACGAGTCATGTCTTCACGCAATTGCCTCACTTCCTTTTGGAGAAACTCAAAACGCTTGTCAGTCGTTTCAAAACCACGATTCATTTCCAACTGTAGAACTTCAAAACGCTTGTCACTCGCTTCAAAGTGATGAGTCATGTCTTCACGCAATTGCTTCACTTCCTCTTGGAGAAACTCAAAACGCTTGTCAGTCGTTTCAAAACCACGATTCATTTCCAACTGTAGAACTTCAAAACGCTTGTCACTCGCTTCAAAGTGATGACTCATGTCTTGACGCAATAGCTTCACTTCCTCTTGGAAAACTTCAAAACGCTTGTCATTGGCTTCAAAGCGACGATCCATGTCTTCACGAAGCAATTTAAGTTCAGTCACCAATTGGATAAGCTCATCGTGACGTGGAAATTCTAAGTTGAAACCTCGCAAGATTGAGGATGAATGGGAAGCGCCAAAACCCGTTTATTGGTTTTTACCCGCAAATTCAGAGGAGCCGATTTCTGCCAAAATTCGTTATCACTATGAGCGTTCCAACAACAAAACGGTTGTGCGGAAGTATGAGGATATTCGTCAGAAATTCCCCTCTTTGAGCATCACGCTTGATGAACCCGTAGAAGAAAAATTGGAAATTGATGGCCAAGAACTTGAGTGGTACCGGGTAACGGATGGCAAACTCAAGAGCGTTAAAATTTATTTAAAATCTGGAAAGCATAGCTTTAAAGCTAAGTTGAAACCTCGCAAGATTGAGGGTGAATGGGAAGCGCCAAAACTCGTTTATTGGTTTTTACCAACAGAGTCCAAACAGCCGATTTATGCCAAAATTCGTTATCGGTATAAGCGTTCCAACAACAAAACGGTTGTGCGGAAGTCTGAGGATATTCGTGAGCTATTTCCAGACTTGTTCATCGATCTGGATGAATTGTTAGAAGAAGGCGAAGATGAGTAAGATGAGGATTTATAAGAGCTGAATCATTTCCCAAGGGCATACACGCCGGGCTGCCCCTACAAACATTTTGACCTCTGTAGGGGGCGAACCTGGGGTGTTAAATTTCAGGTATTTTAGTTATTTTTTTTTAACCCAGATTTGTAGGGTGGGTAAGCGGGCGGCAATGAACTCAATAATAAACCCAGATGTAACCGCCCGCTTGCCCACCATTCCCCCATTTTGAATAAAAATAGAGTGAAAAATAAATCAATTGTGGCTTAAATTTAATACCCCAGGGCGAACCTACGTGTTCGCCATTTTTAAACATTTTGAAAGATAATAAAGGGCATTTGACAATGTGGTTTTTACATTTTAAAACGCTGTCTCGTCTTTTGGTGCTGTCATTAATGGCTAATATGTCATTGGCAGTCGCCAGTGAATTGACAGCAGGATTGAGCAGTTTGCATGTTCCCGTTGTTTACCCTAATCTTGACAACAAAATCGGTTATTTTCCTGCCCATATTCAATTTGTTGATCAACATGCGCTCAATCGCCCTCAAATCATCGCATTGGGCAATAAGAGTTTGATAACAGGACGTTTTTCTCTCATCGCTGTTCAGACTGAGGTAGATAAACTCCGTCAGAGAGTTAAGCAAAAGTATGGGGCCGCAACCAAGCTGGTTCAAATCAGCCCAAAAGGCTTTGCTATGCAGCTCTTGATTGAGGATAAAATCGTTTGGCAACGTTCATTAGCAAGGGGTTCATTCAAGCGTATACCTATCCAACTGCTGATTGCGAGTCAAAAATCGGGTCAAGTTGTGGAAGCGACGCTGAAGACGACGATGACATGGACTGAGAAGCTTCAACCATTAGCAGCTAAACTGAGGTTTGATTGGCAAGCGGTTGTCAAATTATTCCAAACTCAATTAGAGATCACAACGCTGTTGACTGAAAAAACACTCACAAAAGTTGCGAAGCAAGCATTGGCTGCACAGTTGATAGTATTAGAGAGGCAAAGCGATACGCCCCAAGCGAACTTGACAGCGCGGCTGCTTGACTGGATTGTCAATGAGTTTAAGCAGCAACTCCTTGAAAAGTATGAGAAACCCGCAGAGACACCCAGGCCCCATTTTGATCAAAACGCGATGCGTCAAGCGGATCATGCGCTATTGTCGTGGACAGTGTCGTATCGAATGCGTGAAAGTGTGCGTACTGAATCTTTAAATTCGGTGCATAATCTCAATGTCATTTCGTATCGGGAAAGGGTTGATAAGATTATTTCAAAAATGTTGATTCCATTTTAAAGCCATCTGAGTCCACCTCCAAAAATCGGATGTCTCAGCTTGAGACAGGGCACTGTTTTTTTACAACTTTTAGGAGATATTGATGCCAAAAATACCCATTATCCTCACCTTAGTGTGCTTTGCCGTCACAATGCAACACGCTTATGCCGAAAAACCTATACTCTGTGGAACGCCCTCAGAATGCTATGAATATGCGATGGACAAATTACAAGAGGCACAAGAACTCGTTAAAAAACAACAAGAAGAAAATCAGCGTCTTGCGAAAACCATCCAAGATTTGTCCTCGACAATCCAAGCCCTGGCCAATGAAAATAAGCGCCTGATTAAGGAAAATCAATCTGCTGTGTCTGCACTTCAGCAGAAAATGGCCCCTGTTAATATCTCAACTGATGGCAAGGTTAGCATTGGGACAACACAATCATCGCACCAGTTAGTGGTCGAATCCCAAAATGAGAATACCTTACGACTTATTGGCCCAAGTTCAAGAGGTTCAAAAGCCAAGTTGAATTTCGGTGATGGAGACTATGTGTTTCTGAAGGAGTATGAGGACGATAAATTAGAGATTAAGGCAAACGGGGGGGTGAAATTCACGGGTAGGGTAAATTTCACAAATTTGGTAGACATTGAATCAAAAGGCTCATTGAATGCGGCTCAATTTAAAGCGAATCAAGGACGTGCCTTGTACCTTGAATCAAACGGCAATGATCGGTCTACGCTGGTGGTTCTACAAAAAGGCTCACATAATGCTGCACAATTTCAAGCGAATCAAGCACATGCGTTGCGCCTTGAATCAAACAGCAATGAAGTTGCTACGCTGTTGGTTGAGCAAAAAGGCTCGTCAGATGCGGCAGTTTTTCAAGCGAATAGAGGAAATGCATTGTACCTTGAATCAAACAGCAATAAATATCCTACGCTGTGGGTTGAACAAAAAGGCTCACATAATGCTGCACAATTTCAAGCGAATCAAGCACATGCGTTGTACCTTGAATCAAACGGCAATGAATATTCTACGCTGCGGGTTAAACAAAAAGGCTCGTCAGATGCGGCAATTTTTCAAGCGAATAGAGGAAATGCCTTGTACCTTGAATCAAACGGCAATGAATCTCCTACGCTGTGGGTTAAACAAAAAGGCTCAAATAATGCTGCCAAATTTGAAGCGAATCAAGGACATGCGTTGCAGCTTGAATCAAACAGCAATAAATATCCTACGCTGTGGGTTGAGCAAAAAGGCTCAGCGAAAGCTGCCTACTTTAAAGGAGACATATCCACGAGCGGAAGTAAAAATTTTCAAATTCCTCACCCTAGCAAACCGGGCTATGATCTGATACATGCCAGTGTGGAGGGGCCTGAATCGGGCGTCTTTTATCGAGGTGAAGCAGAACTCAGCAATGGCCATGCGTTGGTAAAATTGCCGGATTATTTTGAAGCACTCACTCGAAAAGAAAGCCGCACGGTGCAACTGACAGCTAAAGGCCCTAAACCCTTTTTATTAAGTTACACCGATATTGTTAACGGGGAGTTTCAGGTTTATGGGACTCAGCCAAATGGTTTTTTCTCTTGGGAAGTCAAAGCCATCAGAGCGGATATTCCAACACTGAAAGTAGTCGTTCCTCATATGAAATGAACGCCAAGCTCTTGGGCGAACACGACGGTTCGCCCAGGGGTGTTAAATATAAACACATTTCTTGGTTGATTTTTTCCTCTATTTTTATTATTTCTGGGTGGAATGGTGGGCAAGCGGGCGGTTATATCTGGGTTTATATTGAGTTCATTGTCGCTAAGCGATCCCACCCTACGAATCTGAGGTGAAAAAAAGTAGCACTCAACACAAAGGAACTCTTCATGCGAATCAAACGTATCGTCTACCCAACACTGACACTATTAATCGTTTTAATGCAGACAGCGAATGCAACGACTCAACTCATTGATTGGCGTGACTTAAAAAATGCGCCTGCCACACTCCCTTTGGAAAACAGCCCTAAAACAATAGTGATTTTGGCTGACGATCTTGATTTGGGCACGTTCACATTGCCAAGCACTTATCCAGAAAAACTTCCCCTGAATGTGGTACTGATGGCCGATACACTACGGCTTTCGCAGATCGCTCACTTTGGCTTATCAAGTGCCCAAGGTGCGGGGTTCAATTTGCTTATCATCGTTCGACAGGTGATTGTAGGTGAAGCAGGTGTTTTAGATTTTAAAATGCTTGGACAAAGTTGCGGTAGCCTAAGAATTTTTTATGGTTCTGCCCGTTTTGAGCCTTTTACAACCTCTGTGGAAGCTGCGGAACGTTTCAAGTTCAGTCTCCAAAAGCTACGTCGTTCTGCCTTTTCTGGCTATCAAGATAAATTCAATGAAACCGATCTCAGCAAGATTGCCAGACAACTGGTGTCTACCCATCAGTCAGTCTATATTTTAGACGATATACTCATCAAGCCCTCAAACACAGGGTATCCCATCGCTTTCAAAACCGGCTTCGCATTAAATGGCGCGGTCTGGTTTACCTGTGCCGCTTACACGGCCGACAGCGGAGAATTGATGATTTCTCAGGATTTGAAGGCCGCCACCGATGATGTTCCCAAAGGGGCCCGGTTATACCAGTCTCAATGGATGGTTTCTTGGCTTAATAAACTGAATAAACAGGTGCTAGATGCGGTATTACTTAAAGACAGAAACCAACTTTTGGGCCATTTTCAAAACAGGGCAAAAATGGTTAAAGCGATGAGTTCTGCCATTGTTTCTGAAGACTACGATGAATATAGTCAGATTGTGATGCCCTTGATAGAGATTAGGGAAAAGTGGCTACCGCCCATCTGGCAAAATTGGATCACTGTTCAGGCAGCGGGCGGGATGCCGAAGGATATTCGGCGTTTTATAGTCAAGGATGCGTTATTGATAAACCGTTTAGCCCCGACGGATGCTTTGATTCAACCATATCCTAATGGAAAATTGGGGATCATTCAATATGATAACCTTCATCCTGACAAAATCACGCTGCATTTTGATGCGAAATTGACAGTTGATCCGTGGTTGAAATCTTTAGCCTCGCAAAAACTGGCAGAAACGGGCGAAAAAGTGATGGGTTTGTTTACCCATTGGAAGCTCTCAAACCCAAAGATAATCAGCGAAGGCGTGCGAGAGATTGTCGTTGTACCTATCGAAGACATTCTGCGAATCAAGTTGACCATTGAGAGTCATGCGCTAGGCAATATTGCCCTGTGGCGTTTGGGCCGTGAAACGGGATTGCCGCTGAAACTGAAATACGAAACTCGTGTCGATTCCAAAGTACGTGGTGACTTACAATTGGCCTTATCACTGGCAAGAAGCACCCAACCCGGCTTAAAAGTCAATGGGGATAACGTAATCAATACCAGTCGTCAAACCGTAACGATAGGATATGTTATGGTTGACGATCAAGCCCTATTGCTCAATCCTGCCTTGACAATACTCCCCGGTAAATCCGTCAAACTTCCCATACCACAGGATATGGCCACCCCCAAAATCATCGTACCACCTGAAGCCGTTTACACTGACGGGATTTCCTTGCTTGATGATTTTGAAGTGATGGGTGGCGGTTTAATGACAAAAGTCACCCTCACCAATCTCTTAGCTCATAACGAAGAGTTCGGTGGCGCTTTGGACTACGTGGTAGTCAAAATCACCTACCTCGTTGGTGAAGACGATGCTATTAAAGAATACTCCTTGGGTTCGTTCAAACTGTCTTCAAGGAAAACGCATGGTTCAGAGATAAGAATCCCGTTCATCAAATCAAAAGAAGGCCAGGAACGGTTTCGCATTGAAGGCCGGGCTTACTATGACAATGAACAGAGCTATCAAACGCTTCAGCCAAGGGAGGTGGATGATTTAAGCATCAAGATTACCGATGATTTTTTTGCCAATGAGGATGACGAGGAGGATAAGTAGCCATCAAATCTTCGTAGGGTGGGTAAGCGGGCTGCCCTAAACTGGGGTGTTAAATATAAACACATTTCTTGGTTTATTTTTCACCCTATTTTTATGAAGAATGGGGATATGGTGGGCAAGCGGGCGGTAAAATCTTGGGTTAATATTGAGTTTATTGTCGCCCGCTTACCCACCCTACAAATCTGGGTTGAAAAAAAAGTAGCTAAAATACCTGAAATTTAACATCCCAGCCCTAAACTACAAAAAATACCACAAATAGCCCGCTTGCCCACCATGCCATCAAATAAGGTCAGCTTAATTATTGATAAAAATCAATGGTTTAAAAGGTTATATGCATAGAGTAGCTTGTAGGGTGGGTAGAGCTTCGCTACACCCACCAAATCGTCGTTTTGTAGCAGGGCCGCTTTTTCACCTACAGGGTGGTGGACATAAGCTTAAAGCCTTGTGGGCAAACGAATGGGGATAGTCGTGGCCTTTGATTGATAAGAAATTGGAGTCTAAATGTGATAATGATGAAAAATAACCCTAACCATTGGCTTGAACTTCTGTTCAAGCTTAAATCTTGGAAAGATGGCATGGCCCTGACAGAACAGGCCCTAAACGAACATGAAGCTCAACAAGTCATTTTAGCGCGTCGGTGCCGTTCGGTGGGGAATCGACTGTTTTGGGCTGCACCCCGAAGGTAAACTGAACTCAACCTGCCAACCCATTGATAGCCAAACATGGGCAGATCAAGTGACAGAAGTGATTGCTATGACAGCAACCGGTCAAATCTTGATCTGTGGAGCCTGTCAAAAGACGCTTTCCTCTGCTGAGAGTGGTTTATTGGTTGCGGTACCCATTGAACAGACATCACTGTCTGCCCCTCTTTGCTATCAAGCTGAAATCAAACACTATTCAGAGACTGAAGCACACGCACTCACCTTAAATGGGCAAGGCGTTCCGATTGCACGCTGGCTAGGAACAAGCGGTTTAGACGAAAATTATATTCCTCCAGCAATGAGCTTGGGTAGCCATCCCTATTTATGGCAAGAAGTTAAAGCGATATCTGACGGCCTTGATCGTATTTTGGCTCAATCGACGGCCCCTAATCCTTGGTTATTCACTGTTTGGGTTCCACGCGGTGATGAAAAACGCCTGATGGCCATGCCCCCAATGGAATGGCTCTCTCTCCATCTACGTTGCCTTCGGGGGTTAGCTTCACAAGAAAAACTACGCCCTTTAACAGAACATCTTGAACCTCTCCAGAAAAAAGAATTATCCATATTAAATATAAGTGAAATCGTGAATGACATCAAGACAGCTTGGGAGATTGTCGAAACACGATTGCACAATGTGCTGACCATCAAAATTGACCCATTACTCTATAAATTAGTTAAACTACCTATAGAGAGAAAAGCTTGTTTGGACAAATCCCAATGTATTGCTATCACGATTCCCCAAGAATTGATCAATACGCCCTTACTACTTGCCATACCGACTCATCTCTATACAGGAGAAGAACTGAACGACCGAAAAAAATGGGCAATCAATCTCAAAAAACCAACCGAAAGTGGTCGTGGCTATCGCAGCAATAGGGGACTTCAATTTGTTCAAAAAACGGCAGTTGATAAGGAAGAAAGCTATTGGATATCTGAATTACCGCGCCCCACCACGATAGTCAACCAGTGTGGTATACTCACACTCCTTGCTGACGTAGCGGATATCAACAAACTTTACGTTTTGTCGAAAAGTGAATAGTTGACGAGAAAAAGATATTTACGATAATTTCTTTATTTAGCTGCGCTGAACGTCGTTTCCCAATTCCTTGTACTTAGGATTAATTCTTATGAACACACCACGATTTTTTAACACAGCAGGGCCGGTTCGGTGTGATGAGCATTATTGCTTGCCGCCCTTAAAACGATTTAATTTGGATGATGTTTTATCCTTGATTGATCAGAAAAAATATTTTGTGTTGCACGCGCCTCGGCAGTCGGGTAAAACGTCTTCTTTGCAAGCCCTGATGGATTACCTTAACCACGAGGGCAAATACAATTGTCTGTATTTTAATGTGGAATTAGGGCAATCAGCCCGTGAGGATGTGATGCAAGGCATCCAAGCTATTTTAAGTGAAATGGCTTTGATGGCAGAAGATTTTTTGGCGGATCCCTTTCCAGAAAGTATATGGGCTTCTGTATTAGAAAAAAGTGGTGGACATGCCGCTTTTAATAAAGTACTCACTCATTGGGCGGAAAAAAGTCCAAAACCATTGGTGTTGTTGATTGATGAAATTGATGCCCTTGTGGGTGATACTTTAATCAGCGTTTTGCGCCAACTTCGAGCCGGATACGCTAAACGGCCTGCTCGCTTCCCTCAAAGCATTATTTTGTGTGGTGTGCGTGATGTGCGTGATTATCGGATTCATTCTGAACAAGAGAAAGCCATTATTACCGGAGGCAGTGCCTTTAATGTCAAAGCTGAATCATTACGCTTGGGAAACTTTAATCAAGCTGACGTTGAAACACTCTACGCGCAACATACCTTCGATACTGGGCAAAAGTTTGAGCCTGACGCACTGAATTTAGTTTGGGAATTGACGCAAGGGCAACCTTGGCTAGTCAATGCTTTGGGGTATGAAGTCTGCTTTAAAATCAAAGCCCATCGCAACCGTTCTGTCTCTATCACAACCAAAATGCTTGAACAGGCGAAAGAAAATCTGATTTTACGACGCGAAACGCATCTCGATCAATTGATGGATAAACTCAAAGAAGCGCGAGTCCAACGTGTCATTCAACCCATTTTATTAGGTGAAAAAACACCTCTTTCTCCAGAAGATATCGAATATGTCATTGATTTAGGTTTAGTACATCGCTATCAAAATGGCCGCTTGGAAATCGCTAACCGCATTTATCAGGAAGTGATTCCCAGAGAATTGGCTTGGGGCTTTCAGATGAGCATGGTTGAAGAAACCGTTTGGTATGTCGATGCCCATTCTGGCAAACTCGATATGGAGAAATTGTTGGCCGCTTTCCAAAGCTTTTTTAGGGAAAATTCGGAACACTGGTTGCAACAATTTCAATATCACGAAGCCGGGCCACAATTATTGTTGCAAGCTTTCTTACAACGTATTCTCAATAGTGGGGGGCGAGTGGAACGCGAATATGGTTTAGGGCGAATGCGAACGGATTTATTGGTGATTTGGCCGCTTTCAGAAGGTACCCAAAAAGTCGTGATTGAACTCAAATTAGTCTATGTTTCCCGGCAAAGCACCATCACTCAAGGCTTACAACAAACTTGGCAATATATGGATAAAGCGGGTACGGCAGAGGGGCATTTGTTGATATTTGATCGGGATATCAATCATGCGTGGGCCGATAAAATCTTTCGGGAAGAGCAGAGTTATCAAAATCAAACCATTATTGTTTGGGGAATGTGACTCAACTTTTGCCGCTATACTAGGGTGTTTACTGAGCGTTTTTTTTGATGTGTTGTTAAGAAACTTTTACATACCTACTTAAATCAATGTAGGGTGGGTAACGTCTTTTCAAAGCCCACCATCCTCATTAAAAATTGTTACCGCGCTAAGTTAAATTAAATGGAAAATTGAAAACTAAATAATAAACGCTAAAGACGCTAAAGGCGCTAAAGGCGCTAAGAAGAATCGAAATCCTTGCGTCGTTTGCGTCTTTTGCGTTATTTTTCTGTCTTAAAATATTTCTTGCGCTTACCTATTTTTTTCTAAACACGCCCTTAACTGTTTTCCTAGCATTTCGACTTGGGGCGTGACAAACAAGTTATCATGATAGCCTTGAATCTCATAAATCTCTATCTGCCCTGTCGCTAATTGTGTAAAGGCGCTAACCTCTTTGACACGCCATTCGCTTGCGAAAAAAAGGGTTATGTTTCCGTGATAAGTTTGTGGTACATAATGTGCCCGAGCTTGATTGTAGGCATTGATAAATGAGGTATACCGGAACTGAGTTGAGGGCGTTTTGTGAATCCAAAGATTCAGCTTATTGCCTAATGGACTGAGCCATTGCTCTTGTATTTCTTGAAGATAATATTGCCATTTTTGTCGTATTTTATCAAAAAGGTAAATCGGGCCAAATTCTAACAAGTTAAGCCAGTGCTGATGTAAGCTATATCCCTGTTGCCCTTGCTTCGTTAGTCCAAGAAACCCATCAAATAAGGCCAATACTGCGACTTCTTGTCCATTGGCATGAAGTAGTTGAGCGATTTCAAAGGCGGCCTTGGCATCACCGCAATATCCCGCTAAATAATAAGGCCCTTCTGGTTGTACGGTTTGTATTTCTTCAATACACTGTTTGGCAAGCGTTTGAATGTCGGGTATGCTGTGTTGTTTGTTGTCTTGAGGATAGAATCCAAATACATTTAATCCAAATACGGGTTGATTCGTGCCTAACCAGGGTAACAGGGCACGGGCTAAGTGAGTTGAACCCATCATAAAAAGAGGCGGATAAGTGCCTTGGGGTTGAATCGCTTCTAATGCTTGCCATGCAATAATATTCTGGTTGGATTCGCTCAATAGACTGGCCTGTTCGGCAATAGTGGGCAATTGAAAAAGCGTGATCAAAGCTAAACGCTTGCGAAAGTGTTTTTCAATTTTGGTCAACAGGGTTATGGCTAATAATGAGTGTCCACCCCGATCAAAAAAGTTTTCATCTACTCCAATAGGAGAAATACCCAGCACTTTTTCCCATATTTTAGTCAGTTGAAATTCCAACGCATTTCGTGGGGCTATAAAGTTTTTTTCGGGTTGTTGTCTAATTTGCGCCGGTTTGGGTAATGTTTGTTTATTTATTTTGCCATGAGATGTCAAGGGTATCGCTTCTAGCGTGATAAATATTGACGGTACCATGTATTCTGGCAGCTTTTCTTTTAAAAAACGCTGTAATTCACTGGTTTTGGGTTCTTGTTTTAAAGCCGGTACGATATAAGCGACTAGACGTTGAACGCCAGTATTGTCTTCTCGAAAGAGAACCACTGCATTTTTGACAAGGCGATGATGAATTAACACCTTTTCTATTTCACCTAGTTCAACTCGAATTCCTCGGATTTTGACTTGATTATCCTTTCTGCCAATAAATTGAAAATGCCCATCACTCAACACTCGTGCTAAATCGCCAGTTTTGTAAATTAAATCATCTGGTTTTTGACTGAATGGATTGGGTACGAAAACGGCTTGAGTCAATTCTGGTTTGTTATAATATCCCAGCGTTAAATAGGGTGTTCTGATATAAAGTTCACCAATAATGCCTTGAGGGCACACTTCTTGGTTATCATCTAATATGATGGCTTTTGCGCCTTTCATGGGTTGACCAATGGGGATGAAACCACGTTCCATATCTGATTTTTGAACCAAGTGGTAGAATTTTACCATAGTGGTTTCGCTGGCCCCGTAGAGATTGACCAGTTGAATTTTGCGTTCATAAGTCTCCATCCACGTTTTCACATCAGAAACGGGTAAAACTTCTCCCGCCATCAATATATATTGAAGTGATTTTAGCTTTTGTGAATCTAAAGCACCCGCTACCATGATTTTAAATAAAGCCGGTACACAATGAATCAAGTTAATCTGTTGTTTGTCAATCCAATCAAGCAGCGTTTGTGAATCTAGCAGTTTGTTATTTTCTGGGGGAATACAAATCGTGCCGCCTGCACATAATGCGACAAACACATCTCTTAAAAACGCATCAAAGGTGGGCATAGTGAACTGGCTGATTCGCCATCCCTGACTCACATTAAAAGTTTCTATCTCCCAGCGAATAAAATGGGATATACTTTTTAATCGGCCTACGATGCCCTTTGGTGTGCCTGTCGAACCGGATGTGTGATAAATATAGCACATTGCTTCATTATCAATCGAAATGCTTGGCTTTTCGGCACTAAAAGAGTTTAGGGGTTCGATAATGGGAATGAACTGTTCTGTCTTATCAGCGGATTGGTTGCCTTCCAGATTGAGTAACCGAGTCTTTTTATCTGTCATATTCGCGACAATTCGGCGGTGGGTTTGTGTGATAAACCCATCTGGAGACAATTCCTTAACAATGTGACGCAAGCGTTTTTCAGGAAATTCTGGATCAAGCGGTACAAACACGCAACCTGCTCTCAGTATCCCAATCAAGGCGATGATAATGTTGATTCTATCATCAAGCATCACGGCAATAATTGAGCCTTTTGGCAATTGATTAGCGATTAAACAATTCGCTAATTGATTTGCCAGAGTATCAAGAAGTGCGTAAGTGATTGTTTTATCATTCCGCTGAATGGCTATCTCTTCAGGGCATTTTTGACAGGTTTGATCTAATAACTCTAATATTTCCCTCTTTTTCTTCACAATTTCCTCCGGTGTTGGCATCGTCCATAAGATTTCTAATATGCAAAGAAGCAAAATAAATTTGGAACGAAAGCCGTTGCAAAATAAATTGGGTTTGAAAATCTCTGTTAGGTTTAGAAATAGTCTTTTTAGAAAAAAGTTAAACGTCATCAAAAAAGTCGTCATTAAAATCATCTATTAAAGCCGCTTTTTCAATCTCGCTCAACAGCGACAATTTTGAAAGACTTTTATTTGGATCAACGACAATGTCTGCCAATAAATTTTGAAAATGGCCTACCATGCGCTGCATCGTTGCTGCACTGAACAGGGCGGTATTATATTCAAACCAGCCTGTTATTTCTTCCCCTTTTTCATATAATTCTAGGGTTAAATCAAACTTAACCGTGCCTGTGTTGACGTTTAATGGCGTTGTTGTTAAGCCGCTTAGATTTAAATCAGGATAATCAAAGTTTTGCAGTAGAAAAAAGCTTTGGAATAAGGGATTATGACTGAGTTCGCGTTCTGGATGTAGGCTATCAATTAAGTTTTTAAAGGGCAAATCTTGGTGGTTGTATGCCGCGAGCGCGATTTCGCGCACTTGGCTTAAAAATGACACAAAGGGTGTTTGCCCAGATAGGGTGGTGCGTAGCACTAAGTTATTGATAAATAAGCCCATAACCTTTTCCCACTCGATACCTTGCCGCCCTGCTGTTGCGGTACCAACCGATAAATCCGTTTGCCCTGTATAGCGATACAACAAGGTTTTAAAAGCTGCTAACAATGTCATAAATAAAGTCACACTTTGCTGATGGCTTAGTTTATATAGGGCGGTTGTGAGTGAGGCCGAAATCAGGATGGGTTGCCGTGCGCCTTGGTAAGTTTGTACGGGAGGGCGCGGATAATCGGTGGGTAATTCCAATATCGGCAAGGGGCCTTTTAATTGTGATTGCCAATACGCTAATTGTGATTGGTATTGCTCGCTTTGTAGATATTGCGTTTGCCACTGGCAAAAATCAATGTATTGATAACCAACCTTTTTAGAAAAGATTTTATCTTCTATAAAGCTGGCATACCATTCTGTCAATTCTTGTATAAAAAGCCCGATTGACCAACCATCGGTTATTAAATGATGGAAAGTCAGCAATAATATCTGTTTTTGTTCCTGTAAGCGGAGTACAGTTGCTTGCCATAAATACGTTTGCCCTAAATCAAAAGGGCGGCGGATTTTTTCATTGATAATGTGTTGTGTTTTGGTTTCAGACTTTTCGCTTCTCAAATCTATCACTGTCACGGAATAAGGTGCAGGCGGAATAATGCGTTGTTGCGGCGCACCGGTTTCAGTCATTTCAAAATGAGTACGCAAAGTGGCATGACGACGCACCATTTCGCTGAAAGCGTGTTCTAGTGCCGACACATTAAGCGTTCCTGTCAGCTTATAGGCCAATGGTATATTAAAAGTGGGTGTATTGGGGTGGAGTTGCTCAAATAGCCAGAAGCTTTGTTGAGTGATGGATAATGGGGCAGTATCAACGGCCTCGCTTTGAATTTTAACGGGAACAGTGAGGGATTCCAATGATTTCAGAGGAACAAGCGAATCTGGAACAAGCGAATCAATATACGCTGCCAATGTTGCCACTGTTGGTTTATCAAATAAAGCATTTATTGGTATATCAGTCTGAAAAGTCTCACGCACCTGTGAAATAATCCGAGTTGCTAACAGTGAATGTCCGCCCATTTCAAAAAAGTTGTCGTGAATGCTGAACTGGGATACTCTCAAAATGTTGCTCCACCATTTAAATAGATTCCTTTCGGTGGGTGTACTTGGCAAGCCTTCGCTGGAATCGCTTCCTTCCCAAGTGGGTAAGGGTAAGGCCTTACGATCTATTTTGCCATTGGGGGTTAAGGGCAAAGCTTCCAGCATCACAAAAGCGGAGGGCACCATGTAATCTGGTAAACGCTTATTCAGAAAGTCGCGTAATTCACTGGCTGTCAGAATCGGTGCCGGCCATTTTGATGGCACTTTTTCAGATTGATGGGCCTTTAAATCTGGCCTTGATTTTTGAATAGCGTAAAGGTAATAATTCATACCGGCGCTTTGATCAAACGACCAATCTTGCTCAACAACGGTTTGATAACCCTGTTTTTCAAATAGGGCGAGAACTTGTTGAAGACGATTGTCTATATCATGCACTTCCAAGGCGATCTGATGAATCTTGCGCCAATCATCTTCAGCAATGCCTGCAAGCACATCCCATTCGCTTTTTTCTACATTGATTTTCAGTAAGTCTATGTTTTCAATATTGTTTTCTTGGATGATATCCGAAAGTGTTCTTAACGGCACTTCAAAAGTTTCGCTTTGAAATTTATCTGTCAGGAGTTCTTCCAATAATGCCTCATCCTGATTTTGGGAGGCAACAGAGTCAGCGTGTAAGAACGATTTAACGATTTCTTTTTCGTCATCGATATCAGCATAAAGCCCTGATAAAAAAGAATATTTTGGGTAAAAGGTAAAATTCGCCGTTTTGGTTTCACCAGATAAACCGCAATTAAACAGTTTGGCATCCACCTGATAGAGTGCCGTATTGTGTTCAAGTTTTTCAAACACAAAAGGGTTTGGTTCAAATCCATAGACTTTGATATGGTTAGCACTCAGGTGGGCAAATAGGCTAAAAAGTCCGATGTTGGTGCCGACATCAAAAACACAATCACCGTTTTGAATCGTGATGCCGTGTTTTAAATAGGCGTTTATTTCAAATATCTCTTTATAGAGAAAATCAGTTTCATTTTTATTCAAATGGGCTATCGCCAAATTATTCGGCAATGTATAACGCGGTTGCCCGGCAATAGTCGGTGCCCGTGATGGCTTGGGTACGACATAGCTGACTAAACGTTTATCATTTGCAACGTCTTCTCGCAGCATGACAACGCTTTGTTGAATATCGGGATGTTGTGTGAGTACGGTTTCAATTTCGCCCAATTCGATACGATAACCGCGAAGTTTGATTTGAGCGTCAATGCGCCCAAGAAATTCGATGTTGCCATCGGGCAAGTAACGCGCTAAGTCGCCCGTTTTATAGAAACGGGCAATCCCTTTCAGATTTTTTAAATCTGGAATATCGATAAAATGTTCTGCTGTCAATTCTGGGCGATTAAAATAACCCCGCGCCAATCCGGCACCGCCTATATATAATTCGCCTTCTTTCCCAACCGGCACCGGTTGAAGGCTTTGATCTAAAATCTCAATATGAACATGGGCAAGGGGATGCCCAATAACGGGCTTAATCGAACGGTGTACTTCACAAATCGTGGCATCAACCGTACATTCTGTCGGGCCATACAGATTATAAAAACGAATCTTTTGAGTTTGTGCCAAGGCTTGCCAAGTCGATTCATTAATCGGTTCGCCGCCAATCAAAACGATTTTGGGTAGCGATTGAGACAACAAACCGGCTTCGATGAGTAATGCGAGTTGTGAGGGGGTGCAATCCAATACGTCTATTTGATGGTTTCCCAAATAATCTAATAAGGCTTTGCCTTCAAAGCGGATCGATTCTGGGATGATATCAAGCGTATGCCCATAGCCTAATTGGATGAGTTGTTTGACTGACGTGTCAAAGGCTAAACTGCCATTTAAACTGATTCGCAGTTGTTCAGGTTGATGAGCGGCATAAATGGCTTGATGAAGGGCATTGGCAAGATTGAAAACGGAACGGTGTTCGATAGCCACCCCTTTTGGTATTCCGGTTGTGCCCGATGTGTAGATCAGGTAGGCCAGATTATCTGGTGTGATATCCGTGATGAGATTCTCATCACTTTCCTGAGCAATCACTGCCCAGTCGGCATCAAGACATAAGACTCGCGCTGCTTGTTCTGAAAACTGGGCAAGCCACTTTTCTTGAGTCAACAGCACTGGAGCCTGTGAATCGGATAACATGACAATTAAACGGGCCTTGGGATAAGTCGGTACTAAGGGCACATAAGCCCCACCTGCTTTGAGAATGCCCAACAATCCGACTATCATTTCTATAGAGCGTTCGATGCAAAGTCCAACCAACACTTCTGGCTTAACGCCTTGTTTTTTAAGAGAATGTGCGAGTTGATTGGCACGCGCATTCAAGGCTTGATAAGACAATTGTTGATTTTCAAAGACGATAGCGATGGCATCGGGTGTGCGTTCGACTTGGGCTTCAAAAAGTTCGTGAAGACAGCGAGTTTGTGGAAAATCAGCTTGAGTATTGTTTCCGTTTTTTTGCATTGGTTTGTGTGTTTTTAGAAAATTTTTTGAGGGATATTGCTAGGGTGTCTATTTCGCTAAAGACGCTAGATTTCTCTTGAGTAACGCCTTTAGCGCCTTTAGCGCCTTTTGCGTCTTTTGCGTTTAAATTTTGTTTGAAAATCAGGCCTTCGCAAAGGGATTGCCCCTACAAACTGACAATGACTGGACAAAAAAATAGCCCCATAGCATAACACTATGAGGCTATTTTATTGTTAATTGTCCTAAATCAACAAGCCGTTAGGATTGTTTTTCTTGATGAGACGCTTGCTGTGATTACTTCTTCGGTGTTACTTCATCATAAAGAATGAGACTACCATCATATTCTATCTCAGCAGCACGGTAAGTATCCGCCGCAACATCGTCTGTGCAGGTGTACGGGGAACCCCCACTGGGAAAATCACAGGCTACATCTATCTCCGTTCCGCCATTATCAAGTTTATCACCACTGAGGATAAGCAAGGCTGCCGTGTCTTGTTCAGCAGAGGTGGTTAAGGTTAAATCAACTCCGCTCCCATTCTTGGTGGCGGTTAAGATCACGTCTGTTGCGAGAAGTGCCTTCTGATCATCAGGATTCACAGGAGGAAGAATCCCATTTTTCCTTAACTGGGCACAACTACTCGCATCCTCGAACCAATGTGCGCTTGTGACTTTTGCGTCTTGCCCATCTGGTAGTGGGTACCAAATGTGTATTGTCTCCCCTACTGTTTCCTCTAAACAGTTTTCACGAGACACATCCATGCCAAGTCGTGGAAATGTCTTTTGATAGCAACTGAGGAATCTCTTCACAACGACAGAGTTCCACTTATCGGTAATGCTATGTTCATGGGAGCTACCCGAGTTAAAGTAGTTTGGATAGCCATCATAACTCACAGCGGGTTCAACTTTCGCAAAATCAAGTACACAGACACCAGCGTGTACTGCTGTAAAACTGCTCAGTGCAAAAACACTGGATCCTAGAGCTACCATTAGCCCCTTTTTGCTAAAACGACTGTTCATAACGTTTTTTCCTATTGAAAAATATTTTCAACAACAAATAACAACCCCATCAACTTTAAAGCACTATCAAGTGTTGATGGTATTGCTACCCTTTTTATTATTAGGTTACGCCTAATCAACAAATGAAAATCCCTTTACATGGCAATCAATCATTTTTTTCAGCCACCAACATTCAGATTGCCAAAAAATCGACTTAGTTCTAAATTGAACATCAAGTTTTTAAGCTCTGCTATTTGGCACAGCATAAAACATATGCAAATATAATGCCTTATTTATAAGCGGTTGTTTTTATTAGAATGACTACTATTAACTATTATTAATGGTTGCATGTAACAATGCAAAATACAAATGTTATTGTACAAATTGCAATGCAAAATACAAATGTTATTGTAAAAAGACTAATTTAAGGGCAGACACGCAGGTCTGCCCTGGGGTGTTAAATATAAACACATTTCTTGGTTTATTTTTCACCCTATTTTTATTCCATGAAGGATGGATGGTGGGCAAACGGGCGGCTTCAATCTGGGTTTATATTGAGTTCATTGCGGCCCGTTTACCCACCCTACAAATCAGGCATGATGTGCTTGCCCTTTAAATCGCAAGGCCTTAAACCGAACACAATACAACCGGTTTACCTTCCTCTATTGCCATTACCGATTGAGAAAGTTGTTTTAAGATTGGGGTATCGGAACCCACAATCAGGCTCTCATAACAAATACCCAAACTCAGCGGATAGCCTTTACAGCCTACTATAAGCTGTTCTTGGGGCTGGGCAAATAGGGCCATCGCTGCAAAATGTCCCTGCAAACGCAGGAAGGCCGATCTCATTGCCTCAGCGGGCGAATTTCCCACATCCATATAGCGATTTAAGAACGTACAGAACAGCTCTAAATCGGTATTGCCTTCAAACTCATACCCGAGTTCTAACAAGTATGTCCGAATGGCTACTGTATTTTCCAATTTCCCCATATAAGCCACGGCTTGTTTTTCGTTGTGATACCACTGAGGCTGTTCCGTACCCATCTTCATATTCAGAATGGCGCTACCAGGGGAATATTCGGGTAACCAGCTTGATAAGGGTTGTTCCTTCGATGAGATTGGCTGTATCACACTACCTGAGTTAACAAATCCAAGCCAATCAAATTGCCCATATTGTTCTTCCAAGCTTTCTAATCCCGGTACCAAAATCGGTATCGCCTGTTGTAAATTATTAATACCCAAAATCATGATAATATCTCTCGAAAGTCAAATGAAACATGACCTTAACACAATCAGGAACAAAAAGAAATCTTTTTTTTAATCAGCTTGGGTGAACAAGATCGGGCAGCCCCTACAATCCCTAAATACGCGGAGTTTGATGATTATTGCTTTTGGAAGAAATACTCGGAATCTTTTTCGAGTGCAAAAACTGGGAAAATTGCGTTCTTTTGCGTCAAAGCGCGTTTATTTTTTCTTGAAATCTTTTTAACGCAAGAGGCGCAAGAGGCGCAAGAGACGCTAGATTTCTCTTGAATAACGCCTTTAGCGCCTTTAGCGCCTTTAGCGTCTTTTGCGTTTAAATTTGGTTTGAAAATCAGGCCTTTGCAAAGGGATTGCCCCTACAAACTGACAATGACTGGACAAAAAAATAGCCCCAGAGTTTATAAAACGATGAAGCTTTTGACAGACATCATTAAACTCTTTTTATCTTCACTGTTCAAATTCCAGGATAAAACGTTTGATAAAACCACGCAAAATTCTTTTTAAGTTCTTCTTCGATTCGCTGCGGTATTGAATGGCGAGCGGGTGGTTGACACGATGAATAGGTTTTATGCTGGTATTTAAACCGATAATAACTGTCGCTTTCATGCGCTTTCACTTCTAGTTGCTGCGGATCAAAAGGGGCTTCTGGCAAATTGAGCCATTGATAAATCTCACGCATCACCAAAACAGGTTCCGCCATCAAATGCTCAAACACGACATAATACAAGCGAGATTGTAAACTGTTGTCAATATCTTGTAGGTTTTCAATTGATTTTAAGGGGGTACCAATCACGCCTTCATTTCCAAAAAGCTTGTCGGCACGGGCGTAGCGAGAAAGATTGGCAAGATGATCCGGAAAATCAAGCAATAAGGTTTTTTGATGTTGCGCTTCAACTGAACCATAAATTTGTCCTAATTCGCGTACACAAACTAACATGCGGCAATCTGGATCAAGGTGATACACCATTTCTAATTGATTTAACCAACCCCTATTTTTGTCGACTACCCACACGGAGTCGCTTTCTGCAAACCAACCGTTGATGAAACCACGAAACGCATTGAGCAAGCGTTGATAAACCTTTTCAAAATCAACGTCGAGTTGTGACAATAAAAACTCATTATCGCTGAGTTGGTGGCGCAGCCCGTTTAAGCTGGGGCATAAGGGTGAACTGTGTCCAGGGCTGTAAATCTCTGGGTGGTGCCCTAGTAATTGGCACAAAAATGTAGAACCTGCGCGGGGTAGGCCGGTGACGTAGATCAGGCGTTTGTTGATGTGTATGTTGGACATGGAATGCAGTCACTTTCAATTGAGAAATAAGGATGAATGGTGGGCAAACGGGCGGTGAAATCTGGGTTTATATTGAATTCATTGCGGCCCGTTTACCCACCCTACAAATCTGCAACCTACATTTGTGGTAATTTTATTTTGTGGTAATTTTATTTTGTGGGAGATGTTGGAGTTCGCAAGCTCACTCCAACCTACATTTGTGGTAATTTTATTTTGTGGGAGATGTTGGAGTTCGCAAGCTCACTCCAACCTACATTTGT
>Ga0164315_10000911_pt1 | contig 21617 bp, 16 predicted proteins | sample GuaBasSedimGuay6_FD_113737 | JGI IMG/M metagenome (GOLD analysis project Ga0164315, IMG submission 113737) | Subseafloor sediment microbial communities from Guaymas Basin, Gulf of California, Mexico - Guay6, Core 4569-2, 0-3 cm | ecosystem: Environmental > Aquatic > Marine > Hydrothermal vents... | reverse complement strand
GGAGGCATAAAATGAGCAGAATCCCTTTAATTGCCGGTAACTGGAAAATGTATAAAACCGGTCCTGAGGCAGTAGAAACAGCCAGAGAACTGGCACAACTTTGTTCTGATGTTCAGGATGTACAAGTCATGATAGCTCCGACCTTTCTTTCTTTGCCCCTGGTTGCAGCATCTATTGAAGGTAGCAATATACAAATTGGAGCCCAAAATCTCTATTTTGAAAATCAAGGTGCCTTTACCGGTGAAGTCAGTGCAGATATGATTATGGCAGCCGGTGCGCAATATGTCCTCATTGGTCATTCCGAAAGAAGACTATATTTTGGAGAAACCGATTCCTCTGTTTGTAAAAAAATCAAGTCCGCAATAAAGTCGGGCTTGAAACCTGTTTTATGTATTGGGGAGTCAGAAACCCAGAGAGAGGAGGAAAAAACCTTTTCCATACTTGACAAACAGGTGTCAGATGGGTTAAAAGGCCTTGGTCTTGATGAACTTGCCCATTTAGTTATTGCTTATGAACCTGTTTGGGCAATTGGCACAGGAAAAACAGCCAGTGTTGATCAGGTAAGACAAGTTCATGAATATCTGCGTTCTTTGCTTGAAAAATTGTTTTCAAAGGACTTTTCCAATCAGACACGAATATTGTATGGTGGATCAGTCAATCCTGAGAATGCAAAAGACCTGATGGGTATTGAGGATGTTGATGGGGCTCTTGTTGGTGGAGCAAGCCTTGATGCCAATAAATTTATTAACATTATAAAATACAATAGTTAACACATATGACAAATTTAATAGTCGGATTACATGTTACAGCCTGCATCTTATTGATTCTGATCGTTCTGCTTCAAAGCGGGAAAGGTGCAGAGATGGGAGTTTCTCTTGGTGGCGGAGCAGGTCAGACACTTTTTGGTGCGACAGGTCCTGCAACCATATTGACTAAAATCACAACAGGTGTTGCCATTATTTTCATGATTACATCTCTTACCTTGGCTTACACCTCGGGTCACCGGTCCGATACCTCTGTGATGAAGGACAACACTCTGCCTGCTGAGCAAACAAGTGAATAAATTTTGAATTTTTAGTTTTTAAGTTTGAGTTACTGATTTTAAGTTCCCCTCAAATTAAAAACTCAAAATTAATAATTAAAAACTCTTTTATGCCGAAGTGGTGGAATAGGTAGACACGCACGCTTGAGGGGCGTGTGGGGCGACCCGTGGGAGTTCAAATCTCCCCTTCGGCACCACAAAACATACAAGCCACGGGCAATAATTGTTCGTGGCTTTTTTATTTTATAGGGTTTATTTTAATCGGTTTTACTTTTTCCAGGATACGTTGCTAAATGTCAAAAAATAATAGGAAAAATTGCTTTAGGTGCACTTTCTTCTATGTAACATGGGATCCGCAACATCCCAATGGCTGCAAAGCGATGGGATTTAAAACCAGACAACTGCCTAGTGTCGTTGTATTTCAATCTTCTGGGAAACCCTGTGAACTTTATAAAGAAAAAACACTTAAGGAACCTGATCAACCTTGAATTATTTCTAACCTTGTTTATATTAAACTATTATGAATGAAAAAAAAAATATTATCTCGCAAGATCCCAAAAAAATAGAAAAAGAACTGGGTGAATTTTTAAATAAAAAATTTGGTGGCAACGTTAAAATTATTACCCCTTCTATTCTTCCCCGACAAGAATCAATCTCAGGCAAATCTGGCCCAACAGGCAAGAAAAACCTTATCAATTTTAATATCAAACCCCAGGAACTTATTGCATATCTTGATCAGTATGTTGTTCGACAGGCAAAAGCAAAATCAATTCTTTCAACAAAAATATGTACCCACTTTAACCGAATCAGACATTCTCAAACCACTGGTGAGGGCATGTCAAAAATCACGGGGAATATTAAATCCAATATTTTAATGTTTGGGCCCACTGGAATTGGGAAAACATACCTTATTAAACTCATTGCAAAAAAAATCGGGGTTCCGTTTGTAAAAGCAGATGCCACAAAATTTTCCGAAACCGGTTATGTTGGAGGAGACGTTGAAGATTTAATTCGGGATCTGGTTAAAGAAGCCAATGATGATATTGAACTTGCCCAGTGCGGCATTGTCTATATTGATGAAATTGATAAAATTGCAGCAAGCCCCAATGTGATGGGTGCCCAGGTATCAAGAACCGGAGTCCAGAGAGCTCTTTTAAAACCCATGGAAGAAACCGATGTTGACTTAAAAGTGCCCCATGACCCCGTATCCATGATGCAGGAACTGGAATCCTATCAAAGAACCGGCAAAAGGTCCAAACGAAGTGTAAATACAGCCAATATCCTTTTCATTGTCAGTGGTGCATTCTCAGAGCTTTCAAATGTCATAAGAAGACGATTGACAAAACAGAATATCGGATTTGGTTCAAAGCTGGTAAAATCTGAAAAAGATAATGATCTGTTAAAAAAAACAAAAGCCCAGGATCTTGTCAAGTTTGGCTTTGAATCTGAATTTATCGGAAGGCTTCCCATCCGCTGTATACTTGAAACACTCAGTCAGGAAGATCTGTATTCAATTTTAAAGATGCCCAATAATCCGGTTATTTTGAGTAAACGGCTCGACTTTAACGCCTATGGCATAAAAATTGTTTTTACAGATAATGCCTTAAAACTGCTTGCAAAAAGAGCATATAAAGAGAATACCGGCGCAAGAGGGCTTGTCAGTGTCATTGAAGAAGCATTGCTTGATTTTGAAGAAAAACTTCCATCACACAATTTTTTAAAATTTACTGTAACTAAAGACGTCCTGGAAGATCCAAAAGGTCATCTTGAAGATATTTTATCAAAACAAAATCATTTAAAATGGGATACACTTTATGATCAAGCCTTTCTTGAGCACAAAGAGTATATTTCAAAATATATAAAAGATAATTGGAAAATATTTTCCTTACGCCATGGACTGACTCTTTCACAAATTCGATGTGATATGGTGGCACTTTATTTTTGCAATAATGTCATGGAAGTTGAAGATGCTGTAAAGAAAATTAAAAAATTCCATGATTCAATTAAAGAAATCGAAGTTGAGGTATCGAAAAGTTATGACTTGAATATTGTTTTTGAAGAAGATGCTGTTGATTTTCTGATTGAACAATTTATCAACCATAATGCAACCAATGAAGAAATACTGTCAAAAATTTATGACAGTTACTATGATGGATTTAACCTAATCCGTGAAAAAACAGGGAAAAACAGATTTTTTCTGTCAAAAGATGCTCTAACAGAAACTGAAACCTATCTTAACGACCTTATCAGGAAAGAAATAACATGATTGGAATTTCAAAGCTTTATTGTGCGACCGTAGAACCATCAGATGCATTAAGATACTCTAGACTCTCAGGGACACTGCCCTCTCATCTTTTGCAGTTTTCCAAAGATAAAAAGCCTGTGGTTGTCTGGAATATGACAAGACGGTGCAATCTTAAATGCGTTCATTGCTATGCCAGATCTGAAGACATCTCCTATGACAATGAACTTAGCCACGAACAAAGCATTGCCATGATTGATGACCTGTCCCGCTTTGGTGTACCGGTTCTCTTGTTTTCCGGCGGAGAACCCACGGTGCACCCAAGACTTGTTGAGTATGCCAAATATGCCGTCAGCAAGGGAATGAGAGCGGTTATTTCCACCAATGGAACCCTTATTACAAAAGAAAAAGCCAAAATATTCAAAGAGATTGGGCTTTCGTATGTGGGTATCAGCCTTGACGGCTTAGAAGAGACCCATGATAAATTCAGAGGGGTTAAAGGATCTTATAAAAAAGCCATGGCAGCCATTAAAAACTGCCAGGAAGCCGGTATTAAAGTTGGCTTGCGCTTTACCATCAATAAAAGGAATGTAAAAGACATTCCAGGTATCTTTGATCTTCTTGAAGAAAAAAATATCCCCAGAGCCTGCTTTTATCACCTGGTATATTCAGGCAGGGGTTCTGAAATTGCCAAGGAAGACCTCTCCCATGAGGAGACCCGCAAAGTTCTTGATCTTATCATGGACAGAACAAAAGACCTCCATGACCGGAACCTGCCCAAAGAGGTTCTCACAGTGGATAATCATGCTGACGGTCCTTATATTTATCAACGGCTTCTGGGTGAGGATCCGGACAGAGCTGCCGAGGTTCTTGAACTCCTTGAAATGAATGAAGGCAATAATTCAGGCCGGGGTATCGGATGTATCTCATGGGACGGCGAAGTCTACCCGGATCAATTCTGGAGAGAAAAGAGTCTTGGTAACATCAAGGATATGCCTTTTTCTAAAATCTGGACAAATACTGACAATGACTTCTTAATGAAACTCAAAGAAAAGAAAAAACATGTTAAAGGCAGATGTGCCGGGTGTAAGTGGCTTGATATCTGCGGCGGTAATTTCAGGGCCCGTGCCGAGTCTGTTGCCGATGATCCATGGGACAGTGATCCGGCTTGCTACCTGACTGATGAAGAGATCAAAAAGGAGGAATCATAATGCTTTTTCCTGATTTTCGAGGGCGAAGATTGAGAGCCAGTAAAAATTTTCGAAGAATGATACGGGAGACAAAGCTTTCCTGTGATGATTTTATTCTTCCCTTGTTTGCCATAGAGGGAAAGTCTATAAAAAAACCCATTGAATCCATGCCGGGTCATTTTCAACTCTCCTGTGATCATATTGTCAAAAAAGCAAAAGATGCCCGGGATGCTGGTGTCCCTGCCATTATTTTATTTGGTATTCCTGACAAGAAAGATCCTTTGGCAACAAGGGCTTATGCCTCGGACTCTATAGTTCAAAAAGCGATTTGTGAAGTAAAAGAAAAGGTTCCTGATATTTCTGTCATTACAGATGTTTGTCTTTGCGGATATATGGATCACGGGCATTGCGGAATTGTTGAGAATGGAATTATTGATAATGATGCCTCCCTTGACCTTCTGGCTAAAACTGCTCTTTCACATGCCAGAGCCGGTGCTGATATGGTAGCGCCGTCTGATATGATGGACGGAAGAGTTGGCGAGATACGGCAGACGCTTGATGAGGAAGGTTTTTCTCACATTCCTGTAATGTCGTATGCTGTCAAATACAGTTCCGCGTTTTACGGCCCGTTCAGGCAGGCAGCAGAGTCGGCACCACAATTTGGCGACAGAAAAACCTATCAGATGGATCCCGCCAATGCCAACGAGGCCATCAGGGAAGCCATCATGGATGTTGAGGAAGGAGCGGATATCATCATGGTAAAACCTGCTCTTTCCTATCTTGATATCATCTATCGATTAAAAGAAGAAATAGATCTTCCCATTGCTGCCTATAATGTCAGTGGTGAGTATTCAATTATGAAAGCCGGAGAAATGATGGGCTGGGTCAATGCGAATGAAATGATCATGGAGACACTTTTATCCATTAAAAGAGCCGGTGCTGATTTAATCCTCACATATTCTGCAATTGATGCTGCAAGGGAGCTGAATAAATAATGAATCACCCTCATGGACAGGGCCATCCCCCAAATGCCAACACCCTCCGTCTGGTTGCCTGGGAAACCACCCGCCGGTGTAACCTTGCCTGCAAGCATTGCAGGGCTGTAGCAGAAGATCATCCCTATGATAACGAACTTGATACAAAAGCATCGTTTAAATTATTGGAACAAATAAAAGAAGTCGGTAATCCCATTATTATCCTCACTGGCGGAGAACCGCTTTTAAGAAATGATATTTTTGATATTGCATCCTTTGGTACAAAATTAGGTCTTCGCATGGTTATGGCACCTAACGGCACTTTAATCACTGAAGATATTGCCCGGAAAATGAAAGATTCCGGCATAAAAAGAATCAGTGTCAGCCTTGACGGTTCAACGCCTGAATCTCATGATAATTTTCGAGGACTTAAAAATGCCTTTAAAAATTCCATTCGCGGTATCAAAATCGCTAAAAAAGCTGGTATTGAATTTCAAATCAACACTGTCATAACCAAAACCAATCTCGATCAAATACCCAAAATATTAGAGTTGGCGGAAAATTTAGGAGCAAAGGCCCATCATATTTTTCTCCTGGTTCCCACAGGGCGGGGAAAATATATTGTGGACAGTGAAATCAATGCAGAAGAATACGAAAAAACCTTAAACTGGTTCTATGATCAAAGAGACAAAACAAGCCTTCAGCTTAAGGCGACTTGTGCACCTCACTATTACAGAATATTACGTCAGCGGGCCAAAGAAGATGGTAAAAAAATAAGTTTTGAAACCCATGGCCTGGATGCCGTCACAAGAGGATGTCTTGCCGGAACAGGATTTTGTTTTATTTCCCACGTGGGAAAGGTTCAGACCTGCGGTTTTCTTGATGTGGAATGTGGTAATATTACCCAGCAGACTTTCAAAGATGTGTGGGAAAACTCTCACGTCTTTAATAAACTGAGGGATTTTAATAATCTTGAAAACAAATGTGGTATTTGTGAATACAAAAAAGTTTGTGGCGGATGCCGTGCCCGTGCATATGAAGCAACGGGTAATTATCTTGCAGAAGAACCCTTGTGTTCCTATCAGCCCCAAAGAACCAAATAAATTTTATTCGCTTGATTAAAAATAAAAGAGGCCGGAATTAAAATATTTCCAGCCTCTTTTTTTATATTTATCTAAATTAATTTCTAATTAATTGCTGACAAATCTCCTTGTAAAGCCTGCTGTAATCAATAACCCTGTTCCTAAAACAAATAGAGTTACCGGTTCAGATACAGAATTTTCCGCAAGAAAATATCCAATTTTATCTGCATGGGCAAATACTGGATAGAAAAAAATTGCCGTGATAAAAATTGCGCATAATATAATATGTTTTTTCATGTAACCCCCTTTACAGAAACTTTTTAGTTTTCTTATTATAAATATAGATAGTAGCAAAGAGCGTACCAAAGCAGTTTTATAGGAATATCTTTATGAAAACCCCTTTGAACAAAGGGGTTCGAAATATATCAATTCTTTTTTCCAATATCAGCTCTATTTAGAGATTAAGAAAAAAATGTAATAAAAAATAGGTAAAATTTTACACAATCATTATAAATGTGGTAAAATTTTACATACCATGTCAAATAGAATTAAGCATTAAGGTAATGGGTCTGTCTTCTTCCGCAGTTCCTGTAAACCGTACCGGGCCTGGACTTTTTTTATGTAATATTTATTTCACCTTATTGCTAAGTTGTGATAGCATTACGCATTTTATTTAAAAATTAAGACAGATAAAACAAAACCTGTAAAAATAGATGGGAGTGTAAAAGGATGTTATCAAGAGAAAAAATCAAAAACGATATCGCAGATTCTGAAATTATCTTTTACCGGGGTGAAAGAATCTATGAAAATGATGCCCTCCTCTATGAAGGTGATGATGGAAACAACTTGTTCGACTTTCGATATGACGGTGCTTACGGCGATTATGAAATCTGCATTGATCTTTCCAATGAAAACCGGCCAGGGATCTGTAGCTGCCCCTATTCCGGTGATGGCTGCAAACACATCGTTGCATCACTTCTTACCGTTCTTGATATCAATTTTGCAGGTGATAGCAACCCTGCTTTGTCACCCGTACCTGAACCTGAGGATGAAGAGCTCCCTGTGTACCTGACATATGATGAAATAAGAGAGCAGGCTTTGGATGACAGGGAAAAAAGAGCAAAAAAAGATATTTTCAAGGTTATACAGGCAGATACCTTTAAAGGAGAGCATATTATTGAAACGGCCTCAAAGAAACACTATCAAGTTACCATGCATGATCCTGAAGCCGGGATTGGACATTGCAGCTGTCCTGATTTTCTGACCAACAAACTCAATACCTGCAAGCACATCATTTTCCTAAAAAACTATTTCTCCGACATAAAAAGTTTTAAAAAACAGGTAGCAAAAGAGCATTTTCCATTTATAGATATTTTCTGGGTTTCAAAAAAGAATGCCCCCAGACTCTTCTTTGATCCGCAATCGATTACTGATCCCGGGATGATAGAACTTTTAGCCCAATACTTTAATAAGGATGGAGACTATATTAAAGATGATCTTTCAAGCATTGTTAAACTGATACCATCCGCACAGGCAAACAAACAGGTCATCATTCAACCCCAAGTTTTAAACCAGGTTCAAAATTACCTGCAGAATCGACAGCTCGACGCTTTTAAAGGTTCTTTTCAATTTGATTATTCAAAGATAAAAGCAGACCTATATGACTACCAAAAGGAGGGCATAGAATTTTCACTCTTTAAAAAATCAGTACTGATAGGCGATGAGATGGGACTTGGAAAAACCCTTCAGGCAATTACACTCTCTATCCTAAAAAAGGAACTCTTTGGATTCAAAAAAGTTTTGATTATCACTCTGGCTTCTTTAAAAGACCAGTGGAAAAGGGAAATCATCAATTTCACCGATGAAATCCCCAGGGTAGTGGAAGGGACTGCCCAGAAAAGAAGATCCATCTATAACAACGATTCAAATTATTTTAAAATCACCAACTATGAAGCCGTATTAAGGGATGTTACCATCATTGCCAAAATGAAACCGGACCTGATAATTCTTGACGAAGCCCAGCGCATAAAAAACTTTAACACCAAAACCGCAGATGCAGTAAAGCAGCTACCGCGGGATCATGCCATTATTTTAACCGGCACCCCCCTTGAAAACAAACTTGAAGACGTTTATTCCATCATTCAATTTCTCGACCCCTATCTGCTCAGCCCTTTATGGGATTTTGCCGGCAGGCACTTTATGATTTCAAGAAAAGCCAAAGGAAACATCATCGGGTATCAAAAACTGGATGAGTTGAGAGAAAAACTTTCCAGCATCGTCATCAGAAGGAAAAAAGACGAGGTTCTGAAAGATCTGCCTGAGACGGTGACCAATAACTATTATATCGAGTTAAGCAACCAGCAGGACAAAATCCATTCAGGATACATGTCCGCGCTTATTCCCATCCTTACCAAAAAATTCTTGACCCCCATTGATCTTCAACGAATACAAATGTTTCTTTTAAAGATGAGAATGGTGTGCAACTCCACTTATCTGATTGATAAAAAAACAAATATTTCTCCTAAACTGGATGAATTCAAATTGATTATCTCGGAACTTGTAAAAGAAAACAATCGAAAGGTTGTTGTTTTCAGTGAATGGACAACCATGACATTTCTTGTGGCCAAACATCTCTCGGATGCTGAAATTCCCTTTGTTGAACTGTCCGGTAAAGTCCCGGTCAAAAAACGCCAGAAACTGATTGATGAATTCACAAACAACCCCGAGTGCAAAATTTTTCTTTCAACCGATGCCGGCGGCACCGGTCTTAACCTTCAGGCAGCAGACTGCGTTATCAATTTTGAACTGCCCTGGAACCCGGCCAAGCTGAACCAGCGTACCGGGAGAGTAAACAGAATCGGACAGACAAGCAAGTGCATCAACGTCATCAACCTTATTGCCAAACGAAGTATTGAAGAAAAAATTCTGTCTGGAATCCAGATGAAAACTGATCTGTTTAAAAGTGTTTTTGAAGATGGTAGTGATTTTGTTGATTTCTCCAATGAGAAAAAAGCAGGCCTAATTAACAGGCTGCGGGAAATGATGAATGAAACACCGGATGAATTGGCAAGGCCTGAGCCAAATGATCCTGTTGAAATCCCTGACAATACTCCCTATTACCTGAATCCCGAAGTATTGAATATGGATGCTGTGGAATCCAGAGAAGACAGTTTAAGAAATGATCGACCACTTGATTATGCAGCAGAAGAGCCTGAACCCCTGCCTACAGCACCTTCTGAGGAAAACGAGGCGGCATCTGAAAATGTCTTTGCAAACCAGTCCCCGGACAAAATTGAAACCGTGCTGAATTCAGGCCTGGAGTTTATTGGAGGGCTTTTAGAAATGGCCACCGGGCAAAAGATAGAAAAAAGTGATACACGGGATAAAATGCTCACAATCGATAGAAACACGGGTGAAATCACAATGAAATTCAAACTGCCTGGGATGTAGTAAATAGTCTTTAAAACCCATGGTCTGAATGCGGTAGAACCCTAAATCGAAGTATTAAAATTTTACATACCATGTCAAATAGAATTAAGCATTAAGGTGATGGGTCTGTCTTCTTCCGCAGTTCCTGTAAACCGGACCGGGCCTGGACGTCTGTACCGATCCTGGTTTGATTCTGCTGCCAGCCACTCATCTCTTAATGCTTTAAAGACTCTGAAGGTATTTGAATCTAAATCTACCAGGGCTTTTTCAATCACAAGCTCAAGCTTTCCTTTTCTTTCCTCAAGATGCATCAATTTTGCAATGGGAATACCAATGGGCTCCCATTTATCAAACTTTTTCTCAAGATTCTTGATACCGGCCATTTGTCCGGTTGCCCCATTTGCGATCAGATGGAATGCAGTCATGCCAAGGTTGTAGGTATAATTACAATCAAAATGTGTGGGATCAGATCCCCGGCCGTCGTATCCATAAAAGTGGGTTTGTGTTTTAAAGTCGGGATCGGATTTTTTAAATATCCGGATAACAGGTTCAGGCAACATATCATCCGGGCCGATCAACTCTTTGTTGATCAATGCCTGTTTCAGTGTTTTAAGAGAAATAATGGATTCTTTGATTAATAAATATTTATCGCCAGGATTCTTAAACATAGCATCTTTAAATTTATCCGGAATAATTTTAGCATTTTCCATAATTGATTTGTAATAGGATCTTTCAATACCAATTTTATATTTGCCCTGTTCCTTTAATACGCTTAGATATTCCTTGACCATATCCATGATAATTTTTTCAGTTTTAACCTGGGAAAATTGAAAATTCCCATGGGTATCTCTTTCTATCAGCAGGCCTTCCTGAAAAAATAAGGGCAGCTGGTTAAACAAATCATCATCCCTTAAATTCCAAATCGGGAAGTTATCTCTATCCCCCAACCCCCGAGCCAGACGTCTTAAATGCTCAAGTTTGTCATTTAAAGCTGGAAAAGAAGTGTGGAAATCATTATCATGGATGCGATTATAATCAGCGATAATTTTATTGAGTTTAATAATAAGTACCTGGATTTCGTTTAGAGACTCAAGAATACCTTCCGGAAGGATCATTACACCAAAATTCTTACCAGAAGCGGCTCTTCGAACAATGGTATCACATATTAATCTGGACAAATGACGCAAGGTCATGCCATATGCCGTATAATCAATTGTTCCATTTTTCCGGGCCTTTTCGATTCTCGTCAGGTCTGTGTAATCGGCCAGTTCTTCACCAATTAAAGAAAGATTGGCATGGGTTTGAAAGGCACATTCCAATGTCAAATGACTGGCAACTCTTCCCATGACCTTGCAGATATGCCAGTATTTGATATCTGAGCCGGCATCCGAGGTGAGATTACTGATATTTTGCGAAAATGCCCTAGCAGCCGAATGGAATCCAAATGATATGGCTAAAAGCACCTCTTTGTCATCGGTTTGTACCTGGATATCGCCGTCAATGGTCTTTGGGACACCAATAACCTTAATACCTGCATTTTTGAACCGCTGGGCAAGAAAGGCTGCATTTGTATTTGAATCATCCCCTCCGATCACCACCAGACCATCCAACTCAAGCTCCACGCATGTTTTTAACGATAATTCCATTTTATTTGTAGAATCAATTTTGGTTCTCCCTGTTTTAATCATGGAAAACCCGCCCATATTCCTATATGCATCCACAAGGCTTTGGGTAATTTCAACATATTTTGATTCGATTAAACCGTCAGACCCCATAAGAAATCCAAACAGTTTGGATTGACCATTATATTTTTTTATCTCATCATACAGCCCTGCGATCACATTGTGCCCGCCGGGTGCAGGCCCTCCTGAAAAAACCACACCAATATTCCGGCGCATCAAGAATGTCTGTTTGTCACTTTGACTTCTTTTGCTGCCTGGAATAAGTCTTTGAACCTGGTTGTCAATAATATCAGGAAGTAATTTTTTGGCTTCCTGATCATACTTAAATTTATATTCCGGACAATTTTCTATGTTGGTATACTTTGATGAAAAAATTTTAATTTTTTTAGGAGAAAACGATCGCCTTTCAATGGTTTCAGCATTTACATCCGAGGTCACGTCTCCTGTTTTCGTGTGATTTAATAAAAATTCAAGTGCTTTATATTTCAAAGATTCCATATTAACTCCTGTTATCCATTCAGATCAACACACTAACACCCGATTTCTGCCTTGTTCCTTGGCTTTATATACGGCAATATCTGACCGTTCAAAAATCTGCTGATGATTTTTATCCCCTTCGCTGGATTGAGACACGCCTATGCTGACGGTTACCCTGACTTTTTCTTTTTTATAGACAAACTCAATCTTTTCAATGGTCTGTCTAATTTTCTCAGCCGCTATTTTTGCTCCGTTGCTGTCGGTCTCCGGCATGATCACCATAAATTCCTCTCCCCCATACCGTGCAAGCATGTCAGTTTTACGTAATAACGGAAGGGTTCTTTTTATAATCTCCTGAAGACATTTATCACCAATGGCATGTCCATAATTGTCATTGATCAATTTAAATTTATCTGCATCCATTAGCAGAAGCGAGAAATGAGTTCCATACCTCAAAAACCTATCCATCTCCTCTTCAATCTTTTTGTCATATGCCCGCCTGTTATATGCACCGGTTAACTGGTCACGATTCAGTTTCTTTTCAAGCTCTTTTGAATGCTTTGTCGCTTCATCAAGCTTTTGTTTCAATTTAACAAAACCGGATTTAAATGCCTGCCTGTTCTTTTCAGCAGCATCTTTAACAGCCCTGTCTATGGCCTGTTTTTTCTGCAAAGCTTTTTCAATGGACAATAATCTCCGGGCTATCTCAATTTTTAAGGCATCAAGGCTCAAAGCTACATCTGATTCTTGTTTCAGCCCTTTCATTTCAGAGCTCAAGACCAACTCAAATCCTTCATTGGATTGAAACATGGAATCAGTCTGCTCGTAAGTAGTTACAACTTTGGATTCTATATCAAGGATTTTACCGACAATTTCTCTGACAAAAGAATTAACCTTTTCACGATCCTGACTGGTATCAGAGATATAAACAAAAATAAGGTTGAATACGCTTTCTCTAATCTCACTGATATCATCTGAATCTTCTGCCGCCTTTATCCTTTCAGTAATATTGTCAAGTTTGTTGAAATATTTTTCTCCCAGATTGGAGCGAAGGTTATTTGCCACATCATGATAACTTTGTTTATACTCATCAATAAAGGATACTGAAGATCCCTTCATAAAAGAAGAAAACAATCCCTTTTTCTTCTTGCCGGGTACAGAGCCGATATCCTCTTTAAGCATGGCAGTCTTCAATTGCCCAAAAATATATTCGATCTTACCTTCAGATGCTCCTTTTTTCAGTGCTGTACCCAATTTTTTACAGGTTCTTGCAAATGAATCGGTGCCAATAGCGACAGAGTCAATAATCACAGGAAAATATTTACGATATAATCTGTTGGTTTTTTCAAACCGCTCTTCAACCGCATCAAGTTCTTTTAATAAAGTATCTTTCTGGGACAAAAGCTTTTTCACCTGATCCTGCAATGTCATCAATTTTTCATTCTGGGCAGAACTCATAGGGTGTATTTCCTTTTTAGGGTTAATCGTCCTTCTATTTTTAACCACAGATGGATAGAAAGTAAAGCAGTTCCAGATTTTATTAACCTGGAGTATCTGTAACAGATTATGAAATGAGTCAATATTTCCTTTAAATTTTCATTTACAATCCTTGATTCTGATCCGAGAAAAATGTAAAAGGTCATACAAAGAAAATTTAAGGAGTAAGATAAATTGGGGTTTAATATATTTAAAAAAAAGAGTCAGGGAAAAAAAGAGTCGGGAACCGGAATCTTTTCAAAACTGAAAAGCGGACTGTCAAAGACGAGACAAGTGTTAACCACGGACATCAATGACCTCTTTGTTTCCACCAAGGCTATTGATGAAAACCTTTTTGAAGAGCTCGAAGAGCTATTGATCACATCAGATTTTGGTATTGATGTTACCATGGAAATGATGGAAAGAATACGCAAAAAGGCCAAAAAACTTTCCACTGCAAATGAACTCAAACAGGTATTAAAAAAAGAACTAATTGGACTATTCTCTAAAAATATTGAACCTGAAAAAGAAAAAATACTCACTAAACCCCATATCATAATGGTGGTCGGTGTCAATGGAACCGGCAAAACAACGACCCTGGGAAAGCTTGCCATGAAATTCACATCCCAGGGTAAAAAAGTGCTCATTGCTGCTGCAGACACATTCAGGGCGGCGGCCATTGAACAAGTTGAAATCTGGGCAGATAGAGCCAATGCATCCATTGTCAAGCATAAAGAAGGTGCTGATCCGGCGGCCGTTGCCTATGATGCAGTAGAAGCATCTCTTGCCAGGGATATTGACATCGTCCTGATTGATACAGCCGGCAGGCTTCATACACAAAAAAATCTAATGGAAGAGCTTAAAAAAATAAAACGCTCCATTAATAAAAAATTGCCGGGCGCTCCCCATGATGTATTAATGATTTTAGATGCGACAACCGGACAAAATTCAATTTCCCAGGCAAATCTGTTTAATGAAGCAGTTACACTTACCCAGATTGCATTGACAAAACTTGATGGAACTGCCAAAGGCGGTATTGTTGCCGCCATTGCAAGCACTATGGAGCTGCCGATAAAATATATTGGTGTGGGAGAACAGATTGACGATCTTCAGGATTTTGACTCAAACCTCTTTATTAATGCATTATTTGATTAAACCATTAAAAGGCTTTGGTCATAATTGATTCTTTAAACGGGAGAACTTTATGAATGGACAAATCACAATTTCCATCTGGTTGTTTCTCTTTCTTGTAATCATTTTTGCCATTGCTTTGTTAGAGCGAATACTGATTCCAAGTACCCGATGGTTTCTTCGCAGACGCATCAATGCCGTGATAGAAGAAATCGGAACAAGGCTCGATATTGAGATGAGACCCTTTCAATTAACCAAACGTCAGGTCTTGATTGATCGCTTGTCCTATGACCCAAAAGTAATAAGAACAATCAAATCCTATGCAAAAGAAAATGACATGCCCCTTGAAATGGTTCAAAAAAAAGTGGTCTCTTATGCAAAAGAAATTGTTCCTTCATTTAATGCCTATTTCTATTTCAGGATCGGATACTGGATTGCAAAAAAAATTGCCCGCATGTTGTATCGGGTTCGTGTAGGACTTTTTGAAAATGATCAATACAAAAAAATAGATCCTGATTCCACTGTTGTCTTTATTATGAATCATCGTTCCAATATTGATTATATTCTTGTGGCATTCCTGGCAGCAGAAAGGACCACGCTTTCCTATGCCGTAGGTGAATGGGCAAAAATATGGCCTTTGCATATGCTGTTCCGATTCATGGGTGCATTTTTTGTACGGAGAAACTCCGGGAATGCTTTATATCGAAGAGTCTTAGAAAGATATATCCACATGGCAACCCAGCAGGGCGTATGCCAGGCAGTCTTTCTTGAAGGCGGGCTCAGCAGAGACGGCAAGCTTCAGAAACCCAGACTTGGTTTGATTGATTACATGCTGCGCAGTTTTGACCCGGAAAAAGACCAGGATATCATTTTTATTCCTGTGGGTATCAATTACGATCGTACCATAGAAGACAGAAGCCTTTTAAGGTCATTAGATTCTGATGTCAAAAAAAGAAGCATCTGGTTTGTTTTCAAAACAAGTGTTTATTTTATTTTAAAAAACTTTACCCAGATGCTGCTTTCCAGATGGCATAGGTTTGGTTATGCCTGTGTAAATTTTGGGACTCCGGTTTCGACTATTGCCTATTCCAAAAAACATCAAATTGTTTTTAAAGATTTACCGCGCAAACAAAGATTTCCTGAAATCAAAAAACTGTGCGACTCACTAATGAATAAAATCTCAGATGTTGTGCCCATTGTACCTGTATCTATAGCGTCCCGTTTTTTTTTGGAAAATCTTGACAAAGAGCTTACCTTTTTAGATATTGAGAATGGCTGTGGATCGATTTTGCAAAAAATAAAAATAAATGGTGCTCCGGTTATTGAAACAGCCCACAGCACCAGAAAACATGCTATTTCCGAAGCCATCTCATTGATGATGCTTCGAGGCATGATAAAAGAAGCAGATGGATTATTTACCTGTAATGATACCCAAATCCATCTATTACAATATTATGCCAACACATTAAACCAATGGTTATAGGTGAAACAATGAAATTATCACAAAAAGAAATAAGAGCGGTGTTAAAAGATTGGAATCTTGCCTGGGACAAGTATGACCTTGACAAGGTAATGGCCCTTTTCCACGATGATATCTTTTTTGAAAACTGGACCGGTGCCTATATCAAAGGAAGAAAAGCACTTAGAAAGGCCTGGGAACCCTGGTTTAACAATCATGGTAATTTCAGGTTCTTAGAAGAAGAGACTTTCATTGATGAACTGCATCAAAAGGTTCTTTATCGATGGGTTCTTGAATGGCCTTCGAGTGAACCGGGTTTTGAAGACAAGCCTGAAATCAGGAAGGGCGTGGATGTGATTCATTTTAAAGACGGGAAAATTATTAATAAGCTGACGTATACGAAAACAACGATTGAAATTGATAACAAGAGACTGCCCCTGCACTTATAAATTGATTGTATTGATTTAAAAAAGGCTGATTCCATTAAATTAATTCAGTAAAAAATAGAATTTTTTACTTTCTTAAAACAGGAGTTAATGATGACTCATACCCAGATATTTGAAGCCAATCTGGATCTTACGCTTCACTCACAGGCTGTTTTAGAATTATTGAACGCTTATGCCGCAGATCCCATGGGAAATGGAAAACCTTTGGGTCAGGAAGTTCTAAAAGGATTGATCCCGGGGCTGCAAAATCATCCAACCACGATCATATTCATAGCTTTCCATGATAACAAGGCTGTCGGAATAGTTACATGCTTCAAGGGTTTTTCAACTTTTCAGGCACGCCCGATGATTAATATCAGTGATTTTTATCTGTACCCGGATTACCGAGGATTAAAAATCGGTCAGAAACTTCTATCCATCGTTGAAAAAAAAGCACTTGAATTAAATTGCTGCAAGATCACTTTGGAAGTTCAGGAAAATAATCTTCATGCAATTCGAACTTATAAGGCCGCAGGATTCAACCAGGATATACATGTAGAAGAAGCTGGCGGAGCCATATTATTTTCAAAATCTTTATCAAAATAAATACAACTTAAGCTTCATATATATTCTTTAAGCAAGGATGTAAGCTGAGTTTCATCCAGTATTTCAATTCCAAGTTTTTGAGCTTTTACAAACTTTGAGCCAGCCTTTTTTCCTGCAATAAGAAAATCAGTTTTTGAACTGACGCTGGATGTAACACTGGCACCAAACATTTCAAGCTGTTTTTTGGCCTCACTGCGTGCCAGAGTCTGCAAAGTACCGGTCAGCACAATTCGTTTGTTGGCAAAAGGGTTATCCTGTAATCCTGTATAGGATGGATGCTCATTGGTGATAATGACATCTGAATGGATGATATTGTTGATAATACCCATATTTTCCAGGTTAGAAAAAAACTGGGTGACTGCCGATGCAGTTTCCGGACCGATCCCTTTGATCTCTTTTAAAATTTCTTTAGAAGTTTCCATGATGTCTTTAAGAGTGAGAAATCTTTCTGAGATCAGTTTGGAAGCCCTCTCCCCTGTATGATCAATCCCCAATGCATAAATAAAGCGTCTTAAAGAAATTTTTTTAGATTTTTCTATTGAGTGAATTAGATTTGCTGCAGATTTTTCACCCATCCGGTCAAGCACGGCAAGTTTCTCCTTTTCCAATAAAAATACATCTGAAAAAGATTTCAGCATGCCTTCATCCACCAGTTGCTCAACGATCTTCTTTCCAAGCCCTTCTATATCAAACGCCTTTTTAGAAACAAAATGTCTGATTCGTTCTTTTAACTGGGCCTGGCAGGATGCATTGACACACTTGTTGATTATGGATTTGTCCAGTTTATTTTTTTGTATTTTACTATAACAGACCGGACAATGGTCCGGCATTTTAAAGGGAACTTCATTTCCTTTCCTTTGAGATTCAATAATTTTTACCACTTTTGGAATAACATCCCCTGCCCTCATCACAAGAACCTTGTCACCAATACGGATATCTTTTCTTTTTATTTCATCTTCATTGTGCAATGTGGCTCTTGATACCATGACACCACCAACATTGACGGGTTCCAGTATGGCGACAGGGGTGAGCGTTCCTGTCCGGCCGACTTGAACAATAATATCCTTTATAGTCGTGGTTTTCTGCACGGCAGGAAATTTATACGCAACAGCCCATCTCGGACTTTTAATTTTTTCTCCCAGTTGCCCCTGCAAGGAAATATCATCAACCTTGATCACCATGCCGTCAATTTCATAGGGAAGATTATCTCTCAATACTTCGAGTTCTTTATAAAACGTTAAGACCTCATCTATAGTGATCCCGGGTTTTATGTGCGAATTGACTGGAAAACCAAAATCCTTGAGTACCTCCAGCATCTGTGACTGGGTTTGAAAAGAAATCCCCTGTACGAGACCTGTACCATAAACAAAAATATCAAGTGGTCTTGTGGCTGTTATTTTTGAATCCAATTGCCGTAAAGAGCCTGCTGCTGCATTTCTCGGGTTGGCAAAAACACTTTGTTCATTTTCAAGACGGGTTCTGTTCAGGAGATCAAAATCAGATCGTGTGATGATTACCTCGCCCCTGACTTCGAGCAGGGAAGGCGCTTTGAACTTTGCTTCATGCAATTTTAATGGAACTGACCTGATGGTCCTGACATTTTGGGTGATCACTTCACCTGTAGTGCCGTCCCCCCGGGTGGTGGCCTGCACAAGCACACCGTTTTCATATTTCAATTCCACGGCAACGCCATCTAACTTGGGCTCGGCTATGTATAATACATTTTCTTGATTTAGATTTTTAATGCATCTTTTATGAAAATCAATGACATCTTCATCTTTAAACGCATTATCAAGACTCAGCATGGGAACCGAATGGGTGGCCTGCTCAAATGCCGAAAGAGGGGGGGCACCTATTCTTTTTGTCGGTGAATCAGGAATGGAGAATTCCGGGAATTCTTCTTCAATCTCAATGAGATGTTTCAGCAGTTGATCATATTCGATATCGGAAATCACAGGGTCATTCAGGACATGGTACCGGTGACTATGCTCTGTCAATTCTTTTTGAAGCCTTCTGGCCTCTTTTTTTTTCTGACTTGTTATTGAGTCATTCATTTTCACACATTTTTTTCGCAAAAGTCATCACAGATTTACATGCAGCCGCCCTTGCCAGTTTAAACCGTTTTTTCCTGAATCCGGGATCCCAGTCTTTTGATGCCACGCTGTCAGATACAACAAGGACACCTGCAATCTGGACACTTCGATAATGGGCAACAGAAAAAAGAGCTGAACATTCCATTTCAACCGCCTGAGCCCCAAGTTTCTTAAAATAAGCAACTTTATTTTCTGTCTCCCTGTAGATAGCATCTGTGGTCCAGACTATCATCTTTTGAAAACTGATGTCACGGGATGTCAAATGATCTGACAATTGATCCGTTAAATCCAAATCAGGTATTGAACTGGGGATCTCTTTGTCCAAAACTTTATAATTGCAGGATACTCCTTCATCCACAATAGCCTTGCAGGGAAGAATAATATCCCCTACCTTAAGTTGATCCGCCACAGCCCCACACCAGCCAAGAACAATAATCTTATCAGCTCCTTTAGCAATTAATGAGTCTAAAAGCATTGCAGCATACGGAGCACCGATAAAAGGTCCAACAACACAAATACCCTTATCACACCCATCCGGTGTCATAAGGGTACTCATAAAAAAAGGTGCGTTCTCAGGGTTTACGGTATTTGCTTTTATGAGGTTAATATCGGGTTGACAACTTACCATCACAGCCACAGAACCGATATCATTCGCTCTGCCCGCCCCCAGAGGAGGAACTATGGATTCATTACTCAGGTCCGACCAGGTCGGATAGTTCATCCTTTACCTCATCAATGATATCATAAATCCACGCAATGTCTTCGATGGAAAGTCTGCCTGCCTTCGAAGGCGCCCTGTCAGTCCCGTCTTTCTTTTTCAAAATTCTGGGTCCCACCTGAACTTTTGGTTCTCCGTCTCCATATTGATGGATCGAAATAAGAAGTCCAGTCTCATCATTCTTCCATTCTTTTAATTTTTTATCCTTTTCAGGATCATATCCTGCCATATATCTTACCTCCACATTCAAATTTTATATCATAGAAAAATTTGCAATATTTTTAAATAATTCTGACACGGATGACAACAGAGCCATCCTGTTTTGTCTTAATTTTGCGTCCTCTGCCATTACCATCACATCATCAAAAAAAGTATCCACTTTGGGTCTTAAAGTAGCAATATGCGAGAGTGCTTTATCATAATTTCCTTCTTGAATCAAACCTTCTACAATCTGACGGACATCATGGACAGCACTGAACAGGCCTTTTTCTGACGGATCTTCAAAAAGATTTTCATCCACAGGCAACCCGGCTTTTGCACTTGCTTTTTTAAGAATATTTTCAATCCGTTTAAACGTAATTGACAATGGTTCGAAATCCGGCTGCTTTCTTAAAGAGTCTATAGCTCTTGCCCTTAAAACAACATCCGGAAGATTATCAAAGGATGCCCAGAGTGCTGAATTAACCGCTTCTTTTGATAAACCCGTATCCATTAAAATATTTACCATTCTATTTTTAAGAAACTCTATGATTTTCAAAGACATCTCTTTTTTCTTAGCTGCATCAACAACAAATGCTTCAAGCCCTTTATCAATCATGGAAGCAAACGAGAAAACCATATTTTCTTCCAGCATTATCTGGATGATACCAATTCCCTGCCGCCTCAATGCATAAGGATCTGCACCGCCGGTGGGAATCAAATCAACTGAGAAACATCCGCAAATGGTATCCAGTTTATCTGCAATGGCCAAAAGACAGGCTGTGGGGTTCTCAGGTAGTTTGCCGCCGGAATAAACCGGTCTGTAGTGCTGTTCAATGGCAAAGGCAACATCTTCTTTTTCCCCGGCTTTTAACGCATAAGCCCTGCCGATAAAGCCCTGGAGTTTTGTAAATTCTATAACCACCTGGCTGACAAGGTCTGCCTTACAAATTTGAGCAGCCCTTGTAACATTGAGCTTCAAGCCGTCCTTATCAGTATAGGATGATTCTTCGACAAAATATTGAACAAGGTTTCCAATCCTCAAAGTTTTATTATAAACTGTTCCAAGTTTCTCCTGAAAAGTTACATTTTTAAGCTTTAAAGCAAACTCATCCAAAGAAGATTTGCGATCCGCCTCATAGAAAAATTTTGCATCGGACAAACGGGCACGCAATACTTTTTCATGCCCTTTTGTCACAAGCTGCATATCTTTTGCTTTTGTGTTGTTAACGGCAATAAACAAGGGGTTTAAATTTCCGTTTTCATCTGCCAGGGAGAAATATTTCTGATGTTCTCGCATGGCGGTGATCAAAACTTCATCCGGCACTTCAAGAAACTCATCATCAAACTTACCCACCACAGGGAACGGGTATTCCACAAGGTTTGTCACCAT
>Ga0164315_10000909_pt1 | contig 21637 bp, 10 predicted proteins | sample GuaBasSedimGuay6_FD_113737 | JGI IMG/M metagenome (GOLD analysis project Ga0164315, IMG submission 113737) | Subseafloor sediment microbial communities from Guaymas Basin, Gulf of California, Mexico - Guay6, Core 4569-2, 0-3 cm | ecosystem: Environmental > Aquatic > Marine > Hydrothermal vents... | reverse complement strand
CTGCCAATAAGAATGATTTCGTGTGAGCCTGAATTATAATTTCTGAATTTGCCGGCACCAAGATCATAGGCATAGTTGATTTCAAAAACATTTGTGAGCCTAACACCCGCTCTTAGTATAAATGATGTTCCGGCGCGGTAATTGAATCCCAGATTAAAAATATCCTTATAAAACATATCAGTAGAAATATCAAACAGATTGATGCTGCCACTGCGGTGATAGGCAATACCTGGTATAATTCTTATTTCATCGCTGGCATCAATTAAATACCTGGCATACAAATGGTTCTGAATTGGTATTTTAAAGACAGTGGCTTTTTTATTAGTCGTGGTAATATGATTGCTGGAAATACCAACAGTAAATTTCTTAAATGAATATTCGAATCCAAAATCAAAATCTGCTGATGTCTGCCTTTCATCCGATATTGGAATATTTTCTTCCTCTTCTTCAAATGTAAGTTTGGAAAAGTCCAGTTTTCTGAAATATACTCCAGCAGCAATACCAAAATTAAGTTGATGCCCTCCTGCAATATATAAGCGGTAGGAGTATCCTAATTTTATATTTTGGGTTAATTCAGCCCCTACATTTTGATTGTTGATACTCAGTGAAACACCCATATTAGTCTTGTCGAAAAATGTGGATATATTGAGCCACTGCATATTAGGCGCATCTTCCCACCCAATCCATTGCTGTCGGAGGCCAAGGTAAGCGTTTAGTGAGTTATTGTTTTCTATGGCGGCAGGATTAAAGGCAACAGCATTTATATTGTAATTGCTGAACAGTAAATCTGATTGCGCAAATACTGAACAAGATGATGTGAGCAATAAGATAATGACGATATGTTTATTTATCCATTTCAACATTAGTTATTTTCAAGTTTTATTGCCTGAGAAACTGCTATTTTCCGACCCTTATAATATGCTGTAACAAAGCAATCTTTATAACCAAGATTTTTTAAATCAGTCTGTAACTGCTTTACTTCCTTAAAACTATATCTATTACCCACTTCATATTTATAAACTTGCCCAACACTATTTTCAGTAATTATGGAACCGGAGATACTCTTTTTGATTTCTCCGAAAGAAGTTTCTTTATTTTTTTGTTTAGAAGTAGTAGCAATCTGTATTCTGTAGATTAGTTCTGATTGATACTCGACAGCAATTTCAGTTTCATAAGCGACCTCTGAATTTTTAATTTCTACAGTACTGCTACCTATAATTTCAGTAACTTTAAATGTAGTACGCCTGTTAGCCTGATGCTGTTCTTCGGTTTGAGCATCTTTAATCAGTAAATTACTTTCACCATAACCTTTGGCAATAAGCCTGCCTCTACTTATCCCATTCATTACCAGGTAATCAACTACTGATTTTGCCCTCTCAGCTGAGAGTTTCATATTATATTCAGGACTTCCAATGGCATCGGTATGGGCATTTATTTGAACCACAACCTTTGGTGTTTCATATAACATAGAAGCCAGTTTATTAAGTTCTACTTTTGAACTCATCCTTAAACTTGACTTATTAAAGTCGTAGTAGATATTACGAAGAGCAACTTCGTTTTTCACCTGAATTCTTGTCAGTTCAAAGTCCATATCATAACCGTTACCCCTCCAGAAAACTGAAGCCTCATTCACTTTTGGTAATTTGCAAACCCTCGACTCACTGAAATATCCATCCTTACTCGTACGAATGGTATATATGGTTTTCGGTTTTAATCCTTCAAATTGATAGATTCCATAAATGTCAGATTTAGAATAAGTTGAAAATCCATCATCGGTATATATTTCAACTTTAACATTGCTCATAACTTCGCCATTATCCCTGTGGGTAATTAATCCTTTAATGGCACATGAATACTGGGTTTTGGTTAGGTAGAAGTTAATCTGCTTTTGTGGGGGAGGGGCGAATAGAATTTCCTTTGATCGACTATCAACAGTTTTATACTCTGTATAAAAGTTATCTTTAAGAGCGCTTATCCGATATTCATCAAAAGCATTCAAATAGAGCAGAAATTCACCATCTTTATTGGTCTTAATACTATCTGTAATATCTTCAATATTTGTATAAATAATTGTTGCATTAGCTATTACCTTATTATCGAGTTCGTGAAGTACTTTTCCAGACACAACAATTTTTATGGGAAATCCATTGAAACTGTAAATATCATCACTGGTTTCTAAATTTCTATCGGAACAAAACCAACCATTCTTGCCGCCTTTGTCAAGTAAAAGCCCATAATCATCAGCAGCACTGTTGATTGGATAGCCTAAACTTGCTACTTTCTCAAAACTAAGGCCTTCTTTTAAACTGAAAAATATATCGTAGCGTCCCAGGCTTTTATGCTTATCCGAGGCAAAAAACAGAAGTGTATCGCCATATATTGAGGGGAATGCCTCATTACCATCAGTATTAATTCCAGAGCCCATATTTACCGGAATACCCCAACTACCATCTTGTTTACGCTTTATTTTCCATATATCTTTTTCCCCATAACCATCAGGCATATTAGATGTAAAAAATAATGTTTGCCCATTTTGACTAATAAATGGATGTCCGTAATCAAATCCTGATATCTGGAAAGGAGCCTTTTCTGCTTTTGTCCAGTTATTTTTAAAACTATTAAAATGGCTAAGATAGATAAGGCATAAATCGCTTTTCTCAGTGCAACGAGTCCAGTAGGCAGTTTGGTTTACAGCATCATAACTAAACGAACCTTCATTTTCATTTGTATTGAACTTTCCTGAAATTTTTCTGGGTGGAGACCATGAATATCCTCCGTCGTCAGTTATTGTGGAAAACAGATTAGAAAACCCCTGCCCGGTTCTGCCGTCAACCCTTCCGGAAAAGCCTTCTTTACGTGCCGATGAAATAACATATTTATCATCCCATTGGGCAATTCCATAGTCACTAAACTCTGAGTTTAAGTCAAATACAGCATTTACCAAACCTAAAGTATCAGTATGGCTCTGACTGGTTAGTAACTTAATTGCAGCAATTTTTTGGTTAATATATTGAGTATTCCGGGAATTGGATTCTATTTTTTGAAGAATAGAAATCGCCTCCTCAAATTTCCCTTCAATGGCAAGTGCTTCGCCATATTTGAGATATAGTTCTTCATTACTCACGTCACCACTTGCTTCCTCAAACCATTCAAGTGCACCTGAATAATCATTCATATTATAATATGACATGGCAATGTGAAAGGCAATATCTTTTTGGAGTTTGAAATTATCAGACTTACGTAAAGCCTTTTTATAATATTTTATGGCATGAACGTAATCGCGATTTTCAAAATAACCATCTGCTGACAACAATGATTTATCCTGAGCTACAATTAATTGTAGTCCGAATAAAATAATTAAATATGTCAGTAGTATTTTCTTCATATTTATCTGATAACCAGTGTAACAGATCCTTTATTAGTTTTTATCACATCACCATCAATATTGGATATAAAATGCACATAATAATATGTTCCAGGAGTAACAATCTTACCATTATAGCGTCCATCCCAGCCATCGGTGCCACTATAAATTTCCTTCCCCCATCTGCTATAAACAGTAATATCCCGACCTGTCATAAACCTGTCATTTTTTCCATCTCCGTTGGGTGTAAATGCACTAGGTGCTTCGCCTATCTCAAGAAATATTGATGCGATATCACTACAGCCTGAACTGCTAATTCCCACAACTCTCATAGTGTCTGCATCGAGCGAAAGGTCACCGTAGAATAATATATTAGAGGAACCACTCTGGACAATTTCATTTCCATGATAGAACTCATAAGTCTCTAATCCATCAGGTGAACAAATTACAGAGTATGAAAGCAAATCATTTACCAGACTGATAATTGGTTGCTCAAAAACTTCCACCTTAATACTGTCAATATCGCTGCAGTTGTTGTTATTAGTTGAAACCACAGTATAAACTGTATTGAACTCAGGTGATACTCGTATTGCAGCAGTTTCTTGCTGAGGATAAGTATTCCAAATATAATTAATACCGCCTGAAGCAGTTAGTATGGTTGTATCTCCAAAGCATAATTCAGTATCCCCACTAATACTAATGTCAGGACTTTCATGAATCAGCATTGGAATTGCCCCATTCATATTTTCAAAGCAACTACTTAGAATATTTGTGGCAGTTACTGTATAAATCCCATTTCCAAACAACTGAGTAAAACTTAAAGGAAGTCCGTTTCCTAATCTGGAAATACCGGTATTTATCGCGTCACGGTAAAGTTCATAGTTGACATTCATTTCAGAAGATCTCAGCAGGATTCCAAGACTTGGGTCATTATCACAGTAAATTCCTCCTCCAAAAAGTTGAAAACTGATAGGCTTTTTATTCTGAGCTACCTGAACAGAATTTGACATTAATGAGGAGCATTGGTTTTGGCCTATTGCTTTAACTGAATAATTACCCTCAGTTATCATATTTCCAAAGTTGAGACTGCTACCTGTACCTGCCAAATTAATTCCAATTGATTGTACATTATGGTAGAGTGAATAAGTTACACCACTCTCAGAACCATCAAGGTATATGTTAACACCTTGTTCATCAGGACAATACCCACCACCTCCTGATAAACCGTAAGAAGTTGGAACTGCTAATGTATTTAAGACTATTGAATCCTTTATGGTTTCAACACCATCACTAACTGTTACAATAAACCACGTATTACTGCTTGGATTAATAGTTATTTCGTTTTCGGATGAAATAAATCCTGAAGGATTTGAAGTCCAGTAATAAGTATATGAACCATTTCCTCCCGTTGGTATGGCAATTAAGGAAGTTTCTTCACCGGGACATACATTTTCTGACTGACTAATTATTTCAACTGATAAAGGAATATCACCTGTTACAAATACAATTGCTCCAGACTCCAGACTAGTACAACCTGTAAATTGATCGCTTACACTTAAGTTAAACAGTGTAGATTGATTTATAGCAGTGGTAGTAGGGTTCTGGTCGTTAGGATTTATTAATTTATTAACGGGAGTCCAGTTATAAAGATATGAACCTGAGCCATTTGAAGCATTACCATTTAAAGTGGCATTTCCACCTGGTTCAGTAAATTTATCTGGGCCCGCATGGGCAATAGGTATTGGATTTTGAATTATAACTGCCGAACCTATCATATTACTCATACATGATGATTCTATTATATAGGCACGTGATGTATATGTTCCGTTGATAGTATAATCACCAAAATTTATACTGTTTCCATTACCTATCTTTTCATTTACAAGAACATCTCCATTTCTATATAACTGGTAAACTGTTTGAGGTTCAGATGAATTGAGTATAATACTTTTACCATCATCGCCCATACAAAACTCACCGCCACCATTTAATTGGAATACTTCAGGCTTGCTGCCTACCTCTATCAGAACTGAATCGATGGCTGTTTGATCACCATCAGTAAGTTCAATAAAATACCATGTTGATACTAAGGGGTAAACATATGGATTTCCGATATCAGATTCAAAGCCTTCAGGTACTGAAGTCCATTGGAAGACATAATTTCCTTCACCACCACTGGCCAATGCGCATATTTGACCAGATAATCCCTTGCAGACATTAATCTTACTTGCTTTTGCAGTTACTTCAAGCGGTCCTCCGATTGTAATAACTACCACGGTATCTACCGTACTTATGCAGTTGGTTTGATTATCAATTACGTTTAGTAAAAAACTTGTGGATGTTGATAATGCAAGGGTATAAGGGTTTTGATCATTTGCATTTTCAAGTAAGTAATCCGGTGACCAATTATATAAATAAACCCCTGAGCCTCCGCTTCCATTTCCAGATAACTGGGTTGTTTCACCTGCAAGAATAATTTGGTTGGGTCCAGCATTAGCAATCGGCACTTCGTTTATAATAACAGATGCCGTATTATTCATTTCAGAGGTACATAAACTCAGTATGTTTTCTCCTATTACAAAATACTCACCTTCTTCGGTTTGAAGTCCAAAACTTATGGGACCATTGTTGCCAGCTACTGTCAGTCCGGTAAAACCGTTTGAATTAAACAAATTATAATTAATTCCAATTTCTGAATTATTTAAACTAATTACTACTCCATCATCATTGGCACAATATTCTCCACCTCCTAAAAGGTTAAAAGCAAGTGGTGCGGGATTTACAGTAACAGCCACTGAATCAGTAATAATACCTGATCCATCGGAGATGTTAACATAATATATTGTTGAAACCGTGGGGTTAGCAATAGGATTGTATTCTGTGGAAGTAAATCCACTGGGAACTGACTCCCATAAAAAGGAATAGTCCCCTGATCCACCACTTGCCAAGCAATACAGTTGAATTTCCTCCTCAGGACAAATGAGGTTATTGTCAATAGTGGTATGAGAAACAAAGGGACCACCTGCAACAAATACCACCGTTGCATCATTTTCTATTCCTTCACAGGCAGTATTAGCATCTGTAACCGACAAAGTAAAGATTGTAGTAATGTATAGTGGAACAGTAAGTGGGTTTTGAATATTGTTGTTTACCAATGAATCTGCCGGTGTCCAGTTGTATAAGTAGTCACCACTTCCTCCACTTGCATTTCCATTGAGTGTAATCTGATTCCCATATTCGATATTAAAGTCTTGTCCTGCTTGTGCAACAGGAAGGGGGTTTTGCTGAATATAAACCTCACCGTTCATTGGTTTCGAGCAAGACTGATCTTCATTGGCGATAATATAGTAGGAGCCATGACTATCTATATATCCAAAATTGAGCGTTTGGCCGGTACCTGAAAGTGTATTTATTTCAATTTCCGGATTTTGAAATAGAGTGTAATCAACATTATTTTGTGAGCCTGAAAGACTTATTGACACACCCGCCTGACCCTGACAGAATTCTCCTCCCCCGAGAATATCAAATGTCTGGGGTATAGGCTTAGCAATTATTTCAACGCTATCAATAGCGTAACTTAATCCATCAAATACTTGCAGATAAAATGTAGTCGTTTCAATAATGCTGATTGTTGGGTTAAAGATATTCGAATAGAATCCTTCGGGTTCAGATGTCCATGAATAGAAGAAGTTTCCTGTTCCACCACTACCAGTCCCTAATAATGAAAAGGTTTCGCCTTCACAAATCTCAGTGGAAGAACTTTCAGTAATTGCTGATAAATTGCCACCTTCAACAAAAATAAAAACAGTATCTTCTATTGCAGAGCATAGTGTTATAATATCGTCAACATTCAATGTAAACCATGTAGTTTGATCAATAACATTTGTTTGAGTATTCTGATTGTCAGGATTTTGAACCATATTTGCTGGTGACCATGAATAAGAATAACTGCCGCTGCCGTTAGTTGCATTGCCATTTAAAATGCTAGTTGTTCCGGCAATAATTAAATCATCGCTGCCTGCATTGGCGATAGGTATCTCATTTTCTATCACTGTAACATTACCACCCATTTGATTTGTACAATTGTTTTGATTGTTTTCAGCAATAACCTCATAATTTCCTTCTTCTTCCCAAATTCCAAAATTCAGAGCAAATCCATTACCTGCTTTTTCAAATCCTGTTAGAATATTATTATGCAAAAGTTGGTAAGTAGTATTTATTTCAGATGATTGAAGAATAATCTCATCAGGATATTCACCAGGGCAAATCTCACCTCCCCCGGATAATTCAAAAGCAAGTGGTAAATCTGAAACTTCTATCTGGATTGATTTGCTGACAGTATTAATACCATCATTAAGTGTAACCGTATAAGTAGTTGTTTGATTTTGCTGAATTAGGGGGTTGTAAATGTATGATGCGAAGCCGGCAGGCTGAGAAACCCATGCATAAGTGTAATTTCCTGAACCACCTGTTGCCATTGCAAATAGTTGAAATTGTTCGTCAGGGCAAACAACAGACTTACTGCTTAATAAATCCATATCAAGAATTCCGCCGGATACAAATACAACAACATTATCATTCTGTCCACCCTGGCAATTTGTTTGTGCATCACTTATTGTAAGTTCAAATTGTGTGGTTTTGTGCAGTTCGTGAGTAAGAGCATCCTGAGAGGAAGGATTAACAATAGAATCGCCTGGTGACCATAGGAAATTATAGCTTTCGCTACCGCCATTTCCACTGCCGTTTAGCAACGTAATTTCTCCATAACTAATTTCTTTATCACTCCCGGCATTTGCATTTGGTGGAATATTTCTTGTTATACTAGCCTGTCCGTTCATTTGACTGATACAGTTCTGATTATTTATTGCCTCAACAAAATAATTTCCACTTTGCTGAAAATCTCCAAAATTGATGGAAGAGTTATTTCCTGTGGCGCTTATAATAAAATTGTCAGGAAATAAATAAAGCGAATACTCAATATCTGATTGGGAGTTGCTTAAGCCTATATTTACCCCATCCTCACCCTGGCAATAATCACCGCCGCCTGTAATACTATAGGTAACAGGATTATCGGATATTAACACCTCAACAGTGTCATAGGCGTTGATAATCCCATCAAATACATTTAAGTAATATGTTGTGGGTATTTGAGGTTGGATATTTATGCTTGACTCATTACTGTATATACCCTGGGGGGAAGAAGTCCAGGAATAGGAATAATTACCTGTCCCGCCGCCAGCGGAGGCATTTATTTGTGTAGAACTACCTTCACAAATTGTTCCGGATTCAGCAACGGCAAAGGCAAAAAGACTTCCACCTGAAGTAAATATATTAACCGAATCAATATTGCTTGCGCAACCGGATTCAGTATCAATCACCTGGAAACTAAAACTTGCTGGAATATAAATATTTGTGGTTATTGTATTTTGATTATTTGGAGTAACGCATAAATGCGATGGTTTCCATATGTATTCGTATAAGCCGCTCCCATTAGTTATTTCTCCTGACAAACTCGTGCTACTTCCCAGCGAAACCGTTTGATCTAATCCGGCATTTACCATAGCAGGTTCAACGGCAACAACTGTCACACTATTATTCATTTGCGAACTGCAGCCGGTTAACTGACTGGTTGCCATAATGCTATACTCACCAGATAGTGGATATTGACCGAAGTTTAATGCATAAGCAGTACCCTGTAAGTTTGTTTGTGTTTGAACACCATCAATAAATAATTGATAATCAGTTTGTAATTCTGAAGATTGAAGAGAGATTTCAGGTGAACTGCTGCCCTGACAATAACTACCACCTCCTAAAACATCAAAAGCAAGTGGGTTTGGGTTTGTGCTTATGTAAATAGAATCTGCAATAGTTTGTAGGCCATCGCTTACAATAACTTTATACCAGGTGTTTGTTGTGGGTGTAATAAGTGGATTAAAAATTGAAGATGTAAAGCCGGATGGGTTTGACTGCCAGATATAGGTAAAACTGCCGCTTCCACCACTGGCAAGGGCAAACAATTGAACATCACCTCCGCTACAAACCGGATAATCAGAAGCAATAATTTCAATATTTATTTCACCACCTGACACAAAGGCAATTACATTGTCCTCAGCGCTTTTACAACCGTTGCCATCGGTAACGGTAAGATAAAAAACATTAGTTGAATACAGAGGCTTACTGGAAGGATTTTGAATATTTGGATTAAATAAGGAGTCGGCAGGTGACCAGGCAAAACTATAAGAACCGGATCCACCGCTTGCCGAGCCTGAGAAATTTGCATTTCCACCTGAACTTATATATTGGTTTTGTCCTGCCTCTGCAATGGGAAGTTCATTTATGGAAATTTGAATTTCTCCATTCTGCTCTGATGAGCAATTTGTGGCATTACTTATAGCTATAGCAGAATAAATCGCTTCTTCTTCAAAAGTTCCAAAGCTAAAAGAATGACCGGTGCCAAGTTGTTCACCTACCATATTTTGATCCTGATAGAGATAATAACTTGTCTCCAGTTCTGAATTGTTTAAAGTGATTTCTTTTCCTCCGTAATTAAAACAATATGCTCCCCCTCCCTGAAGGGAAAATACACCTGGAAGTGAATTTACAAATATGGAGACTGAGTCGAAGGCTGTTTCCTGTCCATCTGATAATTCCAGAAAATATACTGTTGAAGTTGAGGGTATTATATTAGGGTTTTGTACGGTAGATGTAAAGCCTGGAGGTGATGATGTCCATAAATAACTATAGTTTCCATTTCCTCCGGCAGGAATGGCCATCAGGTTGATACTTTCTCCAATACAGATATTATTATCATCAGAAAACGCTTGTACGGAAAGAGGTCCGTTGTTTACATATACAACAACTGTATCTGACAGACTTGCACATTCAGTTTGATTATCATATACTTTAAAAGAAAAGAGAGAAGAAATAAAAAGCGGAATAGTTTGAGTTGACGGACTTGATGGAGTTATGCATAAATTAGATGGGCTCCATTCATAATTAAAATTTCCAGACCCATTTGAAGCCGTACCGTTTAAAAGGACTGTATTCCCCTGAGTAATGTATTTATCATCTCCGGCAAGGGCAATTGGCACAGAATTTACTATTATTTGAGCATTTCCACTCATTTGACTTGAGCATGACGTAAGAGAATTAGTTGCTAAAACCGTATAAAAACCCTCTTGGGATTGATTTCCAAAACTTATTGTGAACCCGCTCCCCTCAATTTGATTTCCACTAAATTCTCCATTGCGATATAAATAATATGTAACGTCAGTTTCTGAACTCAGGAGAAAAATATTCTCTCCTTCTTCACCTTCGCAAATACTTCCTCCACCCTGTATCGGAAAATCAGAGGGAAGAGGATTCTCAATTACCAAAGCAGTAGAAGACATGCCTACTGAGCATCCAGAAAACTGATTATAACCTACTGCTGTATAGTTTCCGGCAGTGCCCATGGTTCCGAAATCCAGTGGGCCTCCTATACCTTCTCTTACTATTCCCGTTGGAATATCATCTAAAACTAATCCGTATGATATACCTATTTCCGAACCATCAAGACCTATATTTACACCAGAATTTCCAGCACAATATTCACCTCCACCTGTTAAAGTAAAAATTATAGGAGTGGGATCCACAAAAAGCACAGCAAAATCAGAAGTGTCGGGACAACTTACATGTGTTACTATACACCGATATTTAAAACTATTCATACCGGTAGTTGTGAAAATTCCCAAATCTGCTGTTTCCGACCCCGAATAAAAGTTGTTGTCGTTCAAACTAATCCAGCCAACACCACTATTTTCCTGCCATTGATAAAAGGTACCGTTTATTGCCTCCACTGAAAATACAGCAATATCATTTTTGCAAACCTGATCATCCAGGGGGTCTTGCGTTATTATTGGTGGTTCAAACACATTTAATAGGGCAGCGCCGGAAGTATCTGTGGTAATTCCATCACTAACAACACATCTGTAGAAATATCCATTAAGTCCAAGATTTGCATCATTTACAGTTAGTACTGGCGTAAACTGCCCTTCAATATAAGTGAAGTCAATTGTGAGATCGTACCAACCCACGCCATCATTTTCTTGCCATTGGTATCCCGATGTATTGACTGCAACTATCCTGAAATCTGCTGATGATTCATTACATATTGAAGTATCGCTGGGATGAGTTACAACTACAGGTTGAGAAAAGGAATGGATGGAAATAAAAAATAATAACGACAGTAACCCAATGCCAGCAGACTTCTTAAGGCTGTAAAGAAAAGTCGTTAATTTCATATATATCAGTCGATTTAATCCATTTTGCTTGGTCTGGTTGAATTAAAATGTTGAAGGCAAAAATATTGTTTTTATAATTTAGGTACTAAATTGCTGGAAAAGAAATAAACAAATTGATGTTAACAAGGAATAGATTGCTGTTGTTTAATGATTAAGTGGTTTTGGGTTATTAATTGTCGTTGGTCATTGGTGGTCATTGATAGTCATAAATTGTCATTGGTTTGGTAGATGAAACTTAAGTAAAGGCAGGGTTTTAGTGATTTACTGTTGATCTAGTTATTTTTCAAAAACTCAGCAGTTTTCTGGAAGTATGCCCAGAGGTATTCTTTTTCCTCTTTCCCAATAGATGATTTGTCAAGGGCGATGCTCATATTTTTAAGCCAGTTATCTTTTGCCTTTTCGTCAAGTTTAAAGTTCACATGGCGTTGCCTTAACTTTGGGTGACCTCTTTTTTCATTATAGGTTTGTGGGCCTCCAAGAAACTGAATCATAAATAGATAAAGTCTTTCCTCGGCTTCCTGTAATTGGTCTTTATACATTGGACGAAGTATTTCATCTTTTCGGATCTCAATATAAAAGTCATGGATTAGGGTTTTTATATTTTCGTCACCTATCCTGTCGTAGTAACTTAGTTGAATGTTCATAAATTATAACTTATGTAATGCTTATTTCTTATTTTTAATAATGTAGTTTGTGCTATTTTGAAAATTATATTTTCCTGCTTGCTTCAAGTATTTTAAAGAACCAATTTGGTAATGGTTTATTATGCCCTCTTTTTTGAAGGTTTAAATACCAGCCTATTTTTTTGATAATAGGAACTTTATGAGTTTCCACAAATTCAATTAATGTGCCATCGGGATCTTCAATATATGAGAAATGTCCTGCTGCTTCACCCATATCAAAACTATCTGCACTGTCAACGGTAAAAGGATATCCGGCCAGTTTGCATTCCTCTTTTAGTTCCTCCATTCCAATAATGTCAAAGCAAAGATGAATGTAACCTAGGTCTCCCCAAAGTCGGTTTTCATATATTTTTCTGACCTCACGTGTTTTCGATTGTATCAGTTCTATTCTGCTGCTCCTGAACAATGGGCTAAAAGCACCACTTCTCTTGCTGTGTTTTAAAAGTACCCTTCTGCATTTTTCAGGCTTACTATTAAGACAATCTAGATCATCAAAAACATCTTCCTTATCATAAACAACAGTGTCGTATCCTAATATTTCTGAATAAAATTTTATGGATTCTTCCATATTAGAAACTCCAATAATTACTCCGGAATTACCTCCTGTTAATTTCTGCTGATTTAAAAGCCAGTCGTTACCCTCTTCAATCTCAAATATATTATTGTAAGGATCTTTAATAAAGAAATGGGGTTTGCCTTCGGGAGAATTTTTAATTTCAGAAATAATATTGATATTGTTATTTTGAAACTCTTTATATGTTTTCTCAACATCAGGGGAAGCAATTTTACAGACGAATATTCCCAGATCTCCTGCCTGAATTTCAAAATCGGGAGCTGTAGGTTTTCGACTTGTGAATTGCCAGACTTCAAATCCGCCGCCGCCTTTCATATTATATGCTAAAATAGCATGTCGGCTTTGTACCTTATTATTGGTGTATCTCAACATTAACTTAGCTTCAGCGGCCTCGTCAAAAATTACAACATCGTAGCCTAAATGCTTTTTATACCAGTCTCGTGCCTCATATAAATTTGTAACACCTATGCCAAGTTGTTGAATACCTGCAATTATTTTAGTCATATGATTTGGTTCTGTTAAATTGCAAAACTAATAAAAAGAGAAAGCAGACGCTTTTTTATTTAGAACATAGATTCAATAAGAAAAATGAAAATTTATTTATTATCCGTTTTTTGACTTATATATACTTTATAATAGCATCATTGTTAGTTGCTTTCTGAATATTTGATGAAATATAAATATAACTGATGCCATAATTTTCATGTAGTATTTTATTAGATTCCATATGGGTAAGGATTAATTTAAATTGATTATTTATTATTCGACAGTGATTTTGTTAACAGCGATTTACTATTTTTACACCTTTCATAATTTAAATAAAAAAGAATGGTAAATCTTGAAACTAGCTATATGGGGCTCAAACTTAAGAACCCTTTGATAGTTGGAAGTTCCGGTTTGACTAACTCGGTTGAGAATATAATTGAAATTGAAAAAAACGGTGCAGCAGCAGTTGTATTAAAGTCTTTATTTGAAGAGCAAATAAGTCATGCCGCAACTAATACTCTGGCGCAAAATGAAATGGCTAACTACTATCCTGAAGCAGAGGATTACATTAAGCAATACACCCGCATGGCCGATGTTGAGAAATATATCGACTTAATAAAAAGTGCTAAAGATAAAGTGGATATCCCCATTATTGCATCGATAAATTGTATTTCCCATACGGAATGGATGGATTTTGCCAAACGAATAGAACAGGCTGGTGCTGATGCGCTTGAACTTAACATTTTTGTATTACCTTCTGATATTACAAAAGATGGAGTAGAAAATGAGGCTGTTTATTTTGAAATTGTTAAATCCATAAAGAAGGTTGTTACAATTCCTGTTGCTCTTAAGATAAGTTATTATTTCTCTGGTCTTGCAAAAACAGTAAACGCTTTATCATGGTCAGGAATTGACGGACTCGTTCTTTTTAACCGTTTTTATTCACCTGATTTTGATATTGAAAGCCTGGAGGTAAAGCCTTCATATATTTTCAGTACCCCAAGCGACCTTTCTTTATCGTTACGCTGGGTGGCAATGCTTTCTGATCATATTAACTGTGATATTGCCGCATCTACCGGTGTTCATAATGGAAAAGCAATGATTAAACAATTACTTGCAGGTGCAAAAGCAGTTCAGATAGCGTCTGTTCTTTATAAAAAAGGATTTAAAGAAATAGGAAGTATGCTTGAAGAACTGGAAAACTGGATGGAGCGTAAAAATTTTAACACTATTGATCGGTTCACAGGACTTCTGAGTGTTAAAAAAACTGATAATCCTGCTGCCTTCGAAAGGGTTCAGTTTATGAAACACTTTTCTGGTATAGAATAGAGATTAATTTTCTATTTTAGCCTCGAACATTATCCTCTTAAATGCTTTTTAAAATTTATAAACTTTTTAGAACTTTTTTTCTTCTTGGTTTTTTCATATTGAGTACTCAATTAGAGGCTCAGTTGATGAATCATTACTGGTCACAAAGTTATAACTCAATTTCTTCTTTACTCTCAGGTGCCGTAGTTGCAGGCGATGCCGGAAACGCTGCTATATTTTACAATCCGGCAAATATTACCGAAATAGAAAAAGGTAGTAATATTAGTCTTGCAGCGAGTTTTCTAACGATTAGTCATTACTCTGTTCAAAATGCAATGGGTGATAATAAAAACCTGAAATCAACTACTTTTTATGTTCAGCCTCAGTTTTTTTCAGTAGGTATTAATTCACCATTCAATAATTGGAGTTTTGAAATTGCTACATTTAATCGTGTTAAAGAACAGTTGAATGTTAGTTACTCTGAAAGTTTTAATATAAATTTTAATGAATCGGGTGTTGCTCAAGACAGGGCTGTAGCACAATATACTTATAGAAACTATTATTCAGATGACTGGATAGGCTTTGGTGGTGCATACACTATTAACGAAAAATGGCATTTGGGCATAAGTTTGAATTTTTCATTTTCAACTGTAGATTATATTTCAACTACTATGGTAGAAATTCATCCCCATATAGCTGATTCTTTAACAACAGGAGGTGTTAATTCAACTTTGCTTGCAGAGAATATGTATTCTGAAAGAATTAAATTTACAAATGCAAGAATGATTACAAGACTTGGGACTGCCTATGAAAGTGGCAGATGGCGTCTTGGTTTGAACATTAGTTTGCCACCTTTGAATATATTAACACTAGGAAAAAAAGCCATAAGAACTCATAAAGAAGTCTATGCCGTTGAATTTACAGAAGGGATTGTATTAAGTGATTATTTTATTTATGATGCCCAGGATAATGAATCAATAAAATCGGCCAACTATAAATTACCTTTCTCAATTTCTTTAGGCGCTTTGTACAATCTTGGTGACAATAAGAAAATTTATACAACAATTGAATATTTTGCCGGTTTGCAGCCATATAAAATGGTGGATGCTACTCAAAAAACAGATATTACAACAGATGTGATTTACGATCAACTTGAAAATAAGGATTGGCTGTCGTATGCGTATGGTGCTGTACCAGTACTTAATATTGCATTGGGTTATAGGTGGCAAATCAAACCCAAAGTTTTGTTTTTAATGGGTTTACGTACCGATTTTAATAATATAAAAGATTATAATTATGGTGATTTTGATAAATACGCAAAACTTCAAAGTTCATCATTGAATATTTATCATGCGACCGGTGGAGTAAAGTTTCAATATAAAAAACATCAACTTATTGCAGGAACACAATTGTCGTTTGGGATGCAAAATAATGTAAAACAGACAGCAAATTTTGGCTCAGATTATGAGCCTGATTTTGGGAATGATATGCCATTACTAGGTGTTAGAGATAACTCTGCAACAATTTATCATTTTTCAATTAGCCTGTTTCTTGGTGCTACTCTTAATTTTGAAAATAAAAAGGAACAAGTCAGGGAATAAAGAGGCTCTTCAATAATAAATAATAGGAATAGCAGTTTATTCTTTTGAATTCCACCCTTATCAATATTTATAGAAATTGTAAGTCCGTTTTTTGTCCTGATTGTTTTTTATTTAGTATGAATATTAATAGTATTTTTGCGCAAAATAATGGATTTAATAATTAAACATTTTAATATGAAAAACTCAATTTTAAAATTTATGGCAATTTTGATTATTCCGTTGGGAATAACATTAATGCAAGGTTGCTATCCAAATGATGACCTGTCATACACAGAAACTGATGTTGTATTGACATTTTATAATGACTCTGCAGACTTTAAAACATTATCAACTTATTATATGGTTGATACTGTATATGTTCTGGATGATGTAGAGAATCCTGAACCTGTTAGCAATTCGGATGTTATTATTAACCAAATAGCAAAAGGTATGACGGATGCTGGTTATACAAGAATATATGAAGGAAATCCCGATAAACCTAGTGTTGTTATACTTACAGGTGCATTTAAAACAACAACTGTTAGCGTTGGCTGGTACTATCCATGGTATGGCTGGGGCGGCGGCGGCTGGTGGTACTGGGGTGCCGAAAGAGGAACCAACTATTGGGGTGGTTACTATCCTGGTTACCCTTGGTATGGCGGAATGCCTTATTATACATCCTATACCTCAGGAACTGTTATCTTCGATATGATAAATCCTGATGATTATGATGTTATTGGTCAGGATACTTTGGCAAGAGTGTACTGGAATGGTGCTGTTCAAGGAGTTTTAAGTGGTGGAAGTACCGATAGTAGAGTTACGAATGCCATTGATCAAGCTTTCCTGCAATCTCCACAAATTAAGACAGGTCGCTAATAATAACTCAAAAAAATATAGAAAATGAAAAAAAATAAATTTATACTTACCTCAGTTTTTGTGGTTTTAATTAGTCTCTCATCCTTTTCACAGGGTGGTGGAGTCTGGAACTTTGACTGGAACATTGCAGTTCCTCTTGGTGATACTAAAGATTTTATATCTGCTACCTCCTTTAGAGGTTTCTCAATAGATGGTAGAGGATTTGTAAGTGATGCTATTACCGTTGGTGGTATAGTAGGCTGGAATACTTTTTATGAAAGTAAGGGTAATGTTACTGAAGATGTAGGTAGTGGTACTGGCGTTATTAACGGTTACAAAAGAAGATATATTAATGCCTTACCCATTATGATTAACGCTCATTACTATTTTGCACAAGCCACAGTAATGCCTTATGCAGGTATCGGGCTTGGTACTATGTATGTTGAAGACAGAGATTTTATGGGTATTTACTATGTTCAGAATGAAGCATGGCATTTTGCCATAGCACCGGAACTCGGAATTGTAGTACCTCTAGGTGCTGGCAATACAGGTATAAATGCCAATGTAAAATACAATATGGCTGCTAAAACAAAAGATACTCCAAGTTATACGTTTTTAACTTTTAATATTGGAATCTCTTATGTTTTTTAAAGCATAAAAAAAATTGATAGTAAAACCGGGAGTAGCATTTTTGCAACTCCCGGTTTTTTTTATACTTTTACTTCCAATAAATTGAAATAAATCTTACTTATATGAAAACACTTTTATCTTTTGTTATTACATTATTTTTTGTGTCCGGAACTGTATTTGCACAACAACAGTTTGAAAATGCCTCATTCGAAGAATGGGAAAGCGTTGTAATTGGTGATTATGATATTGAACCAGTAAACTGGAGTTCAATTAAGACTTCTGATTCAGATAATATGAATACTATTGCTCCAATAGTGTGGCAGCGTTCTGAAGATGCCCGGACTGGACAATATTCATTACAACTAATCAGCGTTGAAACTTTTGGTATTGTTGCAACAGGCACAATGACAAATGGTCGCGTACATGCAGATTTAATTGTTGATAATGCCTATGTATTCACTGATATTGATGACACCCGATGGAATTCTTCTTTTAACTCTCGTCCGGATAGTGTAGTGGGTTGGTTTAAATCAATACCAACAGATAATGATTTTGGAACTATAAAAGTTGCTCTTCATACCTCTACACTTCAAATTCCTGGTGATGAAACAAATTTAATAGCAATGGCTTACCTGGAATTACCAACAGGTGTTCATGATAGCTGGACCAGATTTTCTGTACCATTTGAATATTATAATACTTCTACTCCTGAATTTCAACTTACAATATTAACTGCAGGAAATGGTGTTGATGCATTGGGTGGCAGTGAGATATTGTTTGACGATTTGGAGTTTGTTTACAATCCTGAGGCTGTTGAGGAGAATGAATTGGAAAATATTTTAGTGTACTCCTCAAATGGAACTATTAATATATCAAAAAAGATTTATGATAATAATAAATATCAGGTTGTTGTAAATGATTTATTGGGGCGTCAGATATATAAAAATAATTTAGTTCAGGGTGAAAAACTTCAAATCAATAATAATATTATAAGTGGTATTTACATTGTAAGTTTTAAAAAAGCTAATGTCGTATTTTCCACAAAAGTAGTTGTTGACTAATATTACTATTCTACAAAATATGCTGTTTTTGTATAGAAAAAGCCTAAAATTATTCAAGATTTTGTTCTTGTTAATTAGTTTTTTATTGTTCCATCTATCATCTTTTTCACAACAAAGTGGGTGGTTGTCAGGTAGGATAACCGATTTAGAAACTGGTGATCCCTTAATTGGAGCAAATGTATACCTAAAAACAGATATGTCCATTGGATCTACTACCGATTTTAATGGACATTTCCAGATGAAATCTGAAACTGGTAAACATCTTTTTGTATTCTCATATACCGGAATGAAGTCCATTGAAAAGGAGTTTAATATTGTTAGCGACTCCATTGTGAATGTTACAATAAGTATGGTAATCTTTAGTACTCAGTTTGATGAAGTTGTTGTAAGGGCGGGTAAATTTGATAAAAGCATTGAAGAGCAAACTGTTTCAATAGAAGTGATGAAACCTCGAATAATTGAAGCTCGTAACACAACTTCCATAGAAACTATTTTAAATTTGACTCCCGGACTTACAATTTTAGATGAGGAACCACAAATTCGTGGTGGAAGTGGTTTTACATTTGGAGTTGGCAGTAAGGTTGCTGTTTTCGTTGATGATATGCCTATTAGTTCAGGCGATGCAGGTAAGCCCAACTGGTCGTTGATACCAATTGAAAACATCAAACAAATTGAAGTTGTTAAGGGCGCTTCTTCTGTATTGTCGGGCTCGGCAGCATTGAGTGGAGCTATTTATATTAGAACTGTCTATCCTGGAATTAAACCTTTAACAAAAGTAAATGTTTTTGGAGGTTTTTACGACAAACCATCATCACCTTCAGAAAAATGGTGGTCAGGAGTGAATTATCAGGGTGGGGCTAGTTTCCTGCATTCACGAAGGATACATGATGGAAATACTGATTTAGTATTAGGAGCATTTGTTATGACTGACAGGAGCTATATTGGAGCACCGGTACCAGGATCTATGGTGGTGGATAGTAGCGATATAAGTGATTCCGACATGGCCAATAAAAAAGCAAGATTTAACTTTGGTTTGAGGCGAAGGTCAAAAAAAATCAAGGGTCTGGACTTTGGTGTTAATGGAAATTTAATGTACTCTAAGACCAGTACTGCCTTTGCCTGGCTTGATGATACCACTAATTTTTACAGAGCCTATCCGGGAGCAGTATTGTTGTCAAATAATTTGACTTATTATTTTGACCCGTTTATCAACTTTTATTCTGGAATGGGAGTTAAACATCAGTTTAAATCAAGGATATATTCTTCAGATAATGAGGCAAATAACAATCAGTCGAATAAGGTATTTATGATGTTTAACCAATATCAATTTTCCAAGAGTTTTGTAAATATTGGTGGCTTGGATTTTATTGGAGGCCTTTCAAGCAATTATACTCACAGTAATGCGAATATGTATGATGCATCCGGCTCGCCTGAAAATTATATTTGGAATGCTTCAGTTTTTATGGAGATTGAAAAAAAGTTTGGTAATGCATTAAATATATCAGCTGGAGTGAGGGTTGAGCATTTTAGAATAAATGATAGCATACGCGATACAAAACCCATTTTCCGAGTAGGGGCATCATTAAAACTAGGACAGGAAACCTATCTTAGGACTTCCATAGGTCAGGGATACAGATTTCCCACAATTACTGAACGTTATATCAGAACAACTGTGGGTAGTTTTGGTGTCTTTAATAATCCTGATCTTATACCTGAAACAAGTTGGAATGCTGAATTAGGCATTAAGCAAGGATTTAAATTAAATAAATTTTATGGGTACTTAGATGTGGCATTTTTCTATCAGGAATATCACAATACCGTTGAATATTTATTTGGCTTTTGGGATTCGACCTATACTTTTGCCATTGCAGGTTTTAAGTTTGTAAATACTGGCAGGTCAAAGATAACAGGAATAGATTTTTCATTAAATGGTCAGGCTAAGATTTCTGATGATTTTGAGATTTATTCCTTATTTGGTTATACTTATGTTATGCCTGTAACACTTGATCCTGATCTTGTATTTGCCAGAGATTACAATCCCGGTGGCAACAATGAGTTTAGTTATAATTCCACAAGTGTTGATCCATCAAGAGGGATATTAAAATATAGATTTCTTCATACCGTTAAAATGGATTTGGAGTTTGTTTATAAACGAACTTCCCTGGGGTTTAGCCTTAAATATTTTAGTAGAATTGAAAATCTTGACCAGGCAATATTTGATTTTGAAGATGCGACCCTTGCAACGGGAGGAACCTTACAACCAATTTTGTATCGAAATTATTTTGAGCATCATAATAATGGAAACCTTATCTTTGATACCAGATTAAGTTATAAGTTTGGTCAATATCATAAAATCGCAATAATTGTAGATAATTTATTTAATAGGATGTATTCACTCAGACCTCTGAAAGCAGAGCCAATGAGAAAGTTTACTATTCAATATAATTTAAAGATATAATCATGAAAATCAAAAGCCTGTTGTTAGTAGTAGTAATACTTATTTTTGGTAGTGAGTTATTTGCTCAGGATGATTCCACTTATGTTCAAAATGATTCAACTTTTGCTCCTGACTATAGAAGAAATGTGCTCAAGTGGAATGTAACTCCATTTCTTCTTTGGTCTAAAAAGAATATTAATATTTCCTATGAACGTATTTTGAAACCCAATAGGTCATTTTCAGTCAATGCGGGTTATTTTGAGTTGCCATCAACAGGAATTTATGATAGTCTTAATATAACACACACAAGCAATAAAGGTGGCTTTAGTGTATCTGGTGATTATCGTTTTTATTTTAAGAAGAGAAATAAGAACCAT
>Ga0164315_10000908_pt1 | contig 21653 bp, 17 predicted proteins | sample GuaBasSedimGuay6_FD_113737 | JGI IMG/M metagenome (GOLD analysis project Ga0164315, IMG submission 113737) | Subseafloor sediment microbial communities from Guaymas Basin, Gulf of California, Mexico - Guay6, Core 4569-2, 0-3 cm | ecosystem: Environmental > Aquatic > Marine > Hydrothermal vents... | reverse complement strand
TTTCCGAAAGGCAGTGTGAATTTTGACTTAAAAGATCAAACAATTGTTGCACAAAATATGTCAGACGGCAATATTATAACAAAACTGATGGAAGATGTAATTATTGAAAATGGCACAAATAAAAATGATTTAATATTAGATGGCGAATGGAGGTATTCCCAACAAACAATAAATGAAATTGTGTCAAATGGCGATAAAATTATTATCAGTAAAATTCCATTCCGCCCAAATAGAATAAAACAAGGAGGCGAGATTAAAAAAATGAAAAATATGCTATCACAGCATCATTATCAAATGAATACAAACGAAGATGCGACCAATTACCTCTCTAAACTGTTGGGTTCTGAAAATATTTTTGATAACTCAAAACCATATCAATTAGTGGAAACTTTCATCAAAGCAATTACATACCATGATAAATCAAGCATAATCTTAGATTTTTTTGCAGGCTCTGGCACAACAGGTGATGCCGTGATGAGATTAAATGCCGAAGATGGTGGAGCAAGAAAATTTATTTTAGTGCAGTTGGATGAAAAAATTGATAACAAAAAATCATCAGAGGCTTATAAATTTTGTGTGGATAATAAATTAGATCCTGTTATCTCGTCCATTACAATCGAGAGATTAAATCGTGCAGGGGATAAAATAAAACAAGATTTTAAAACCAACAAAAAAGATATGTTTGCCGATAAAAAATTGCCAGATATAGGTTATAAGGTTTTTAGTGCCACCGATAAACCGCAGGTTAGCGATGATAAAGCGATAAAAGGTTTTGCTATAAAAAATCATCGCCAAAGCACCGCCGACACTTTAATCAATATGTTGGTTGCTACTTGTAAAAATTTAACCTGTTCTATCCAGTGCATTATTAAAGATAAATTATATATGGCAGATAATGAAATTTATTTATTAAAAAACATAACGACAGAAAAATTAGAACCATATCAAAACCAAAAAATAAACTTAGACGGCTGGGCGGATATTGATTTACAAAATTACCTAAATTTACAGGTAAACATTAAAGAAAACATTTACATTATCTATTAAAACCCCATCACTTCATCATGCAAAACAAAAATAAGTGAACAAATTTAACTGATATTTTAGAAAGTATTTAATATTATGAATAAAACAAAAATTGAATGGACTGAACAAACATGGAATCCTACAACTGGTTGCGATAAAGTGTCCGCAGGATGTAAAAATTGTTATGCTGAAAATATGGCAAAAAGATTGCAAGCTATGGGGGCAAGCGGTTATGAGAACGGCTTTCGTTTAAGCTTAATGGAGCATAGATTAGAACAACCAACAAAAAGAAAAACTGCAACCACTTATTTTGTAAATTCAATGAGTGACATGTTTCATGAAAATATCCCATTTAGTTACATTGATAAGATTTTTAACACAATAAAAAAAACCCCTCAACATAGATATCAAATTTTAACAAAGAGAGAGAAAAGATTAAAAAAATATTTTGAAAGCAGAAAAGTCCCTAAAAATGTTTGGCTTGGAGTTACTGTTGAAAACATAACAGAGGGGATTCCTAGAATAGAAAAATTAACTGAAATAGACGCTAAAATTAGATTCTTATCAATAGAGCCTTTATTGGAAGATCTTGGAAATATTGATTTAAAAAATATCCATTGGGTTATTGTTGGAGGTGAGAGTGGCAATAGAGCAAGAAAAATGAATGAGTCATGGGTGGAAAATATCAAAAATCAATGCAAAAAACAAGATGTAGCCTTTTTTTTCAAGCAGTGGGGAACTTGGGGAGCAGATGGGAAAAAAGGAAACAAGCAAGATAACGGCAGACTATTGCAAGGAAGAACTTGGGACAGCATGCCACAACACGATATGGGAAATTAAGATATGCCAAAAAAAGAATACTGCTGGACTGTTGGAGAAAAACCGCCACTCATAGATGAGCATACAAAAATTAAACATAAAATATACCAAGACTATATAAAACAATACATTAAAACAATAAACAAGAACCCATTGATACCTAATTGTAGGTTTGTAGTGGTAGATGCTTTTGCAGGAGGCGGATTATATTGTGAAAAAAATAATGAGGAATATTTTGGCTCTCCTATAAAAATATGGCAAACAATTCAAGATGCTGAGGACGAAATAAATGAAGCCAGAAATAATAAATTTGTTGTTAATCGTAAATTATTTTTATTGGAAAAAAAAGATAGCAATTTTAAATATTTAAAAAAAACATTAGAAGAAAAAGGTTATGGTAAACATTTTGATGATTCTATAATTTTGCAAAAAGGCTCTTTTGTTGACAAATACAAGGATATAATAGGTAAAATTCATAAAAGTTTTACTAAAAATACAAGAGTAATTTTTATTTTAGATCAATACGGCTATAAAGATGCTCCATATGATGTGATTCGTGAAATTTTTCAATTGTTGCCAAAAGCAGAAATTATACTTACATTGCCTGTTAGTGAAATAATTGATTATGTTCCAAAAAATTCCGATAAAAAAATGAATCAGTTATCTTTGCCAAATCTACAAGAAGAGATTAAAAAAATAAACCCAAATAGAAAAAAATCATTAAATGCAGTTGGGTTAAACGAGCAACAATTACAAGACATTAAAACCTCAAACAATAAAAATATATATCGTGGTATTATTGAAAAACTAGTAACAAAAAAATTAGTCTTTTATACACAAGCTAAACATTTTACTCCATTTTTTTTAAACAGGAAAAATAGTCATAGGTCAATATGGTTAATCCACTTAACAAACCATTCAGAGGGTGTGAATGTAATGAAAGAAATATATTTTTCTTACCACAATATTGACAGCATAATAATATCTCATTATGGTGGATCTGGTTTAGATATGTTAGGATATAAGCATACAAATAATGCCCCACTATTTAATGAATTACCTGAGTATAATTTTAAAAACAAATCTATTGAATCTACAAACAACAAACTATTAGAACAGATTCCAAAAGAGATACACAAACAAGAAATATCATTTTATGATTTTTATAAACAACAAGCAAATGGAACGCCAGCCACAAAAAAAATGATGAGAAGTGCCTGCGAGGATCTGCTGTTAACACATAAAGAAATAAAAGTATCTAACAGAAGCCCCAGAACCTCAATTAAAGATAGTGACATTATCTCAAACCACCCACAAAAAACTATTTTTCTGCCAAATACAAAACAATGAAAACAAAAATAAATTCACAGCTTTTTTGATTGGGTAATTGCTCGTTCGCAAAAAAGTAAAACAAGAATAACATGGCAAAATTTAACTGATATTTTAGGAGACATAAATTGACACAAAGATATAAACGAATACATTTGGAGAAATAAATATGTTAAGCAAAGAAGGTTTATTGAAAAAAATAAGTTTAGGTGAAACATCTGGAGTTGAATTTAAAGAAGTCAGGTTTAGAAACGAAAAAATTCAATTAAGTATTGATAGTTTATCGGATGAGATAGCGGCTTTTGCTAACCATCAAGGTGGCTTGATATTGCTTGGAATAGAAAACGAAACAAATGAAATAATCGGCATGGATAAAGAAACTGTAAAATATATAATTCAATTGATAAGTAATATTTGCAGAAACAAGATTAAGCCATCTTTGGTAGATTTTTATATTGACAATGTTGAGGTTATAGATAGCATGAACGAGCCTAAAAATTTAGTTTATATTGAAATAGATAAAAGTTTGTGGTTGCATGAAAGCAAAAATGGACACTATTACAGACATGGTGACTCTAAAAGAAAAATGACAACCGAACATATTTTGCGAGTGGGACAAAGTCGTTCACAAGCAAGAATTATCCGTTTTGACGAACAAGCTGTGCCAAATACCAGCATTGAAACTTTACAAAAAAATCTTTATAATCGTTTTATATCATCTGACAACACAACTGACGACAAAACAAAACTTATTAAAAGAAATTTATTAAGTAAAGATATTTCTGCCACAGTAGCAGGTGTCCTGATGTGCACCAATAAACCAGATGAATATCTTTACAATAGTTTTATTCAAGCAGTTTATTATAATGGCAAGATAAAAGATGCAAATTATCAAATTGATGCCAAAGATTTTAAAGGAACATTAGATAATCAAATTATTGATGCTTTTAAATTTGTTGAAAAATATAATAAAATATCTGCGATAAAAAATATTGGCAGACAAGAGCGACCACAATATAATATGCGGGCAGTTTTTGAGGCAATTGTAAATGCCGTAGTGCATCGTGATTATTCAAAACATGGTTCAAAAATCCGTTTATTTATGTTTGACGATAGATTGGAGATAATAAGCCCTGGTGCATTAGCAAATACATTGACCGTAGAAACTTTGTCTGAAAATCAGGTTACCAGAAATGAGTTATTATCTCGTTTGTTATCCGAGCTTGAAGTGGATGATGATGTTAAAGTTGGCAGAGTTTATTTTTTAGAGAGACGAGGAGAAGGAGTTGGCATTATCCTGAGTGAAAGCATGCAACTAAGTGGCAAAAAACCAATTTATGAAATGATAGGAGAGGAGCTGAAACTAACAATTTTTGCTGCCAATTCAATACAAGCAACTAAATTATGATAAAAAAAACATTAGACAAAAATATTAGAACTGCCGACATAATAGACAAAAACTGCTCTGTTGTCTCCACCTGCGAGATGGGCGATGCTATTTTGGAGGAGTTAAGGAAACTTTGAATAACCTGCAAACAAATACAGTTATGACAAGGGGACATGTCCCCTTGTTAGTGGCTAATCAGAGGCTACTTGAAATAAGTGTTTTTTGAAAATTATGATGGTAATAACAAACTACATAAAATCAGTCAGCAAAAGATATAAAACAGGAATATCATCGGAGCATTCTTATCGTGGGGATTTGGAAACCCTTATCCGAGAATTAGTGGCAAACATTGAAATAACCAACGAACCCGGCAAAATCACCGACTGCGGCAATCCAGATTATGTCATAACTCGCAAAGATATTCCAATCGGATATATTGAAGCCAAAGACATCGGTAAAGATTTGAACCATTCACAATACAAAGAGCAGTTTGATAGATACAAACAAGCCCTTGATAATTTGATTATTACTGATTATTTAAACTTTTTGTTTTTTCAAAACGGTGAGTTGTTATACACAATCTCAATCGGCGAGATTAAAGACAAAACAATAAAACCACTGACAGATAATTTTGATAATTTTACCAACCTTATAAAAGACTTTTGCACTTATCAAGGACAAACGATAAAAGATCCCAAAAAATTAGCACAAATGATGGCATCAAAAGCCAGGCTATTACAAAACACATTAGAGCAGGCGGTATCAAATGATGACAAAACACAAAACAATTCATCACTCAAAGAGCAGTATGAAACCTTTAAAGATTTACTGATTCACGATTTAACTATTAGCCAGTTTTCAGATGTTTATGCTCAAACATTAGCATATGGTATGTTTGCAGCCCGCCTGCACGATACCACTTTGAATAACTTTTCTCGTTTTGAAGCCAGTTCATTGATACCCAAAACCAATCCATTTTTACGAAAATTATTCGGACATGTATTGTTGGAAGATATAGACGATAGGATGAATACAACCATTAACAATCTTGTTGATGTTTTTAGGGCAACCGATATCCGAAGTCTGCTTACAAAATTTGACAAAAGCAATCAAAACAAAGACCCTATTATTCATTTTTATGAAACATTTTTAAAAGAATATGACAAGAAATTAAGCATAGATAGGGGAGTATGGTATACCCCACAACCTGTGGTTAATTTTATTGTCCGAGTGGTTGATGATATTTTAAAAACAGATTTTAATCTCAAAGATGGAATAAGCGACACAACCAAAACCACAATTACAATCCCAGCACAAGGCAAACAAAAAAAGCAAAAAAAACAAGTTCATAAAGTGCAAATTTTAGACCCTGCCACAGGCACAGGCACTTTTTTAGCCAGCATTATAGAGTATATCCATAAAAACAAATTTAAAAATATGCAAGGTGCTTGGAGCGATTATGTTGATAAACTTTTAATCCCACGACTAAATGGCTTTGAATTATTGATGGCACCATATGCAATGGCACATTTAAAGCTTGATATGTTATTAAATCAAACAGGTTATAAACCAACAAAAGAAAACCAAAGATTTAAAATTTATCTTACCAACTCATTGGAGGAACATAACAAAGATATAGGAAACATTTTTGCCAGTTGGTTATCAGATGAGGCAAACGAGGCAAACCATATAAAAAGAGATGCCCCTGTTATGGTTGTGATAGGCAATCCGCCCTATGCAGTAAGCTCGTCCAACAGAGGCGATTGGATAATGAACCTAATACAAGACTACAAAAAAAATCTTAACGAGGGAAATAAACAACCGTTATCAGATGATTATATAAAATTCATAAGATACGGTCAGCATATGATTGACAAAAACGGTGAAGGAATTTTGGCATACATCTCAAATAATTCATTCATAGATGGCATAACCCACCGCCTAATGCGAAAATCATTATTGACAACTTTTGATAAAATTTATATATTAGATTTACATGGCAATTCTAATAAACAAGAAATAAACCCAAATGGTGGCGAGGATGAAAATGTATTTAAGATAAAGAAAGTTGGAGTAAGCATCAATATTTTTGTTAAGAATGAAACATCCTCAAAAGATTTGGCAGAAGTTTTTCATTTTGACCTATACGGCAAGCAACAAGCAAAGTATGATTTTTTAAATAACAATGATTTAAAATCAGTTCAATGGCAAAAATTAGATTACAAAGACCCAGATTATTTTTTTGTGCCAAAAGATTTTAAAGAAAAATCAAATTATGATGAGGGGTTTTCGGTGTCGTCCATTATGAACAATTTGAATCCAGGAATTGAAAGTGGGAGGGATGATTTTTTTATAGACTTTACAAAAGAATACTTGGAGTTAAAAATAAAAAGTGTGTTTGATGATAAAAAATCAGACGCATTGAAATCTTTGTATAAAATCAAAAATACATCAAGTTTTAAATTTGAAAATAACCTCAGCACACAATCATATGACAATAATTTTATTCGTAAAATAAGTTATAGACCATTTGATATTAGATTTTCATATTATGATAGAAAATTACAAAGAAGAGCAAGTTATGATACTTTTAAGCATATTATAAAAGACAATATTGGTTTGATTGTTAAAAGAGGATTTGACGAAAAAAATGCTGCACCAGTTTTTGTTGTCAACAATATTTGCGATAGAAGAGGCTGGACTAGATCAGGAATGCAAGGGGCAGAATCAATAGCACCTTTATATCTATACTTAGACGAAAAATCAGATGGAATATTTACCGAAAAAGAGCGAAAACCAAATTTGAATATGGAGATTGTTGAAAAAATAGCCGATAAAATAAAATTAGAATTTACACCAGAAAAACAAGATAACAAAACCACATTTGCCCCAATTGATATTTTGGATTATATTTATGCAGTTTTGCATTCGCCAAAATACAGAGAGAAATACCAAGAGTTTTTAAAAATTGATTTCCCTCGTGTGCCATATCCACAAAACAAAAAAACATTTTGGCAGTTGGTGGATATAGGCGGACAACTGCGAGAGGTTCATTTATTACAAAGCTTGCGAATAACAAAACCTATCACAACCTATCCCATAACAGGCGATAACAAAATAACCACCACCATCGGCAAAAAAGATTTTGTTATAACCGACAAAGAAAAACAAACGGGCAAGATTTTTATCAATGAAAAACAATATTTTGACAATATCCCGCTCACCGCATGGCAGTTTTATATCGGCGGTTATCAACCCGCCCAAAAATGGCTAAAAGACCGCAAAAACAGAAAACTAAACTATGACGACATAATGCACTATCAAAAAATAATAGTTGCTTTGCACGAGACAGACAAACTAATGCACCAGATTGATAAAATAGAGGTTGTTTGATTGACTGTGAAATACTAAATTTTGCCTTGTATCATGGCTATGCAATCCTATCGGAGGTGGGACTTTAGTCCCACTCTTTTTGCAACGCAAAAACAATTAGTGTCGCTTATTGCCTCAAAATGTTTGGACTTCGTCCAAAGAGTGGGACTAAAGTCCCACCTCCGATTGTGACGTTATTCAAAATGAAAAATCACAAAAAAACAACAAACTGCCAAAGTTATCAACCACTCTGATAATGAAATTGTGGCAGTTACAAAATCTGGTAATTTATTATCTTATCTTATATCTCCTGCTATTTTAGATGAGTTATTAGAAATACGAGCAGATGCTTTGTCTCTGCAAAGAATAAAAAAAATGGACTTATCACAGGCGGTTGATGTTATCCGCACACTCTGTTTGTAGTCTTTTTCAAAACCCCCAAAATCATAGATTTTGACCCCTTAAAAGGGGTAAATTAAAACCAAAATATTGGCAGAAATTTTACTTTTTCTTATGGATAAAAAATATACATATTATTTTTATCTGTTCAAAAATGACGATTTTTGAACGTTTGTTGAGTAATGTGTATATAATAGTAGTTTTTTTGAACACATTAACAAATGAAAAAAATAGCAGATATTTTTAAAAATAATCAATTTGAAACAACCGCAGTTTTTAAAAAATTAAATCTGGCCCATCGTTATCTTGGTGAGTTAAAGGGTTTGTGTAATAGCCTGCCAAATCATAATATTTTGATTGATACCTTGACATTGCAAGAGGCACAAGATAGTTCCGAGATTGAAAATATAATCACTACCACCGATGAAATTTATAAAACAAATTTGCAACCGTCTTATATAAATCCTGCTGCCAAAGAGGTTTTGAATTATGCCACAGCCCTTAAAACCTGTTATAATAATTTACAAAATAACAATTTTATAACTTTAAACACCATCATCACCGCCCAGCAACAAATCAAAAAAAATAATGCAGGAGTTCGCATTCAAATGGGAACTGTTATCTCAAACGAGAAAACAGGGCAGATAATTTATACTCCGCCGCCGCCAAATGAAATCCAAGGTTTATTGAATGATTTAGAAAAATTTATCAATGATGATGAGCTTTATCAAATTGATCCTTTGATAAAAATGGCTATTATTCATCATCAATTTGAAAGCATTCATCCGTTTTATGATGGCAATGGTCGCATTGGCAGAATTATAAATATTGTGTATTTGGTGCAACAAGGATTACTGGAAACCCCAATTTTATATCTAAGCCGTTTTATTAACCACAATAAGGATAAATATTATCATCTATTGCAAAATACCAGAGACGGCAACTGGCAAGATTATATTTTGTTTATGTTGCAAGCGGTTATCACAACATCACAAAACACCATCCGCCAAATTAAAAAAATAGTCAAATTGCAACAAGAATATAAAAATACAATTCGCACTAATCACAAAAAAATATACTCACAAGATTTGTTGAATAATATTTTCAAACACCCCTATACAAAAATAAATTTTTTAAAAAATGATTTGTCAATTACCCGTTTGACTGCCAGCCGTTATTTAGATACATTATGCGATGGTGGTTTATTGTTAAAAGAAAAATTAGGCAAAGAGAATTATTACATAAACTTTAAATTGATTAAGATTTTAACCGATATTCAAAATATGCAAGAATAACTGTGAAATACAAGCCAGAGATAAAATTCGCCTTTAAGGCATCTATTCCCATTATGATGGGTTATCTATTATTAGGTTCGGCTTTTGCCCTGTTGGCGGGCAGTTTTAATCTTGATAAAGTCGCTATAATTTTGATGTCGGTTTTTATCTATGCCGGAGCATTGCAGTTTATAACTGTCAGTTTCATCAATGCAAAGTTAGGGTTATTGGATGTTTTTATCGCCTCATTTTTTATAAGCTTTCGCCAAGCATTTTATTCTTTGTCTTTTTTGAAAAAATATCACCATACTGCCACAGCAAAACCATATTTATTTTTCTCTTTAACGGATGAAACCTATGGGCTTATCACCACTATAAAAATAGATAAGTCTTTGAATAAAAAATATTGTTATTTGTTTTTGAGTCTTTTTAATCAAAGTTATTGGATTATCGGCACTATTTTAGGAGTTTTATTAAATTCTATCAATTTGTTTGATATTAAAGGCATTGAGTTTTCACTAACGGCTTTGTTTGTTGTGTTGGCGATTCAGCAGCATAAAATCATCAAAAAATTATCGCCATTTATCATCGCCTCGGCTGTATCATTATTCGCTCTGGTGTTCGTCTCACAGGATAATATGTTGTTATTTTCCATAGTTTTTTCACTGTTGGGATTTTTTATATACAACAAGATTTTTACCAAAAAAGACGGCTATAAAAAATATGGATAACAATATTTATCTTGTTTTGTTGGTGGTGATGGTGGCAAATCTATTAACCAGATTAACTCCGATGTTATTTTTTAAAAATAATAATATTCCATCGTGGGTAGGTTTTATTGAAAAAAACTTCCCACCGATGATTATGATAATTTTGATTTTTTATACCCTGAAAGATGTAAGTGTTGTTGTTGCCCCCTATGGAATCCAAGAATTATTTGCTATTGCTATGACGGCTATTATTCATCTTATTTTTAACAATTTTTTGTTATCAATTTTTGCAGGCACTGCTATATATATGTTGCTAAATAACCTCTGATTAGTTATAAAAAATAAATTTATTTTTATAATAATGTTAAGATAGCAGTTTTTATCTTTTAGAATAAAATATGAAACTTAAAATTTTAATAACCGTTATATTGGTAGCAGGATTACTTATTTCGTGTCAGTCGATGGAATTTGAAACCGACACCAAACAAGCAGATGACAAAGCGAATATTGAGGCAAAAAGATTTAAAACTTTTGCCGACAAAGCTAATCTTTATATTTTCTCCGATGATTTTATGATTTCAACTCTGAATATCAACGGCAAACAAATTGGTGACTTACAAGATGATACTTTTTTTAAATTAACTCTAAGACCTGGGACATATACCTTAAAAATGACTGGCACTCGTTTTAAAAGCAAAAAATCCATTCACGAATTAAAAATAAAATTATTAAAAAATACGAATCATTTTGTTGAATTAAATACTCATGCTGGTGTCCCACCCTATGGCACAATAGCCGAGGTTTCTGACTTAGACGGCAAAAAAGGCGTTAATGAGTGTAGGCTTTTAATTCACAACAACATAAGCCTATGAGTAAAAAATATAATGTAGCAGTTGTCGGGGCCACAGGGGCAGTAGGCGAGGTTATGTTGGAGATATTGGCACAAAGAAATTTTCCAGTTGATAATGTGTATGCCTTGGCAAGCTCTCGCTCGGTCGGCAAAAGAGTTAAATTTGGTGATAAAATGTTGAGTATATCTGATCTTGATAAATTTGATTTTAAAAAAGCAGATATAGGATTATTCTCCGCAGGGGCAAGTATTTCTGCAAAATATGCACCAATTGCCGCTGATAATGATTGTGTTGTAATTGACAATACTTCGCATTTTCGCAGAGATAAAAATATTCCACTAATTGTGCCAGAGGTAAACCCTGATGCTATCGCAGATTATACAAAAACGAATATAATCGCTAACCCTAATTGCTCAACGATTCAAATGTTGGTAGCTATCAAACCAATTTATGATGCCGTAGGAATTACACGGATAAATGTCGCAACCTATCAAGCCGTATCAGGCTCTGGCAAACCTGCCATTTCCGAACTCGCAGGACAAAGTGCCTCGCTTTTGAACGGCAAACCTGCAAAAATATCTTGTTATCCACAACAAATAGCTTTTAATGTTTTGCCACAAATTGATGTTTTTATGGAAAATGGCTATACCAAAGAAGAGATGAAAATGGTCTGGGAGACGCAAAAAATTATGGGTGATTCTAATATTATGGTAAATCCTACGGCAGTGCGAGTGCCGGTTTTTTACGGACACTCCGAAGCTGTGCATCTTGAAACTTCTCAAAAAATTAGTGTCAGCGAGGCAAAAGCTCTATTAACAAAAGCCCCGGGAGTTACAGTTATTGATAAATTAAAAGACGGTTGTTATCCTACGGTAATAGGCGAAGGAGCAGGCTCTGATGAGGTATATGTTGGCAGAATCCGTGAAGACATATCCCATAAAACCGGTTTAAATATGTGGGTTGTCTCTGATAATGTTCGCAAGGGTGCCGCCCTCAACAGCATCCAAATTGCCGAGTTGCTCGCAAAAAATTATTTGGATTGATTGCATTTTTGTCTCTTAAAAAACCCCGTCATCGCGAGGAACGAAGAGACGAAGCGATCTCTTGTTAGTATACAGATAATAATTAAGAGATAACCACGGCGGTTAATTGTTCCGTGTTCCTATTTTTTACCCGTCCGCCTCGTTATGACGGTGACTTTTGAATTGTCAATAATTTTTGTATATTCAATTTTTTCTTCAAAACTACTCATAATATTTTATTCCTCTTTTTGGTGCCAATTTGTGGGAAAATTCCCCTCCAAAGAGACTGTGCAATAACTAAATTTTACACAACTTTCGAACAAAAATAGAACCCGTCATTGCGAGGCGGACGGAAAAATGATGTAAAATCAAGCACTTAAACCGCCGCGGCAATCTCCTCAACTGAAACGGAATTCAACAAGAAAACGGCTCTGCCACGAGATTGCCACGGCGGTTAATTGCTCCGTGTTCCTCTTTATTTACCGTCCGCCTCGCAATGACGGGTTTCTTTTTTTTGAGCTTGTTTCCGGCTCTGTCCGACTGCAAGATTAGTTATTGCACAGTCTCAAAGGAGGGGAATTATTCAAGATTCTACGATTTTAATTTCATCATCTGTGAGATTATAGAGTTTATAAACCATCTGATTTATTTCATTGTCGGTTTGGTTGATTTGGGTTTGTATGGTATTTATTTGGGTTTTGTAATTATCAAAATACTCTTCCCACTCGTCTTGTTCACTAAGTTTTAGAGTTATTTTTTTCTTTTTTAACTCATCAATAAATATTTTAAAATCATAATTATAAAATAATTTTAATTTGTTTGTTAGTTTTTCTATGGTAAAATTTGCCATTATTCTTTTGATAAATTTTTGTTTTATCTCTTGCAGTTTTTTATTTAATTCCAGCATTGTGTCGGCTTTTTGAATGAATGGTTTTTGGTCTTTTATTGACTTTGGAATTACAAAATTAGAAATCTGTGTTCCTTTTAAGTCAATATACCCGCCACCAATTTTGGTGCTACCATACAAATAGTTATAATAAAAAGTTGTAAGATTTGAATTTAGTAGCAGTAGCATGGTTTTAATATCTATGTCAATATTTTCTTTAAGTGTTATGTAGTAAATTCTATCCAATATGTGGGTATTTTTATCAGACAATATTGCTCTAATTTTTAATACTGTTCTTGGTAATAAAATTATATTTTTATCAAATTCATTTTTTCTTTCACTTTCATATTTTTTATTTTTGTAAGTTATTTTATTTGAAATTTTTGTTATTGAATATGGCGATAATAAATCGGTAGATGAAACAGCATTATAAACTCCATCATCAGATAAAATAATTTTTTTGTTTGGTATTCCTCTTTTTATTGAATCTGTATGTTCCGATAATTTATTTGATAAACTAAAAATTCTGTCTATTATTTTATTTGATTTTATTTGATTTTCAAAACCAATTAAATTTTCTTTTTTGCAAACATTAAAAATTGAAAGATTGCTAACTTTTATATTGCTGTCAAAAGTGTTCTTTTTAAAAATAAAAACATATGGATAAACAGAAGCATCTTCAAACACCTTATCAAGGGAAACATTATATATTTTCATAATATCAGAATTATGAGCGATAAAATTAATTGTATTTATTCCGTAGTCTGCTGACAAAAATTTATTTGGCTGTATAAAACCGATTCTTGCATTATTTTTTGTTATTTTTAGCGCCAATTCATTAAATAGCACATATAAATCATATTGTTTGTGGGCGACAAAATAATTTTTATTATAAAATTTTTTGTCCGTTTTCGATAGCATGGTATTCCTCACATAAGGCGGATTGCCTATGACAACATCAAAACCGCCATTTTTAAATACCTCGGGGAACTCCGCCTGCCAGTTAAAAGCATTTTCTGTTATGGTTTTGTCGTCTATCAGGGAATTACCACATTTTATTTTGTTGGCAAGTTTTGTCAGCGGTCGCCGGTTATCCGCAGTTTTGAGCCATAGGGATAGTTTTGCGATTTCGGTTGCTGCCTCGTTTATATCAACTCCGTATAGGTTGTTTTCTAAGATGGATTTATTTATGTCGTGTTGGTGGAATATATCACGGAATAATAAAAAATCCTCTTGCAATGTTTTATGCTCGGTTATTAAAAACTCCAATGCTTGATTTAAAAAAGCTCCACTTCCACAGGCAGGGTCTAATATTTTTAAATCAAGCAACCAGTTTTTATATTCTGTTAGATTTTCTTTTGTTTGTGTCTCTTGAAGGTTAAGTTTTTTATGGTTTTTTGGTTTTTGGATATTGGTTATTTTTAACTGCTCTTTTTTGTTTTGGCAGAGTGTGCCGATTGTGTTATCAACTATATATTTTGTTATGTATTCTGGGGTGTAAAATGCACCTTTCTTTTTTCTTTCGCTCTGTTTTGGGTCATATGGTATATTTTGAATTTGGGCGGTTAACTCCTCTATGCCTGCTATATTTCGCTCAAAGATGCTACCTAAAATATTTACTGAAATATCTGATCCAAAGTTATAAGCGGATAATTTGGCAGCTTGATTTTGTAGGACTTCGTCATCTATTTTAAGGTTGTTTAGAGTTGTATCGTCTGCGAATAATCCGCCGTTGTATTGGTTGATATTTAATTTTTTGTTGCCTTCATTTATGGCTTTAAAATAGATTTTATAAAATTCAAAAAGAGATAAATCGGTGACTTGGCTCTCGTGGTTTTTTATTATTTGTGGAATTGTATTGGTTGGCAAAAGATTTGTGTCTTCGGCAAACAATATAAAAACTATTCTGTCAATTAGTTTTTGGGTGAGATTTAAAAGTTTTAATTGGTGATTTCGGCGGGAGATTGCCACACTCGCGGGCTCGCTCGCAATGACGGACACCCCTGCACAAGGCGGTTTAATGTCGCAGGCACTCGCGGGCTCGCTCGCAATGACGGACTGCTCGTCACTGCGAGGCGAAGCCGTGGCAGTCTCTTGGGTTGTGGTTTGCTTTAAGAAATTTTGCCTCATTCCGCTTCGTTCGTTCGTTATGATGGGCTTTAAGTTATTTTTTATTATATTGTCATAAAGCGTTGTTCTGAATTTAACATAATCTTTGTAAAACTGCTCGGATATGTCTTTATCAAAATGCACGGATTTTTGTTTTATCTGTTGGGGGATATTATCTTTCAAACTTTCATAGGATAAGATTGTGTGGAGTTTATAAAATTCCTCCTCATCCATTTCAAAGAGGTTGAATTTTTCAAAAGCGGTTTGATCTTGAATGTAAAATCTTATTTCATCAAAGTTTGAAATAATTGCATATTGGCAGTTTTGATGAGAGGTGAGATAATTAAAAAGTTGAGGCACATGTTTATATAAGGTTCTGTTGTCATCTCGGTATGACTTTAATTCAATTACTCCTATAACCTCATTGTTTATGATAATCGCAGCATCGGCTTTTTTGGTGTCTTGGCTATTTTGTTTTTCTCGTTCAAGGTTAAAATTTTTAAGTGTGGTGGTATCTTTGGTATAACCTAAACAATTTTCAAAAACATCGGTCAAAAAGCCGTCTTGATATTTTTCTTCTTTGAATTTCTTTACATCATCTTTTTTATTTTGATATTCTTTGAATTTTTGGTATCTTTGCTGTATTAAATCTGGGTTTTGTTCTTGTTGCTCTTTAATAAATTTATTTAAAACCTGAGTTTGAAATATTTTGGTCATAGTTATATTATAGTTTCAAAAAAACAATATGATAACACAATTTACAAACACAAAAATATCTCATCAAACAAAAAAATAAACCCCTAAATCAAGAATAGTTATAATATGCAATATGCAAAAAGACATAATAAGCAAAAAAATAATAACCGCTATCACACGTGAAATAGCCCACTATATTTTAAAAATAAATATAACAGATATTCAACTTGTTGATAAAGAGTTATTGCGAATAGAGCACCGAGAGGCTGACATAGTCGCTATATGTAAAATAAACAATAAAGAACAAATATTACATATTGAAATTCAAAACAATAACGACAAAACAATGCCAAACAGAATGTTGCGTTATTATACTGACATAAAACAAGGCACATCCGCAACACAACATAAACCAATTTGTGATTTATATCGGCAAAGAAAAACTAAATATATCAGACAAAATAATTGAAAATAATCTAAACTACAAGTATAAAATTATAGATATTCATAACATAGATTGTGAAAATTTAATCAAGATAGACAAACCAGAAGCACTAATTTTAGCGGTGCTTTGTGATTTTAAAAACAAAAAAGAAAAAGATGTGTTATTATATCTCGCTAAGAGACTGAAACAAATATCAAAAAATTCAAATGAATTTAAAAACAATATGTTAATGTTAGAGACATTATCAGGGAACAGAAATTTAAAAAATACTTTTATAGAGGTGGAAAAAATGTTAAGTGTAATTGATTGGGAAAACTTACCAAGTTATGCAATAGGCATGGAGAAAGGCATGGAACGTGGCATGGAACGAGGTGCTTATAAAAATGCTGTTGTTATGATAACAAAATATAACTTAGATCCTGCTACTGTGGCAAAAGATTTTAATATATCCTATGCAGAGCTTCGCAAAAGATTAGATAACTGATTTTATGCACTCCTATCGGAGGTGGTGTGTGAGCTACCATTTTTTGAACGAAGTTCAAACATTATCATGCGATATCGACACTTGTTTTTTTTTGTTATGTTCTTGTCCTTTGAGATCCTTTAATTTATGATGTTGCAACAAGTTGCAAGAGTGGCAGCTTACGCACCACCTCCAAAATAACTTTTATAAAGATAGATGGTATAAAACCACAGCACAGGCGACTGATACATTTAGGCTCTCTTGTTTTTTATTGATTGGGATTTTAACCAAAAAATCACAATTTTCTTTGACAAGATGACGAATTCCTGCACCCTCCGAGCCTAAAATTAAAGCTCTTTTTTTGTCAAATTTTATCTCTGCGATATTTTGTTTTGCCTCGCCTGTAAGTCCATAAATCCAAAAATCTGCATCTTTTAGTGAGCCTAACAGTTGGTTTAAATTGTTAACTTGCACGATTGATAAATGTTCCACTGCTCCTGCGGCACTTTTATAGGTGGTGGCACTCAATGGGGCATTGTTATGTTTGCCGATAATTATGATTTCAACACCAAAAGCAACCGCCGAGCGTAAAATTGCACCGAAGTTTTGGGGGTCTAAAATAGAATCTAAGATTAAAATTGTCATCTGCTCTTGCTCGTTTTCTTTTAGTCGTTTTAAAAGCCAAGATTTATCTTTATATTCTTTGATTTTTATGACAAATGCGACTATTCCTTGATGGTTATCGCTACGAGGCATAAGCTGGATAAAGTCTTGTTTTGGGCGGATTTGATAGGGTAGGTTTAGATCATCTAAGATTTTTATAAGATTTTGTTTTCTAAGAGATTTATCGTCATTTAACCAGATCGATTTAATATCCTCTGGACGGCTTTTAACTAACTCATAAACGGCATTTAAACCATAAATATATTTATTCATTTTGTTGTTTTATTTTACAAGATCATCAAGTGATATTTTGCCAACTGATACTATTTTTTTTAACCATTGTGGTGAATCCCATTCTCTTTGCCCGGTAATTTTTTTAACAATTTTGCCATCTTTGTCAATAAAAAAAGTAGTCGGTAAACCTTGTCCGCCCCAAGCTCTGAATGTAGAGGAAGACATATCAAGCATTATGGGGAAATCAATCTTGGTAGTTTTTAAAAATTTTTCTATAACTTCTTTTTTCTCGCCGATGTTAAAAGCAATAAACACAATATCTCGCTCTTTTAATTTGGCATAGGCACGATTGAAAGCAGGCATCTCCGCCCGACACGGCGGACACCAAGTCGCCCAGAAATTAGCCACAATTATTTTGCCTTTAAAGTCGTCCATAGAGTAGGTTTTGCCGTCCATTGATTGCAGCTCAAAATAAACAGGTTCTTGATCCTTTTTGCCAAAGGATGTGACCTGTTGTGTTACAAAAAAAACGACAACCAAGACAATCAGTAAGATAGATATTTTTTTAATCATAATAAGTTTATATAAAAGTCTTCGGTAAAAATCTGTTATTATAACATTTTTTATATAGTGCTATCCTATGAAAAATTTATATTTATTATTGTTATCTTTTTTTATGGCATCTGTTGTTTTATCAGAGCAGGCTGTTTTAACTGTTTTGGTAAAAGGCACAGGCGATATTTTGCCCGAGGCACAGATTGTATTTATTGATGGAGATTATTTAACTACCGATGATAAAGGGCAGGCACGGCTTGATGATAATCAAAAAAATAAAAAAATAAAAATTATGGCGATGGGTTTTGAACCTTTGAGTATTGATTTGTCAAAGCATAAAAATTATAAATTTTATCTTTATCCGCAGGTTGTATCAGGGGCATCATTAGAGGTGGTAGCAGATAGAATTAAACAAAAAGCCTCCAAAATTGTCTTGCATAAACAAGAATTAACTAAAAGCGCAGGTTCGCAAGGTGACCCCATCAAGGTTTTGCAATCATTGCCAGGGGTTGTCGCAGCCTCCGATAGCAGAGGACAGGTATATATCCGTGGCTCGGATTTAAGAGATAATGTCACTTGGATAAATTATATGCCGGTTTGGTATTTGTTTCACTGGGGCGGGATAAATTCTGTTCTGCATCCTGATTTAGTGGAGGATTTTAATATTTTTTTATCAGGAGCTCCGGTGCAATATGATGATAAACTCGGCGGAGTGATTGATGTGCGTTTGCGAGAGCCAAAAAAAGATAGATTCCATCAAAAATATGATATTAGCACCTATGCCTCATCTTTTTTGTTGGAAGGACCATTGAGTCAAAGTGGGGACAAAAGTTTTTATCTAACCTATCGCAGATCATATATAGATGCCCTGATGTCACCTGATAAATTTTCTAATATGGCAAATAGTGATAACGAAGAGGACGAGCAAAATAAATTTACCCTTGTGCCAAAATTTTATGATTTAAGTGCCAATTATCATCAAGAGTTAGAAAACGGCAAGTTTGATGTTTTTTATATATCCGCAGGGGATAAATTAGAACTTACAACCGAGGCATCGGCAAAAGCTGACCCGAATTTAAAAGGCAAGGTGCATTATAATGTCAATTATAATGTGTTGAGTTTTTTGTATCAAAAAATGATAAATCAAACCTACTCTTTTTTAGCACCACTTACCTATAACCGGATGTCAGAGCAAATTGAAGTAGGCACGAATCCTTTTAAAAATGAGCCATATTATTTGTATAATAAAATAGAATCCGTGCAATGGTATCCGCGATTAAAGCAGACTATAAACAAAAATACATCCTATTCGTATGGGCTTGATTTACAATATTATAAAGCGCCTTTAAAAATGGATATTGTCGAACCTCCTGAAAATACTGATTTAGGCTGGACTCTTACCGGGGCAAATTCTTATCAAATCAATAAAACCCTATATTTTAACCAAATGGTAAGTTATATCAAACAAAGCCTGCAACATAGCGACAAATTTAAAACGATCGCAGGTATCAGATATAGCACAATTACAGGAGACGATGATACAAATATTCAAGGCATATCGCCGAGGATTGCCACCGAATATGATCTTACCGACAAACACAAATTAACCTCATCATGGGGCAGATATTTACAAATGCCCGAGGGTTATCAACTCTTAGATGGATTGGGAAATCCATCACTTAGCTTTACCGAGGCAGAACAGCGAACGATAGGATTACAGAGCACCTATAACCCTCAATGGTTTTCACAAATTGAAATATATCACAAACCTATGAAAAATCTGGTTGCCCACTTTTCTACAAAAAACTCTCCTGATAATTATAAAAATGAAGAAACGGGCGAGGCATATGGGGCAGATTTATACCTCAAACATAACAAAGAAAACGGCAGTTATGGGTGGTTGAGTTACTCATATTTACAGTCAACAAGAGACAGCAAAATCCACGGCAAAACAAGCTTTGAGGGCGAGCAACCGCATAACTTAACTTTGGTATATAATCACCCGATAAATCGCCAATGGAGTTGGGGTATTAAAGCCAAATATCACACTGGCGCACCCTTTACCAAAGTTATCGGTAGAGTGCAAAAACAAGCCCCCGATGGCACCAATTATTATGCTCCTATTCACAACCAATATAACAGCGACCGCCTGCCAGATTATTATAAAATTGATTTGCGATTTGATAAAACAATTTTATACGATACTGCTAAATTAAATTTTTATATTGATTTACAAAATATCACTTTTAAAAGGAATGTAGTAGGGTATGAGTATGGCAACGAATATGATAAAATTGACAAACCCCAAGAGATGACAAGTATGGGTTTTATGCCATTTTTTGGTGTGCAAATAGAGTTTTAATACCTAAAAGACATAAACAAATATAAAAAAATAGGTTGTCTTTGCAAGCAGCGATAGCAAACAATTATAAACTCTTAGGTTTTTTGGTTGTTATGAGTATCATACTCAATAACCCAACCTTTTTCTTGGTATAATTTTTCTGCCTCTTGCTTGATTATATCAAAATAATCTTGTTTTGTATTTTGTGCTTTCTTGTAAAGTTTTTTTGGGTTTTATATTTTTATTCTAATAATTCGTTGGTATGCATATTGTTTTACCTCTCTTTAAAAAGTTCTAATGGAGTTATGATTTTTAAATTATTAAAATTTTCCATCTACAATGCTCTTTTACGGATAACATCAACAGCATAACTATTTAATGATTTATTTTGTTGGGCATCCAAATTGGCTAATTCACCTGCTTATTCTTGATGATTCTGCGTTTGTTCTGTTTCATAGGTCTCGTTATATGTGCCTGAATAAGATGGTGTCTTTGATTTTAATTTAGGTTTTAGTATATTAACTATTTCATATTTATTCAAGCCTTTTGTTCGCAAACCAATCACTTTGTTCTCTATAAAAGGTAAAGGTTTGCGGGTGTGTTGTATTTTGGTCCTCTTTTATGAGGACTTATATCACTATCTTTACCGTTTTATTTATAACGATTATAATACTTTAAAAAACTTCTCCTATCAGCATCATAATTATGATAAAAATCTTTGGCAAAACGAAATCTTGGATGCTTGCCATTTTTTACCAACTCATATTCACTAAACAGATACATATATTTTTGAATATAGTTTCTTTTTAGTGTTTTGTCATCATTATTGTTTCTCATTATTATCTCATAGAAATATTAAATTATATCATTAAAATGATAAAATTAGAAAACTGTCCTAAGAATTACCTGACCTTTACAATTGCGAGGCATCAGTTGCCGTCATTGCGAAGAACGAAGCAATCTCTACCTTGTCCGTCATTGCGAGGAACGAAGCAATCTCTACCTTGTCCGTCATTGCGAGGAACGAAGCAATCTCTACCTTGTCCGTCATTGCGAGGAACGAAGCAATCTC
>Ga0164315_10000907_pt1 | contig 21654 bp, 1 predicted proteins | sample GuaBasSedimGuay6_FD_113737 | JGI IMG/M metagenome (GOLD analysis project Ga0164315, IMG submission 113737) | Subseafloor sediment microbial communities from Guaymas Basin, Gulf of California, Mexico - Guay6, Core 4569-2, 0-3 cm | ecosystem: Environmental > Aquatic > Marine > Hydrothermal vents >... | reverse complement strand
GTAATGGATCTGGTACATTTTCTGATCTTTCAATTCTTAATCCCACATATAGCCCAAGTAGTGCTGACTTTCTGGGAGGAAGTGTTATACTCACTCTTGAGGCAAGACCTAACTTACCATGCGGAACTGTTTCATCTAATTCAATGACTTTAAGTTTTGCTTCCGAACCTACAGTTGATGCAGGAGCAGATGAAACTATCTGTGAGGGTAGCAATATTATCATAACAGATGCTACAGCAACATTATATGATGCATTACAATGGTCAACAGATGGTGATGGAACATTTACCAACGCAACATCATTAACAACTACTTATATTCCTGGATCAACCGATATTAGTACAGAAACTGTTAATTTAACATTAACTGCAACAGCAACGGGCGCATGTAGTGGCTCGGTAAACAATACAAGGGTACTTACAATCAGAAGCAACCCAACAGTAGATGCAGGAACTAACGAAACAATTTGCAACACTAATACCTTAAGTATTACTTCATCAAATGCATCTGATTATCTGGGATTATCCTGGACAACTTCAGGATCAGGTAGTTTTTCTGATAATACTTTAATTGACCCAACCTATACACCAAGTGTAGGAGATATAACGGCAGGTACGGTAACTCTAACTCTTACTGCTACAGCACAAAGTCCATGTTCAAATTCTAGTTCTGACGACATGCTACTGACTATTTCACCTTCACCTTCTGCCGATGCCGGGGCTGATGACAATTTGTGCAGTAGTGATCCAAGTTATCAGTTAAGTGGAAATGCAACAGATTATTCTACCATAAACTGGACAACATCGGGGGGCGGTAGTTTTACAAATGGAACAACATTAACAGCTACATATGCACCAAGCGCTGTGGATATTAGTAACGGTTCTGTAATACTAACAATAACAGTAATTGGTTCCGGCTCCTGTTCGGGAGAAAATGATACTGATGAAATGATATTGACATTTGTTGATGAAGCAACTGTAAATGCTGGAGTTGATGGATCTACATGTAGTGGGTCAACATATACTCTCGCTGGAACTGCCACAGATTATTCAGGTCTATTATGGTCAACACCAGGAGATGGATCTTTTAGTGATGCTGCTATTTTAAATCCAATATATACACCAGGTACTGCAGACATTTCCAATGGCTCTGTTATTTTGACTTTTACTGCACTAGCTGTTTCACCATGTTCGGATGCCAGTGATATTATGGTTCTTACAATAGAACCCCAGCCATCCGTAAATGCCGGGACAGATCAATCTACTTGTGGCACAAGTGGAGTAAGCCTAACTGAGCCTATTTCAAGCAACTATTCAGCATTATTATGGACTAGTTCAGGAAGTGGTACATTTAGTGATAATACTGCGCAAAATCCTACATACACTCCATCATCGGCTGATGTTTTAACAGGGATAATATATTTAACTTTGACGGCTCAGGCCAATTCGCCGTGTTCAACCGATGCTTCAGATGTTTTAGCCTTAACACTATATACAGAACCCACTGCTTATGCAGGTGCTGATGCTTCTGTTTGTGAAGGAAACGATTATACAATAACAGACGGTACAGCCACAAATTATAGTACAATTAGTTGGGCAACTTCCGGAGATGGAACTTTCTCCAATGGAGATACTCCTACACCAATCTATACACCTGGCACAACTGACATAGCAACAGGAAATGCAACTCTCACTATGACTGTAGTGGGAAATTCACCATGTGGAAATACTAGTGATGATATGTTGTTAACAATTGATGCTGCACCAACTTCCAATGCAGGTGCTGATACAGATATTTGTGAGGGGGATACCTATACAACATCAGGGGCAGCAACTAACTATTCATCTGTCCTTTGGTCTAGCAACGGAACCGGGAGTTGGACAAATTCAACAGCCTTGATAGCAATTTACACTCCAAGTGCTTCTGATATTATTAATGGGACTGTTAACCTAACATTATCAGTCGATGGAAATCTTTCTTGCGCAACTCCTCCTGTAGAATCAACAATAACTATTACCATTTTTGGCGAACCAACTGCTGATGCAGGTCCGGATGCAACGATATGTGAAGGAGCCTTTCAACTAAGCGGTACAGCCACAAACGGAGCATCTATTTTATGGACAACTTCGGGTGATGGTACATTTGCTAATAATACCGTTGAAGACCCTGTTTATACTCCAGGTACGACTGATATTGGGGGTAGCGTTTCACTAACAATGTCTGTTACACCAAACTCACCTTGTGCAACAACTGCAACCGATATTGTAGTTTTAACTGTTACAGAGGCTGCCACGGTTTATGCAGGACCAAACGCAGAAATTTGTGAATCCACTACAACTTATACTTTAAGTGGAGCAACAGGAAATGCTCCTGATTATTTGTGGGTATCATCCGGAACAGGAATTTTTATAGATAATACACAATTAAACACAGTTTATCAACCCAGTGCTGCTGATATTATTAATGGAGGCGTTACTCTAACACTTACAGGGACAAACCTACCATGTAATGATGAAACTTCTATCATGAATCTTGCAATCTATGAAAATCCAACCGTTGATGCAGGTAATAATGCTACAATTTGTGATAATACATCTTATTCACTTACAACAGCTTCGGCATCTGATTATAATGCCATAAGCTGGACAAGTAGTGGTACAGGTTCTTTTGATAATACTACTACCGAAAACCCTACTTATACCCCAAGTGCTGCCGATTTTTCAGGTTCTTCAGTTGTTCTTACTATTGCAGCAACTGCGATAAGTCCATGCGGTGGATCAGTAAACGATTTCATGACCCTAAGTTTTGAAAATGAACCTACAGTTAATGCGGGAACTGGTGGAACTATCTGCGAGGACGATTCTTTTTCAGTTACTGATGCTACTGCTACAGACTATTTAACTGTAAGTTGGTCGGGTGGTGATGGAACATTTACCGGTGGCAATTCACTTACTCCAACATACACACCAGGCCCAACTGATATTATCTGGGGAACAGTTACACTTACTCTTACAGCACAGCCAAATGCTCCATGTAATAATCCGGTTACCGATAATACAACATTAATTATCCAATCCAGACCAAGTGTTGATGCCGGCGATGACGAAACTATTTGTGAAGGTTCAACTTTATCAATAACAACATCTTCAGCAAGTGACTATTCTTCATTACTCTGGACATCAACTGGAGGTACGGGTTCCTTTGATGATGCTACAATTGAAAACCCCATTTATACTCCTAGTGCAGCTGATATTTCTGCTGGTTCTGTAACTCTAATACTTACAGCCACAAGTTCATCACCATGTTCTGGTACAGAAAGCAACACAATGTTGTTAACTATTCTACAAGATCCTATTGCAGATGCTGGTGCTGATGCAACTATTTGTGAAGATGGCACTTACTTTTTATTCGATGCTACAGCAACTAATTCATCGGTAATTGTTTGGACAACTTCTGGAGATGGTAGTTTCAATAATACCACAATTATTCATCCGATTTATACACCAGGAACTGCTGATATTGCGGCTGGTACAGTGACATTAGAATTAAATGCTACTGGAACAAATCCTTGTATGGGATTTGATAGCGACCAAATGACCATTACCATTGATCCTTTACCAACTGTGGATGCGGGTACTGATGGTTCAATTTGTAGTGGTGATGTTTTTCCAACAACAACTGCCTCAATTACAGACTATTCAACTTCACTGTGGACAACATCAGGAACAGGTAACTTTGCTAATAGCAGTCTGGTAATTACAACTTACACTCCAAGTGCTGCTGATATTACTGCAGGGACAATAACATTAACTCTCACGGCAACTGGTGATGGTACCTGCTCAAGTACGGTAAGTGACGATGTTATTGTAACTATTGTACCTGATCCAATAGCAGATGCAGGATCTGATCAGGAGGTATGCGAAAATGGTATTACTATTTCAACTGCCACGGCCAGCAATTATTTGAATATTCTTTGGACATCATCAGGGACAGCAGGGACAATAACAAACGCAAACACTATTTTTCCAACTTATACGCCAAGTGCATCAGATATTGCTGCCGGTACTGTTACACTAACACTTACAGCAACTGCAAATACTCCGTGCTCTACGGATGCGACCGATGATGTTATTATTACCATTAGTGCCGACCCTGTAGTAAATGCCGGTACTGATGCTACAATTTGCGAATCGAATACTTATACAATTGGTTCTGCCTCCGAAACAGATGCAGCATCAATATTATGGACCACAAGTGGTGATGGTACATTTTTAAATAGTGCTACTTTAACTCCGACTTATACTCCTGGAGCAAACGATATTACAAATGGTAGTACAATTTTAACACTAACTGCCACAGCAAGTCTGCCTTGTTCAAGTACTCCAAGTGATGATATGACTCTAACTATCCAATCGCTTGCAACAGTAGAAGCAGGAAGCAACACTTCAATTTGTGCCGGAGATACACATACAACTTCCGATGCTACAGCATCTGATTATGTGAGTCTATTGTGGACTTCTGCAGGAACAGGTAGTTTTAACAATGATGCTGTTTTAAATACTGTTTATACACCAAGTGCTACAGATATTTCTAATGGTTCTGTCGTACTTACTCTAGAAGCAGAAAACAATTCACCTTGTTCAGGCTCTGAAACTGATGATATTACAATCACATTTGTTGATGAACCAACTGCTGATGCCGGTAGCGATGAAACTATCTGTGAAACAGGTTCACACACAATATCAGGAGCAAATGCTACTGATTATTCAACAATATTGTGGACAACAAATGGTAATGGAACATTTACTGATGAAACAACACTTACTCCAACATATATTCCAGGATCAGCAGATATTTCTGCCGGTAATGCAATATTAACCATTACAGTTAATGGAATTGGTGCATGTGGATCAACAGCATCCAGCCAGATGATTTTAACTGTTATTCCAATTCCGATTGTGGATGCTGGAAGTGATGGTAGTGTTTGCGAAGGAGAAACTTTTACTTTTTCGGATGCTTCAACTTCTGAATATCTCAGTTATACCTGGTCAACTAGTGGATCAGGTAGTTTTACTAATGGAAATACGCTTACACCAACATATACTCCTGATGCTGCTGATGTAGTTTTGGGATCTGTAATAATAACATTAACAGCCACACCAAATTCTCCTTGTGTTGGAGATATTGCTGATAATATGACATTGGATATTTCAGCCTTGCCAACAGTTAATGCCGGTAACGATGAAACTATTTGTGAAACAGAAACTGTAAATATAACAAGCGCCACAGCATCTGATTATTTATCTCTGCTCTGGACTTCATCAGGAAGTGGAATTTTTAGCAATGCAGCCGTATTAAATCCTACTTACACACCAAGTGTAGCAGATATTGCAAGCGGAACAATTACTTTAACATTAACAGCAAATAGTAATTCTCCTTGTAGCACAAATCCATCGGATGATATAACAGTAACAATTGCAGAATCGGCCATTGCCTATGCTGGTGCTGATGCTGATATTTGTGAAGGAACAACATATACAATAAATGATGCTACAGCATCAAATCAAACGAGCGTGGCCTGGACACATACCGGATCAGGTACAATAACAGGAGCCGCAACACTAACTCCTTCATATACTCCATCAGCGGCTGATGCAACTGCAGGAAGTGTAACATTATCACTAACAGCAACAGGAAGCGCTTCATGTTCTGACAGTACCGATCAGGTAGTATTAACAATTAGCTTAGATGCTGTTGTAGATGCAGGTAGTAATGCTACATCATGTGAAGATGGAAATTACCAGATAACTGGAGTTACTGCCTCCGACTATAATTCTTTAAGTTGGGCCAGTAATGGAACCGGTATCTTTTCAAATCCTAATATCCTTTTACCTGAATATATTCCAAGTGCTGCAGATATTGCTGCAGGGTCTGTTAGTCTAACACTAACAGCAACAGCAAATGCTCCTTGTACAAATTCCACTAATGATTCCTTCACATTAACATTTGAAGAAACAGCAACAGCAGATGCCGGTTCAGATGAAACAATCTGTTCAGGAGGCACAATAACATTATCAGCAACCGCAACTAATTATTCAGACTTATTATGGACTTCTGATGGAACAGGTAATTTCACTAGTGGAACAACCACAACGCCAACATATACTCCAAGTGCTGCCGATATTACAGCAGGCTCCGTCACACTGACAATTAATGTTACTGGCAATAGTCCTTGTGGTGATGTAACCGATGCCATGATACTTACAATACAGGCTTCGCCATCTGCTTACGCAGGAACAAATGCTTCGATTTGTGAAAACCAGACTTATACAATCTTTACTGCTACTGCCTCTAACTATGATGTTTTAAACTGGACTAGCAGTGGATCAGGTCTTATTACCAATGGAAATGGCCTTACTCCTACTTATGCACCTAGTGCTGCCGATTTAATTACTGGTCAGGTTACTTTAACAATAGAAGCAACAGCAACAGCACCTTGCGTTGGAAATGTAACTTCATCTATGACATTGAATTTCGAAAATCAGCCAAATATTTATGCTGGTACCGACCAAACTGTTTGTGAAGGAAATACTTATACTAATGCAGATGGTACTGCATCTGATTATTTAGCATTGAACTGGAGCACCTCCGGTAGTGGAACATTCAGCAGTTCTACTTTATTAAATACTACTTATATTCCTAGTCCAGCCGACTTTATCAATGGCACTATTACCTTAACTTTATCAGCCTCTTCTAATTCTCCATGTACAGGAAATGTAACTGATGCTTTAGTTTTAACATTAATTCCAAACCCGCTTGTTGATGCAGGTAATGATGATAATATTTGTGAGACCGGTATATTTACCGTAAGCACAGCCTCAGCATCTCTATATGATAATATTTACTGGAGCACCAGTGGAACAGGTAGTTTTACAGCAATAACAACGACATCACCAACTTATACTCCAAGTGCTAATGACATAATTGCTGGAGTAGTCACTTTAACCTTGAATGCAGAAGGTGATGCGCCTTGCTCTGCAATTGTTAGCGATGCAATGACATTAAGCATAGTGGCCGAGCCTACGGCTGATGCAGGTTCTGATGCTGAATTATGTAGTAATGAATCCTATACCGTTAATGATGCTTCTGCTACTGATTATAACTCAATAGCATGGACATCAAGTGGGTCAGGAACTATCGTTAATCCTAATTCATTAACTCCAAATTACACTCCAAGCGCAGCTGATTATGCAAGTGGATCTGTTGACTTGACATTGACTGCAACAGCAACTACACCTTGTTCAGGTACTGTTATTGATATAATGACTATTACATTGAATTCTAATCCGGTTGTTGATGCAGGTACTGATGATGGTATTTGTGAGAATGAAACTTACACATTAGTTAATGCTACTGCCTCTGATTACTCACTGTTAACGTGGACAACAAGTGGTGACGGTAGTTTTAATAATACTGGCACGCTAAATCCGATTTATACTCCGGGCGCAAATGATATCATAGCTGGTAGTGCTATTTTGACTTTAAGTGCTGATCCTAATGGCACATGTACAAGTACAGAGACTGATTTCATGATACTTACAATCAGTTCATTACCTATTGCCAATGCAGGGACTGATGTTGCTGTATGCGAAGGATCTTATACTTTGTCGGGCGCTACTGCTGAAAATTATACATCTATTAACTGGACTTCATCAGGTACAGGAACACTAGCTAATGCAACTAGTCTCACACCAACATATACAGCAAGTGCTGCTGACATTGCTAATGGAAGTGTGATACTTACAATGACTTTAACAAGTACAGGAAATTGTTCTGCTACTGATAGCGATGACATAACTCTCACCCTAAATGAAGAACCTCAGGCATTTGCAGGAAATGATGGAACTATCTGTGAAGATGGCTCATTTAATATAACTTCATCTACCGCAAGTCAATACTCAACAGTTCTTTGGACAACAGCGGGGGATGGGACTTTTTCAACCAATAATACTATTCAAACTGTTTATAATCCGGGATCAAATGATTTGGTTACTGGCACGGTAGTTCTAACATTAACTGCGTATGCACAGGCACCTTGTACAAATTCTGTTTCTGATGATGTAGATGTAAGTATAGATATTCTTCCAACAGTTTATGCAGGTTCAGATGAAAGTATTTGTGCCGGAGCATTTACTATTTCAGATGCCAGCGCTTCAGACTATACTTCCATTTTATGGACAACTAGTGGTAGCGGTGTCCTTTCTAATTCAAGTACATTAACTCCAACATATACTCCAGATGCAACAGATATAGCAAATGGATCCGTTAGTCTTACATTAACTGCCACAGCCAGCGGAGCATGCAGCAGTCTGGTTCAGGATGCTAAAGTTGTTAGTTTCTCCAACGAGGTTGCAGTTGACGCAGGATCTGATGCTGAAATTTGTGAAGGAGACAACTATACAATAAGTGATGCAACGGGAACTAACTATAGTTCTGTTAGTTGGTCAACGAGCGGTAGTGGAATATTTGCCGATGAAACTACATTAACACCTACTTATACACCAAGCGTGGATGATGTAGCATCAGGCATGGTAATTCTTACAGTAACTGCTAACGGACAAGCACCATGTGGCGGAGTACAGAGCAGTGATATGGTATTAACAATTGTTGAAACTCCATATGCTTATGCAGGTGCCAGCAACGCAAATATAGATGTTGGAGATAGTTTTACAGTAACTAATGCGGAAGCAAGTCCTGGATTTGATATATTCTGGACATCTACCGGAACCGGAACATTTGTAAATGAAACTACGCTTTCACCAACATATACGCCTTCTGATGATGATGTTCTTGCTGGTCAGGTTACTTTAACTTTAACAATATCAGGTAATTCCCCATGTATAACTGTACCACGTGCAGTTGTTGCTTCTGATGATATTATACTTACAATTGGAGCATTACCTACAATTGATATTACTCCTGATAACGCAACAATGTGTGAGAATGGTTTGTTCACTGTAACTGAGGCTACCGCTACCAATTATTCAGAAATTGTTTGGGTTACAAGTGGAACAGGCTTGTTAACAAATGAGACAACGCTTAACCCAACATATGATCCAAGTAATAACGATATAGCAATTGGTTTTGTAATACTTACTGCTACTGTTACAGCAATTCCTCCATCAACTTCATCGGCTACGGCAAATATGACACTGAGTTTCCATAATTTACCATTAGCAGATGCTGGAGGTGATGCCTCAATATGCGATGTTGACGATTATCATATTATTTTGGCCACTGCAAGTGGGTATTCTAATATTAACTGGACTAGTAGCGGAACAGGATTATTTTCTAATGCTGGTGATCTTAATACAATATATTCACCAAGTGATACTGATATTGCAAATGGATCAGTTGTACTTACTCTTCATGCAGAATCTCAATTGCCGTGTACAGGTGAGGTTACAAGTGATGCTACATTAACTATTAGCCCATCTGTAACTGTGTATGCAGGTGTGGATGCAACTATTTGTTCCGGAGGATCTGTTATAATTAATACAGCAACTGCATCTGACTACGCTACTTTGCAATGGACACATGATGGTTCAGGAACAATAACAGATAATAATACTTTAAATCCTACTTATTATCCAAGTGCTGCTGATGAAATTGCCGGAAGCATTATTTTAACCCTTACCGGTATTGGTAATCCTCCTTGTGATACTCCCGAAAGTGATGAGATGACACTGTATATTTCTCCATCACCAACAATTTCAGCTGGAGCTGATACTTCTGTATGTCTTGGAAATGATTTGTATCTGGCTAATGCTACTGCAAATAATTATAGTTCTTTAGCATGGAGTACTTCAGGAGATGGATCTTTTAGTAATGAATTTGTGCTTAATCCAACATATATGTTTGGCGCTAACGATATTGCTAATGGATCAGTTACACTAACACTCACAGTTGTTGGTAATGCTGTTTGCCCGGGTGTTTATGTTGATGATATTAGTGTAACTATTAATGAGGAACCAACTGCTGAAGCAGGAAACAATGAAACAATCTGCCAGGGAGATTTTATAACAATTACAACTGCCAGTGCCACGAATTATTCCTCTTTATCATGGACTTCTGATGGTACTGGTAATTTTGTAAATGGAACTACTATTTCGCCAACTTACATACCAAGTAATGATGATGATATTAATGGTATGGTTATCCTAACCCTAACGGCATCAGCAATTGCGCCATGTACAACTGACGCTACTGATCAAATGATATTGTTAATCGAAGGTGGTGCAGTGGCATATGCCGGAGCAGATGCCAGTATCTGTGAAGGAAACACTTATACCCTTCAAGATGCTTATGCATTGAACTATACTTCCTATTCATGGACACACAACGGACAGGGTACCTTAACAAATATTAATACTCTGCACCCAACATACAATCCTCATGTTAATGATTATATGACAGGATCTGTTACCATTACATTAACCGCTCAGGGTAGTACACCTTGCCCGGCAGCTTATCAGGATTTTATGGTTCTTACCTTAAATAGTAATCCAACAGCAGATGCCGGAAGTGATGATGCGATTTGTGAGGGTAGTTCTTATACTTTGTCTGGTGTTGCAACTGACCAACAATCTGTATTATGGATAACTTCAGGCGATGGTAGTTTTGATGATGCCACATTATTAGATGCCACTTATGCTCCGGGAGCAAATGATATTGCTAATGGTAATGTTAATTTAAGTCTTACTGCCACTGCCATACCTCCATGTGGGACTGATGCCACAGATATAATGATATTAACAATTCAGAATGCACCAACTGCAGATGCTGGTGCTGATGAAACAATTTGTACACTCAATCATACACTTTCCGGTTCTGCAACAGGTCAAAGTTCAATTGAGTGGACAACTTCTGGCGATGGAACTTTTGATGATGAAACACTTTTAGCGGCAGCCTATTCACCGGGAGCAAATGACTTCATTAATGGTACTGTCGATTTAACATTAACTGCCACGGCAATTGCACCTTGTACTGTCGATGCAATTGATCTAATGACTCTTACTGTTGAAGCACCAGCCACATCTAATGCCGGTACTGATGATGGAATATGCAGTGATGACAGTTATACTTTATCCGGTTCTGCAACAGGTCAAAGTTCAATTGAGTGGACAACTTCCGGCGATGGTACTTTTGATGATGAAACACTTTTAACTGCAACATATACACCAGGTCCAAATGACATTAGCAATGGAACTGTTGTACTAACACTTACTGCCATCACGGCAAGTGCTTGTGAAATAAGTGATGACATGAATTTGACTATTCAATCTCCACCAACTGCAGATGCTGGTGCTGATGACTCCACATGTGATGGTGGCGGATATCTATTGTCTGGTACAGCAACTAATGAGGGATCTGTTCTTTGGACAACCACTGGTGATGGTACTTTTGATGATGCTACCTTATTAACAGCAACCTACACTCCTGGAACAAATGACCAAACCAATGGAACTGTTGACCTAACGCTAACTGCTTTTGCAATAGCACCATGTGGAACTGATGCAACAGATGTTATGACTCTGATTATACAGACACCAACTAGTGCTGATGCCGGAACAGATGATTTAATTTGTGATGACAATACTTATACCTTATCAGGATCTGCTACTAATCAGTCTTCTGTACAATGGACTACTTCTGGTGATGGTACATTTGACAATGTTGCAATTTTAACAGCAACCTACACTCCTGGAACAAATGATATTGCAAACGGAACAGTGGACCTTACACTCACTGCCCACCCCATAGCGCCATGTACAAATGATGCTACAGATTTCATGACCCTTTCAATACAAGGATCACCAACTGCAAATGCAGGAGCTGATGATGCTGTTTGTGAGGTAGGTTCATATACCTTATCAGGATCTGCTACTAATCATTCATCAGTACAATGGACTACTTCTGGTGATGGTATTTTTGATGATACCACATTATTGGCTGCTACCTACACACCAGGAACAAATGATCTTACAAACAGAACTGTGAATCTTACTCTCACTACTTCTCCAATAGCACCATGCGGAACCAATGCCACTGATGTAATGACCTTAACAATTCAAGATTTACCTACTGTTGATGCTGGTCTAGACGATATCACCTGTAGCAACATTGCATATGTTCTTGCAGGAACTGCTACCAATCAGCAATCCGTGCTCTGGACAACAGCCGGGGATGGATCATTTAGTAATCCAACTTTTATAACAGCTTCTTATACTCCCGGAACAAATGATATTGTAAATGGAAATGTAACCCTTACACTTACTGCATTGGCAATTGCACCATGTGGAACTGATGCAACTGATGATATGATCTTATCAATCCAACCAATAGCTACAGCAGATGCTGGTGCTGATGATATTATTTGTGAGAATGATTCCTATGTATTATCAGGTTCTGTAACTAATGAACAATCTTATGTCTGGACAACAGTCGGTGACGGTACTTTTGATGATGCTGGATTACTAACTGCAAGTTACACACCGGGAGCAAATGATATTACAATCGGAACAGTAGACCTTACGCTTACGGCTTCTCCAATAGCACCATGCGCAACTGATATCACAGATGTTATGACCTTAACTATTCAGGGATTACCAACTGCCAATGCAGGAGTTAACGATACTATATGTGAGGATAATACCTATACTTTATCAGGGATAGCAACAAATGAGCAATCTGTTCTTTGGACAACCTCTGGAGATGGTAGTTTCGATGATGCCACTTTAAACGCAGCAACATACAGTCCGGGTTTAAATGATATTCTTAACGAAACAGTTGACCTCACATTTACAACTTATGCAGCAACACCTTGTGCCATAGATGATACTGATTTTATAACTTTGATTATTCAAGGGCTGCCAACTGTTGATGCTGGCATAAACGACACAATTTGTGAGAATAATACTTATACCTTAAGCGGAGCTGCTACTGACCAACAATCGGTATTATGGACCACTTTTGGTGATGGGGTATTTGATGATGCTACATTATTGGCTGCTACTTACACACCAGGAATAAATGATATTGCTAATGGCACTGTTGATCTTTCACTTACTGCCTATGCTTTCTTCTGTGAATTAGCAGATACTATGACCCTGGTAATTCAAGGGCTGCCAACTGTTAATGCTGGTGCTAATGATAATGTTTGTGTTGATACTCCTTATACATTGTCTGGATCTGCTACTAATGCACAATCTGTTATATGGACAACTCTTGGTGATGGTAGTTTTGATGATGCCACTTTACTGGCTGCAACCTACACACTTGGAACAGCAGATGAAAATACAACTAGTGTAACTCTTATATTAGAAGCAAGCGGAATGAATGCTTGTGGTGGTAGTGTTGTTACCGACACAATGATACTTACTGTTTTACCACCTCCCGAAGCCAACTTCACCTATGATATAATAATCTGTGATTCCATACAGTTTACTGATATTTCAACGAGTGCCCCGGGATATAATCTGGTTTCTTGGTATTGGGAGTTTGGTGATGGTAGTACTTCTGATCTTCAGAACCCCACTCATCAATATCCACATACTTCAACTCCAGGTGGAGAAATTTATAATGTCAGCCTTTTTGTAATGGCCGACTCCAACGGTTTTATTTGTAGCGACTCAATAGTCCTGCCGGTTACCGTTCCAGAATCACCCGACATATTTTATACCTTCGACCCAGATCCTACTTGTTTTGGGGATACTACATTCTTTTATGGTGAGTCAGGTTATCAGATAGATACATGGCATTGGGATTTTGATGATGGTAATTTCTCTACTCTTCAATACACAAATCATCTCTATAGTGATACTGGTAGTTACCTTGTGGAATTAAATATTGTTGACACTAACGGTTGTGTTAACAACCTTACCAACGTTGTCAGGGTGAACCCTGTTCCCGATGTTAGTTTTACAATGGACAACTCTACCATTTGTAATGGTAATACAATTAGTTTCTTGGGCTCTGCCAGTGGCAATATTACTGAGTGGTATTGGGACTTTGGAGATGGATCATTTAGTTATGATCAAAATCCTGTTCATTATTTTATTACTGGTGGTACTTATACCGTTTCTCTCACTGTTACCGATGATACTGGTTGTAGCAACAGCACTTCCCAGGATGTGCTAATACTTTTTGGACCTACTGCCGATTATTCCTATGTCGCTGTTCTTTGTAATACGGTTCGATTTACCGATGAGTCTACTGCTCCTTCGGGTTACAACTTAACTGAGTGGTTCTGGGATTTTGATGATGGATTTACATCCAATCTGCAAAATCCAGTACACAGTTTTGCAACCGGTGGATCTCACTTAGTTATGCTTATTGTTACTGCCGACTCAAGCGGTTATAGTTGTAGCGATACAACAACACAAATTGTTATTGCCCCTGAGCCTCCTACAGTTTTCTTTACATGGGATCCCGAACCTACTACCCTTGGCGATCCTACAAATTTCTTTGGTACTTCAGGAAACAATATAACTGACTGGTATTGGGACTTTGGAGATGGTACTTTTGGTACAACACAGGATATTGTGCATACTTTTCTCTTCTCAGGTATTTTTGATGTAACACTTACCGTTACCGATATCGGGGGATGTATAAACAGCATAACACATCAGGTTAGCATTGGGTCTATTCCTGAACTGGACTTCCATTGGGATATTGCCTGTATGGGTGAGGCGGTACAGTTTTATATCGACTCCCCTCCTACAGACATACCTGCAGTAGTTAGCTTCTCGTGGGACTTTGGAGATGGTGGTACTTCTTCCGATATGGAGCCTGTTCACGTTTATAATGCTGATGGCACTTATGATGTTAGTCTTACCATAGTCGATACCATGGGATCTACTAACACTCTTATAAAATCTATTATAGTTAATCCGTTGCCAAATGCAATATTTAGCATCGATGCTCCCACTTGTTCTGGCAACCCTGTGCAGTTTCATGATTATTCCAATCCTACCACAGGATATATCACCGAGTGGTTCTGGGACTTTGGTGATGGTAGCGATACCACTGTTTATTTTCCCGATAACCCGGATGTAAGTCATACATATGGTAGCCTGGGAACTTTTATAGTTACTCTTACCGTTTTAAATTCTGATAGTTGTAGCAACAGCGCATCTAATACTGTTGCCACTATACCTTCGCCAATTGCTCTATTTAACTACACCAGCGGCTGTGCAAATGCATTTGTGGAGTTTACAGATATCTCTGTGGAAAATGGTGGTGGAAACATAATATCATGGGAATGGAATTTTGATGATCTTGCCTCTGGCACTAACAACACTTCCAACCTTCAAAATCCTACACATCAGTTTAGTGGTTTTGGCACTTACGATGTCTCTCTTATAATTACCAATGTAAACGGTTGTACCAACAACATTATAACAACTGTAACGGTTGCCCAGGAACCTCCTGTAGACTTTACATTTACAAATACTTGTCTTAATGCTGAGACTATCTTCGAGGTGGATACCATAGTTACCAATGTTTCTGAGGTGCAGTCCTACTTATGGGACTTTGGAGATGGCAACACCTCTGTTTTGCCTAATCCAACTCATGCATATTCAGCCACAGGTGATTATATTGTTACTCTTTCCATTATTACAACTAATGGTTGTACAGCCTCAATCAGTCATACCATAAGCATCAACCCTCTGCCTAACCCTAACTTTGCACATACTGCTCCTGACTGTCTTAACGAACCTATCTATTTTACCGATCTTTCCAATTCGCCAAACGGCAGTATCGCTAAATGGTATTGGGACTTTGGAGATGGTAACGATACTACAATAATGGCACCCAACAATCCTGATGTGTCTCACATATATGCTGTGGAAGGTACTTTCGATGTTAGCCTTAGCGTTACCGATAGCGATAGTTGTGAGAATACAATCGTAAAACAGGTGGTAACATTAGCCTCTCCTATTGCAGACTATACTTATGAGGAGTCATGTTATGGGGTTCCTGTTTTATTTACCGACCTATCTTCTGCAAATGGTGGACCCGACTTATACTCATGGGAGTGGTATTTTGGAGATCCTTTATCGGGAATAAATAACAGTTCAAACATTCAGAACCCTTCTCACCTGTTTACCGATCCAGGTACTTATACAGTAACACTGGTAATTGTAAATACCATTGGCTGTAGCGATACCGCATTCCAGGAGATAATTATCGACTCTCTACCTAATGTGGACTTTACAATGGCCAGCGATACCATTTGTCTGGATCAGCAGGCTCAGTTTACTGGTATTGGCAGCAATATCAACTCCTGGTTCTGGGAGTTTGGTGATGGTGGAACTTCCATTGAGCAGAGTCCTGCATACTCATATATGGCTTCTGGTTCATATACCGTTACTCTTACCGTAATTGATAGCGATGGTTGTCAAAACAGCATATCTCACTTAATTACCGTTAAAGAACTGCCGCTGGCAAACTTTAATTATGAACTGCCTTTATGTGCCGAAACTCAAGTGCAATTTATCGATCAGTCATCAACCAGTTCGGGAACACTAATAGAGTGGATATGGGACTTTGGCGATGGCTCTGCTATTGAAACGGTACAGTATCCTGATGATCCTAATCTGCTTCATGCTTACACCCTGCCGGGTACTTACAATGTTACTCTAATTGTAATGAACTCCGATAGTTGTACAGCCCAAGTAACCAACGATATTATTATCATTCCTTCGCCTGAGGCAAACTTCTCATTTACCGATGGGTGTTTTGGACAGGCAATTGAATTTACTGATCTATCTGCTCCCAACGGTGGTGAGATAATTAGCTGGGACTGGAACTTTGGTGATCCCGCTTCAGGGGCATCCAATACTTCCACTTCTCAAAATCCTTCTCATCTGTTTTCTTTAAGTGGTGACTTTGATATTACTCTGATAATATGGGATATAAACGGTTGTGGGGATACTGCTTTCCAAACAGTAACTATGGCAGATCCTCCTGATGTGGACTTTTCTTATACCGCTGCCTGTCTTGGAATGGCGACCCAGTTTACCGTGGATGAGACTGTAACAGATGTGGCCAATGTGCAATCTTTTGACTGGGACTTTGGGGATGGGAATACCTCTACTTCGCAAAATCCTTCGCATATTTATGCAACAATGGGTTCCTATGAGGTTACTCTTACAATAATAATGGTGGATGAATGTATAGGGTCTGTGACTCACAGCGTTGAGATCAATCCTTTACCAAATGCCAACTTCGAAAATACAAGCCCGGCTTGTTTGGGTAATCCGGTATATTTTACAGATCTCTCAAGTTCGCCAAACGGCAATATTGTTACATGGTTCTGGGACTTTGGCGATGGCACCACCGCTACCATAAATGATCCTGACATACCTGATGTGGAACATATTTACGCTAACGATGCTTCTTATGATGTATCTCTTAGCGTAACAGATTCTGAAGGTTGTGAGCATACCATAACAAAACAGGTGCAGGTGCTTGCTTCTCCAATAGCAGACTTTAACTATGAAGAGACTTGCTTTGGCACACCAGTTTACTTTACCGATATGTCTTCACCAAATGGTGGAGTTGATATGGCTTCATGGGAATGGTTCTTTGGGGATCCTAACTCGGGAGCAAATAACCACTCTAATTTGCAGAATCCTACTCATATATTCTCCATACCCGATATTACTTACACAACAACATTAATAGTTGTAAATACCATGGGGTGTAGTGATACTATAGAGTATGAAATTACCGTGGACTCTCTACCATTTGTGAACTTTACTATTGCAAACGACAGTATCTGTCTTGGTGAAAGTGCTGAGTTTACAGGGGTAGGTACGGATATCTCTACATGGTTCTGGGAGTTTGGTGATGGTGGAGTGTCCATAGATCAGAATCCTACTTATATGTATGCAGCTTCGGGAATTTATACCGTGACACTAACAGTTACCCAGATTGGTACAGACCAATGTCAAAACAGCATTAGCCATGATGTTTATGTAAATGCTGAAATGACAGCAAACTTCTCATATGAGAATGCTTGTCTTGGTGACAGCACTTATTTTACCGACCTTTCATCCTCCCAGATGGGATTTATAGTGGAATGGCTTTGGGACTTTGGGGATGGCAGCGATACTACTATTTATTATCCGGGGGATCCTAATGTGCTTCATGCTTATGCGCTAGCAGGAACTTACAATGTTTCTCTAACAAGTACTGACAACTTTGGGTGTTCTGATATCAGGACCCAATGGGTACAGGTATTTGACTCTCCTGTTCCAGGCTTTACTTTTGATCAGGTATGTGATCCCGAGGGACAGGTGAACTTCTTTGATCAATCTGAAATGGGTGAGGATAACAGCCCAATTGTTTCATGGAACTGGAACTTAGATGATGGGTATTATTCCACAGAAATAAATCCTTCTTATATTTATCCCGCTACAGACTCTTGTTATACTGTAATACTTGAAATTACTGATGCCAATGGTTGTGTGTCAGCAGATACCAACGATATGGTATGTCTTCATGGAACCCTTGAGGTAGAGTTTTCATCTACTGAAGAGTGCCTAGGAACTCCTACATTCTTTGAAACAACTTATAGTCCTGAAGATGACTCGGTGGCGTCGTATACATGGAACTTCAACGATGGAAGTCCTCTGGAGGATACTTATCTTAATACCATTTCTCATATATTCCCTAATCCAGGACTATATATTGTAGAACTGATGGCTCTTGACACCAACGGTTGTAGCACTTCTTCTCTTGGCGAGGTTATCGTAGATTCTCTGCCAACTGCTCAATTTACAAATACCATAGGCAATTGTACCACTCCTACAGAGTTTACTGATATCTCTTTTGGAGGGGATGAGTTTATAGAGTCATGGTATTGGGACTTTGGAGACATTTCTTCGGATAGTGACAACTTTAGTACTCTTGAGAATCCATCACACCAGTATGGGCCTTCCGACAGCACTTATATGGTCAAACTTATTATTACAAATTTCAACGGTTGCAAAGATTCTGTTGTGCAGGAGGTATTTGTAGATCCTTGTCTGTCGGCTCAATTTGAATTGCCGGCTGATCCTGTATGCTCCCGCTTTGATGTATGTTTTATCGACATATCTATGGTGGAAAGTAACAATGGAGAAATTAATGAATGGCAATGGGACTTTGGGGATGGACAAACATATTCTTACCAAAGTCTTGAAAATCCAATCTGCCATACTTATGCAGATCCTGGTGACTACGACATACAACTGGTAATAATAGCAACTGTTAATGGTAATATATACAGCGATACGGCAACGATGGTCCTAACAGTAAATCCTACTCCTATTGCTGCAATTTCAGTGGACAACAATTGTTTTGGCGACAGTACCTACTTTTTTGATCAGAGTGATATCTTGGGTGAACCGATTACAATGTGGCATTGGGAATTTGGAGACAATTCCAACCCGGATGATACTGCCATAATTCAGAATCCTGTTTATCTGTATCCTTCTTATAACACTTATGAAACAGAGTTAATAGTTATGAACAGCTTTGGTTGTCGTGACAGCATTACGGAGTTTGTTACTGTCCACAAGCCACCACAGGCTGAGTTTAGGTTTGATGAGACTTGTATGAGTTATATTACTTATTTCACTGACCTTTCAATTGCAGATAGTTCTGATATATCACAATATTTCTGGAACTTTGGTGATACTCTGACTATTGCAGATACTTCTGATGTTCAAAATCCTGAGTATATCTACGACTCAATAGGATTTTATGATGTAAACATGATAATTATTGATGAAAATCAATGTAGTGATACCATCAGCCATGAACTTGAAATATATCCAATTCCAACTTCAGGTTTTAATATCTACGACACCATACAGCAGGGACAGATTTATCTTGAAAATATATCCGTAGAATCATCGGATTACTATTGGGACTTTGATTATGATTATGGGGTGAGTACTACTGAAAAAAATCCAATCCATCAGTATGAAGTAGATGGGGATTATAGTATAATGCTCGTAGCCTACAATTGGTGGGGTTGTCCGGATACTACATTTAAAGAGTATAATGTATTATTCACCAATTTATTTGTTCCCAATGCTTTTGCTCCTGCCAGTTCCAATTTGGATATACAGCAATTTAAGCCTGTGGGAATAAATCTTGCTACCTACCATATTGAAATCTATAGTCCATGGGGAAACAAAGTCTTCGAAAGCACCAGACTGGAGGATGGGGCTCCTGCTGATGGATGGGATGGCTCATATAAAGGACAGGACCTTCCTACGGGAAGTTATGTGTGGAGAATTTCGGCTGTATTTGTCAATGGTGACTTCTGGAAAGGAACAGACAATGGAGATGGAAACGTAAGTACCGACGGTACTATAACATTAATTAGATAAGGGGGGCTGAGACATGGAAACAAAAAATATATACAGAAATATAGTTGCCGTAAAAGTTGAGTTATCCTTTATGAGAATAGCAATAATAGCACTATTGTCATTTTTAATGTTAGGATCACAAAATGCTTCTTCTCAAGACCTCGATTATGCTCAGTTTTACAATAATCCCACTTATTTCAATCCTGCCAATGTAGGTTTAACCTTGGGTCTAAAATCCAGATTAAACTATAAACGACAATGGACAGGATTATCTGGTGATTATCATTCATATAGTTTTAGCATGGATATTGCTGAGCGTAGAATGCCCGGAGCAGGTGGAATAGGAATAATTGCAAATCAGAGCCTTGCCGGAAAAGGAGTATTAAAAACTAATATGATTGGCTTTATGCCAAGTGTGAGGATACCCATTAGCCAGAATACTCTGTTTCAGTTAGGAGCACTGGCTTCGGTGGTAACCCAGCAATTAAACTGGGACAATCTGGTATTTGGCGACGAACTGGATCCTCGATGGGGAAATGTTAATCCAACATCTTTCTCAGGCCCTGCAAGGGAGCAGGTTATCTATCCTGACTTTTCCTTTGGTGGTATATTTCAGTTTCAAGGTACCAATATGGAGGGAAGTATTGGAGCAGCTGTACATCATATTACAACTCCAAACCAGAGTTATTTTGAAACAGATTTTAAACTACCACGTAAGTTTGTTTATAATCTAGATTTTATTATCAGTTTCAACGAAGATGAAGGATTCTATACCAAAAGAACAGGCTTTAAACTAAACCCCGGTTTAATGGTTATACATCAGGCCAGTCAGTTGTATTATACTTTAGGAATGAATATATTTATGTCAAGGGTTTACCTGGGAATATGGTATAAAAACCAATCGCTCGAATATGCTGAATTTTCAACTCTAACAGCTATGGTTGGTCTAAATATTCCTTTTAGTGAGGAATCACGTATGAAAATTATGTATTCATATGAAATGAATATCAAGTCTCAACAAAACTTCACAGGTCCTTCTCATGAAATAAGCCTCATATTTGAGTTTGATGAAATTGGTCTCATGCGTAAAAAGAACAACAACTCAATATTGGTACCATCTCAGAAGAGATCCAACAGCCCAATTGAGTGTTCGCCGTTTTAGGAAATGAAAAAAGGCTTAATTGTAGAAAATAGACTTTATTCACTTACTTTAAATTTCACCAGG
>Ga0164315_10000906_pt1 | contig 21656 bp, 19 predicted proteins | sample GuaBasSedimGuay6_FD_113737 | JGI IMG/M metagenome (GOLD analysis project Ga0164315, IMG submission 113737) | Subseafloor sediment microbial communities from Guaymas Basin, Gulf of California, Mexico - Guay6, Core 4569-2, 0-3 cm | ecosystem: Environmental > Aquatic > Marine > Hydrothermal vents... | reverse complement strand
CTTGGAACACCTCAATTTGCCGCCCCCGTACTCTACTCTGACTTCCACTTCATCGTCTGCGAGTGAAACCTGCACATCGATCACCTTCCACGGCTTCTCGATACCTAATATCTGGCTGTATAAGTGTGTATCTTTCATGGGGCATCAGGCTAAACTACCCACTCGATTTGGGGAAGGCCCAGATATTGAGTGTGTCGGTTACGCGCATAACCGGTACTCTAACCTAACCATCGGTCTTTTCGATTTCTCTGTTTTGAACAGCGTCAGGTAATGCACGCCGTGGCCCTTGATGGCAGGTGTTAAGTCAACTCTCGCGCTTGCCTTTGATCAGGGCACGAAACCAGTCGAACAACGTCTCATGTTTAAAGTCGCTGAATTCCCCGGCATCCATAAAGATACCGTGATCTCTACATATCTCATACCAGATATGCACTTGCTTCCAATCCGAAGACTTTTCCATGACCTTGCCGCAATGCGGGCAGTTGATGTCTGCACAGCTATCGTAATTTCGACCCTTAACTGGGTCACCCGTATCCACCACCTCGCTGCCGGGCACCCTCTTCAGTCGATCAGCTTCGTCCCCGTCAAACCACAATCCCCCACAATTAATGCAGCGGTCAATGGTAATGTCCTCATAAGTAACTTTTTCCATATCATGATGGCATTTGGGACATTTCAAACTGTTTGCAATCGAATTGTATCCCATTTGAGTAACCGCCATATTCTAAAGTCCGTGTTCGATTGTAAGCGATCTATTGCTCAATAAGCCACTGCCTTGATTTATAATGAAGTCACCTGCGCCAATTTTTACACAGGCGATATTTTTACCTTGTACGTCCTGGCATTGCTTATCGTAAGGCATTTTTTGCGGAGAGCACAAACATTTCTCGGTGTGTTGAAGAATTGTCAATGATGCGGATCACAACAGGGGCTTATCCTGTGCCAACCGGGGTGTAACTACAATAGCTCAGCTCTGTTCCAGTCTCGCTATACCTTGCCTATTACCGCCTTACCGTGGCGAAAATAAACGAAGGGCCCCTGATCTTCCGGCGTATGCCCTTCTCTGAGTCGGCGTTCCACTTCACCCAGTACCATACGCGTTATATTGGGTAACTCCAGCGCCTGTGCGTCCTTAAACGACACCCAGTGTATCCTCAATAATTCGCCGGAGCCCTCAGGCGCCTCATGCACGTCACCCTGAATGAGATCGGCATCGCTCATGAAGAATCGCGCATCGAAACGGCGCTTGCGATAAGGCGGTGTGATAGCACGGGCAATGAGGTGCAAACTGTCCAGGCGAGGATTGACATCGAACTTGAGAAACTCGCGCCAGTGAGGCGAGCGGGTTTTCAGTGTAGGTGTATCGGGCTCGCCCAAAATCAGACCAGTTTCCTCATATGTCTCCCGGATTGCCGCCAACGCCAGTGCCCGGGCGCGTGTCTGTGAACAACCCCTGGCCAACCGTGTCATGACTGCCGGGTGTAAATCATGGGGCGGTCGCAGGCGTCCGTCCCCGGCATCTACTTTGCCACCGGGAAATACGAACTTGTTGGGCATGAACTTGTGTCCGGCGGAGCGCTGCCCCATCAGGATTCGAGGGTGTTTACCGTCACTGCGCACAATAATCAGGGTGGCTGCGTCACGAGGTCGCACCGCCCTGCCCCCAGAGCGATATTCGCTGTCGGGTGTATGTGTTGGTTCATAGGCTGGCCTGACTGTCATAACTCTCACCGGGTGGAAGCAGGGCCTAATTATAATTGAAATTAACCATGGCGAATAATACTAATGCATATTTCGCAGGGCTTCAGGCTCTGCTATATTGATAAATCTCAAAACGTGCGGGGTTGCCACGTCACCCGCCTGAAGCGCTTGACAACCAGTTTATCGCATTACAATTGCACAGTGTAATTACCGATGATGGTACCGAGGTGCTGAAGGATCTTAATGTGCTGTTTGCACATCCGGCACTTAAGCCTTTCCAAAAGCGGGTGATTGTGTGATTGATGGTGGCTATACCGCTTGGTAGATGGCAAATAGGTTTGGGCCACTTATCCAGGTTCACCGAACGGGAACGATTATAGGAATCCTTATGAAACAAAATGCTTTTATTGCCGGTATTGGAATGACACGGTTTGGCAAACACCTCGATCGCGGGCTAAAGTCTTTGGCTGGTGAGGCTATCACAGCGGCACTAGCCGATGCTGGCCTAAGTGCAAGTGATCTCAATGCCGCGTATATGGGCAACGCGGCTGCAGGAGTAATTACAGGACAGGTGTGTGTTCCTGGACAAATGATACTTCGCTCCATGGGAATTGGCGGTATTCCTGTTGTTAATGTCGAGAATGCCTGCTCTACAGCAGCTACCGCTTTTCAGCAAGCGGCAACCATGATCACAGCCGGTATGTATGACGTTGTTTTGGCTTGTGGTTTTGAAAAGCTCTATCACGAGGATAAACAGAAAACATTTTCTGTGTTCAGCGGCGCTGTTGATGTGGAGGCCATGGATGGTGTTTTGGCCGGAATTTCTAAGAGTATAGCTGCCTGTGGCGGGAGTCATGATAGCTCGGGCAGTGGAAAATCTCGTTCACTTTTTATGGATATTTATGCCGCCTGGGCACTGGAGCATATGCAACGTTACGGCACAACACGCGAGCAGTTTGCCGCTGTTTCTGCAAAAAATTCCGAGCATGGCAGTCTCAATCCTAAGGCGCAGTTTCGCTCCAAAATCTCGGTTGAAGAGGTTCTCGATGCTCGTGAAATAGCATGGCCTTTAACGTTACCAATGTGTTCACCCATTGGTGATGGAGCGGCCGCAGTGATACTTGTGAGTGAGCGTAAGGCGCGAGAACTCGGTACGGCTCGCATGGTCAGGGTGGAGGCTTCTCAACTGCATAGCGGCTGGGATTATACTGAAGGTGAGGAGACTGTTGCAGAAAAAGCTGCTCGGGAAATTTATGAAACTGCCGCACTAGGGCCGTCAGATCTCGATTGTGTCGAACTACATGATGCATCGGCACCGTCGGAAATCTTATATTACGAATATCTCGGTTTATGTGCCAAGGGTGACGGAGGCAAATTCGTTGAAGATGGCCACTCCAGTCTTGGGGGAAGACTGCCGGTAAATACATCTGGTGGCTTAATGCGTAAGGGGCACCCTATCGGTGCCACCGGAATTGCCCAGATTGTTGAGTTGACCCAACAATTGCGAGGAGAGGCGGGAGACCGTCAGGTAGAAGGTGCACGTATTGCATTGGCAGAAAATGGCGGTGGATTTATAGGTAATGATGCAGCGGCCATGGTGCTCACGTTGCTTTCACGATGAGATGGGCAAGCCAGAAATCCCTGCAACCTCCCCAGTATGATATTTGCGCAACAAGTGAATCCCGGTTATAACACGCTAACGACGGCCTATCAGAAAACCCGCAGAGAGCCTGGTGATGTGCCGGTCCAGCGTTTGAAGGCATGGCTAAAGGATGGGGCATCCGAATAACCCAACCTTACCGCAATTTCTTCCATAGTGAGCAAAGTGGTTTCCAGGTATTCTACAGCCAGATTGTGTCGTACGTCCTCGACGAGTTCCAGATAACTGGTGTTTTCGTTGGCCAGTCTTCGTTGAATAGTCCGGGGAGTGGTGTTTAATCGGTGGGCTATTTGTTCCAAGCTGGCCACTTGGTTTGGTAATCGTAACAGGTGTTGACGAATAACCTCAGAAAAACTGCCGGAGTCAACCAACTTGGCACAAATTTGTTCGCATTGCTTGGCAAAAATACGGGCTGATTCGGTCTCGGTCTGTTGTAGTGGGAGTTGGACGTCGGCTTCTTTCATCCTGAAATCATTACTCTGTGCACTAAAGTTGACCGGACAATTAAATATGTCACGATAAAGTTGTGCATAAGAGGGCTCAGATTGAGCCACGTTGACCTCTACGAGACTTGGTGCATATCCGAGTGCATCGGTTGCGATGGTGTAGCTGGCGACCAGGCCACGATCTATCATGTATTGATAACATCCACCCAAGTCGCGCTGTGGCTCCAGGCTGACAATTGCCAGACCACCTTCTGTATGCAGTGACCAGTACATATATGACCAGGTCATGGGGAGGTATTTGAAAATCATTCGAAAGGCTTCTGCAAGGTTTTTACTGGACATTGCCGCCAGTCCGAGCATGCCATAAAAAGACAGGTGGTAACGGGAGCCACAGCGCAGCCCCAATTCTGGCTTGTCTATAGCGACTAGAGCACTTTCCATGAAAGCCAGTTCCCTGCTGGGGGTCAAGATGTATTCCGGATCTTCAAGCGCGCTAGGTGGAATGCTATTTTTCTGGAGTATAGGCTCAGGATTAAGTCCCTCTTCTTTCAATAAAGAAGTGAAAGGAGCCAGGCCGTAGGCGCGATGACTAGACTTTCCACCATGCTTGTCAGAGTGAATAAACATGTGATTCTGATTATTCCTTATAAAACCCATGTCGGAAATTAACAAAAATAATGTCGCCTGTAAACATCTCGGGAGGCGCGTAATATCGTTAATCTTATTGATCAGAATACATTCAGTTCATAATAAATATTCCAGGACATTCCCTTGATAACAAATCTCTACCTCGCTACTGTAATAGCGGTTTTCTTATTCAATGTCTCAATGGGGCATACCCATGGCTGATTCGGTAGTTTTTTCAAATATGATCGCTGCGCGAGCAAAAGGGAGTTGTGATTTCAATGCTCTCACTTTTGTCAGCGTGAATAGCGATAACGAATTACACGAAGAAGTACGTAGCTACAGCACATTGCAATCTAACGGGCAGCGCATGGCATCTGCGCTCATCGATATAGGTATGGAAAAGGGTGATAGCTTTGCGCTAGTGATGCAGAATCATCCCGAGTTTGTCGATGCAATGGTGGCTTCATCGATTTGCGGCACGGTCTTCGTTCCACTTGATCCACGCACTAAGGGAGAAAAGCTGGCGTATATGTTGGGGTTTGCCGAGTGCCGGGGCGCAATTGTGGCCGATTATGCACTGGGCGCTGTTCTTGCGGTTGTAGAGCAAACACCTTCGCTGGAGTGGTTGTGGGTTGTATCTACAGGCGTGGCAACTGATTTCTCTAACTCGCCCATACCTGTGACATGGTTGTCCGATATCCCCCCGCAACCTGCGGGGGAATTACCTAGTGCAGTAGCGCATCCAGACGAGGCAATGCAAATGTTGTTTACATCTGGTACAACGGGGGACCCTAAAGCGATTGTGGCCTCATATGCCAAATTTGATAATGTGGCATCTATTGGCCCTCTACTGGGCCTCAATGATAGCGATTGTCTTTATACTGGTTTGTCCCTGACACATGCCAACGCCCAACTCATCACTTTGGGTAATGCCTTGAAAATGGGCTTGCCATGTGTGATCAGTCGTAAATTTACCAAGTCGCGTTTGTGGGACATTTGTCGGCGCTACGGTTGTACTTTTTTTAACTTACTCGGTGGCATGACCACAGCGATTTACAGTGAGTCAGAACGCCCATCAGATGCAGATAACCCAGTGAAAATGGTGCTCAGTGCGGGCATGCCTGTTGCTATCTGGGATGACTTCTCTTGTCGCTTTGATCTTCAGGTTTTTGAATTTTACGGGGCGGCGGAGGGAGGCATGACCTTCAATGCACCGGGCTGTGGCCCGGTAGGAAGTATTGGCAAGCCTCCACCAAACCTGGAGGCAAAAATTGTTGATGAAAACGACGTGGCCTGCCCGCCCCATGTGCAAGGTGAAATCGTTTTTCGAAATATCGATGGCAGTAGTCCGACGGTGATCTACTATAAAAACCCCCTTGCGTCCCGGGAAAAAACCCGCGGTGGGTGGTTGCGTATGGGGGATGTGGGACACACTGATGATGAGGGTTGGTTCTATTTTGATTATCGACAGGGTGGGGGGATTCGCCATAATGGGGATTTCATTAACGCAAGTTTTGTTGAAAAGGCCATTTCAAAATATTCTGAAGTCGATGATGTCTTTGTATATGGCGTTGAGGCGGCATCAGCTGTACCCGGAGAAAAAGATGTAGTAGCCATCGTAGTGCCAGTGCCGGGAACTGAGATAGATATTGCCAGTATATATCGACATTGTCGTGAACAACTTGAATCAAATTTTGTGCCTGGCTTCATACAGGTAATGAAGGAAATACCTAAAACTGCATCGGAGAAGCCGCAGGAGCGGTTCTGTCTTGATTTTTTTCGAGAACATCCCGAGACAGTCTATACTGAACCCAAACTATAACATTAACGGAGAACCCCTATCATGAGCGCAGAAGTTGTAATTTATGGAGCCAGTGGCTATACCGGAAAACTTATCGCATGGCACTTGGCTGAATATGGCATTCCTTTTATTGCTGCCGGGCGCAATCAGCAGCGCCTGGAAGAAGAAATGGCGGGAATTGCAGAGTTGCAGGGGCATGATTATCAATGTGTTGCGGTTGATCACGATGAGGCTGCGCTATGTGATTTGTTTCGAGGTAAAAAAATCGTATACAACGTCGTTGGGCCCTTCATGCAGTTGGCGGACCCGGTGGTAAAGGCCGCATTGGAGTGTGGTTGCCATTATCTGGATACGACAGGTGAACAAGATTGGATGTTTTATGCCAGGAAAAAGTATGGTGCCCAATTTGAGGAGAAGGGGTTGGTACTTATTCCCGCCTGTTCCTGGATGTGGGTGGGGGGGCTGCTTGCTGCCGAGGTTGCCCTTGAGCACCAGGGTGTTGATACGCTTGATCTATTGTATCTGGCCGACTCTTTTACCAGTGTTGCCTCGACCATGTCATTCATGCGCATGTTGGTTAATGATCAGTATTATCTGAAAGACAATGCACTGCTTACTTGGCCGCGAGCCAAGCCTTATCAGGTGTCTGTGCCCGATACTCACATACAGTTGCAAGCACTGCCGTGGGGCGGGGGTGGCGAAGTTGTTTGGTATGAGAATGATGACAGGGTCAGTAACTGTAGTGTGATGGTCGCATTTCGTAATGAGGAAATGGTGGGCGCAGTAATAGATGCGATTAAAGGTTTTGAGGAAAATAGCGGATCTCTAGAGGGGGAAGCGCGCGAACAGCAGACTAACGCCATGGGTAACGCGATGGTATCAGAGGAACCCGATCGTGAAGACCCCAACATAAACCGCAGTATTATCAGTTGTAAAGCACGTGGAAACACCGCTTCTGTTAATGTCGTGTTACGAGGTAGCGGGCCGTATTTACAGACAGCAACATTTGCCGCCGAAGCGTGTAAGCGTCTTCTGAATGGACAGCAACGTGGCGTTGGAGCAATCTCCCCGGCGGCCGCATTTGGTGCCCGAGAATTAATAGCAGCAGTCGCCGAACGCGGATATCTGACTTGGACAGAGACGAATAGTTAGTAACTGAGTAGTAAATTATGAGTCGTTACCAGGTTTTTTTTGGTAGAGTCTAATTAAATAAAAAGCGCTGTAGCGGTAAGTATGGTAGGCGCAAAAGGAAGAGAGAAAAATGAGTAAATATATTGATTTACCAATGTGCGGCCTTGAAGAGCCATTGTCTGAAACGGAAAGGGCGCTGCAGGATACTGTACATCGTTTCGCCGTAGAGGTGATGCGGCCTGCCTCAGCCAAAATTGATCAGCTATCTGCCGAAGAAGTGATTGCCCCTGGGTCCGAGTTGTGGGAAGTGCTGGAGAAATCCAAGGATTTGGGTATAGACCTCATTGAACTGCACGAGCTCGAGCCCCTGGAAGGTGCGCGTTTGCTCTGTATTGCAATAGAAGAGTTATCCTGGGGGTGTCCGGGGTTGGCGGGCGCGATTCTGGTTACCTTTTTCCCCACCATGTACTCTCTTTTGGCAGGAAATATGGAGATGGCGAAATACTGCAATGGTCGTCTAGGCTGTTGGGGAATTACCGAACCGGATCATGGTTCAGATATGCTGGATAGTGGCGGGGAAATGGCGTCAGCAGAGGGGGGTTATGGTCGACCCAATTGTGTGGCACGTATCGAGGGTGACAAGGTAATAATCAATGGGCAGAAGTCAGCCTGGGTTTCCGGAGCCAGCTATGCTGAAGTTTGTGTTTTGTATACGCGCCTTGAACAAGATACAGACTCTGGTATCACCATTATTGTCGACTTAGACAGCGATGGTGTGTCCAAGGGTAAGCCCCTGGAAAAAATGGGTTTACGGGGGCTTAATCAGGGTGAAATTTTCTTTGATAATGTTGAAGTACCGATCTCTCATATTATTGCCAACCCGGACGAGTATGATGACTTTGTTACCGCAACATTGACGGAAGCTAATCCACATGTCGCCGGTATGGTAATGGGGGCGGCTCGAGCCGCTTATGAATATGCCCTGGCTTATGCCCATGAACGCAAAGCTGGAGGCGTACCGCTTGTACAGCATCAGCATGTTCGTTATCGCCTGTTTCATATGTTCCGTAAGGTCGAAATGGCGCGTGCCCTTCTACACCGGGTAACAACATACAATGCCACTGCGTCTCAGCCCGCCTTGCACGCATCTACCGCAGCGAAGGTGGGCGTTACCCAAATTGCTTTCGAGGTGGCCAACGAGGCTCTGCAGATGTTCGGGGGTAACGGTATGACTAAAGAATATCCAATGGAAAAATTGGTGCGGGATACTCGAGCTTGTTTGATTGCTGATGGTTGTAACGAAGTTCTGGCTATCAAAGGTGGTACGCAGTTGGTTAACCCCGACCTTCTATAGGGTTTTGATAGGATTGCATATTACACATGCCCTACTACACCTTTTCGGCGGTTTGGGCCAAGAAAGCCTAACTGGATATTTCGCAGGGCTTCAGGCTCTGCTGTATAGCTATTCTCAAAACGTGTTTTGTTGATTAACATCATTGCAAGCAAGTTCCATACGGGGTTTTATAGGCGCCTAATTTCTATTCGTGGAGCTCCGAGTGGCAGACCAGACCAGCACTAACAAAAACAACGACAGCCTCAGCCTTACCCCAGCGCCCTCTCCCTCTGCAGCAACAACCGTTGCGGCAGATGAGCAACTTGCTGGCTCCGCTTTACGCCATGAACTGGCTGAAATGCGCCACGACCCGCACGCTATCCGCGAGTTGTTTCTTTCTGGCAAGTACCCCTACCGGACGAAAATCCCAACAGCGGAGTACGAGCGGAAGAAAAAGGCATTGCAGGTCGAGTTGCTGAAGGTGCAACGTTGGGTGAAAGAAACCGGACAGAAAATTGTTGTGCTGTTTGAAGGTCGTGATGCCGCGGGCAAGGGAGGCGCCATCAAGCGGTTTATGGAGCATCTCAACCCTCGTGGCGCCCGGGTGGTGGCGCTGGAGAAGCCCAGCGAACTGGAAAATGGGCAGTGGTATTTCCAGCGGTACATAAACCACCTGCCCACCGGGGGCGAGATCGTGTTGTTCGACCGCTCCTGGTACAACCGTGCGGGAGTAGAGCGCGTCATGGAGTTTTGTAACCCGGAAGAGTATCTGGAATTCATGCGCCAGACCCCGGAACTGGAGCGCATGATGGTGCGCAGCGGCATACAATTGTTCAAATACTGGTTCTCGGTCACCAAAGAGGAACAAATCAACCGGTTTGAACGCCGCTCCAACGACCCGCTCAAACAGTGGAAGCTATCCCCTATCGACCGTGCCTCCCTGGACAAATGGGATGAATACACAGAGGCGAAAGAGGCCATGTTTTTCTACACTGACACGGCCGATGCGCCCTGGTCTATCATCAAGTCATCCGACAAGAAGCGCGCCAGGATCACGTGCATGCAACACTTCCTTAACCAACTGCACTACCCCGGGAAGAACGATGCTATCGTGCGCAACCCGGATCCGTTGATTGTCGGCCATAGTGAGCACGGCATTGGTAAATCCCGGCATATTCTCGGTCCGTCACTCAGCCAGTGGTAAGTTCGTCGCACTGTATGGAATCGGGATGGCCCGCGAGGTTATCCCCGGCTCTCCTGTAATTTACGGTACAGGGAACGCACGCTGATGCCTGCGATAGCGGCAACTTTTTCCTTGTCGTTATGGTGGCTGCGCATCAGTTGCTCAAGATAATGTTCCTCCGCCGCCTTGAGGCTCGTGTCTGGTGACACCACCGTGCCGACACCAATATCCAGGCACTGCCGGATAACAGACGGGTCGATTACGTTGGTGTTGGCCAGTACGACAGCCCGCGACAGGATATTGCGCAGTTCCCGAATATTGCCCCGATAGCGATGCGCTTTCAGTACTCTCACGGCGGACTCCGTGAGATGGTGGACTTTGTTGCCATCCTTGTCCTGCAGCATGGTTCGCGCCAGCAGTGGCAGGTCTTCGAGACGCTCTCCCAGAGAGGGCATATGAATCGGGAATACATTGATTCGATAGTACAGATCCTGGCGGAACTCACCGACCTCCACCATCTGTTGCAGGTTTCTATGGGTGGCGCATACCAGACGAAAATCTGTCTGTTTGACCACAGTGCTGCCCACCGGTCTATAGGTGCCGGTTTCTATCAACCGCAGCAATTTAACCTGCAGCGGGTAGGGAATGTCACCAATTTCATCAAGAAACAGGGTGCCCCCGTGAGCAGCCTCCGCCAGTCCCTGGCGGGTGTAGTTGGCGCCGGTGAACGCGCCCTTCACATGACCGAATAGCTCACTCTCGAACAGGGTCTCGCTCAAGCCCGCACATTCCAGGGTCACCAGCGACTTTTGGGAGCGCAAGCTTGTCTGATGCAGTGTCCGTGCGGCCAGTTCTTTGCCCGTACCGGATTCGCCCAGCAACAGCACCGCTGCATTGGTAGGTCCCACGCGTGTAATCAATTCCAGCATTCGATTAAAAGAGGGACTGGCGCCAACCATGGGTTTGTCACCACCTGCACCCGCTATCGGTACAGGCTTGAGTAGTTCCACGAAAAACTGCAGGACGCCCTGCGCATCCAGAATGGGAAGCATCTCTACATCCACGTGCTCTTCGCCTCTTGGGGTCTGGTGAATGTGCAGTACCCGCTCTCGCTGGCCAGACCGGATGGCCGCCGCCAGCGGGCAATCTTCCCCCGCCTGGTCGCATGGTCTATCATAACCGTGGGAGATTTCGTAACAGCGAGCAGGCTCACCCGCAGTGTCAATGAGGTCGAATTTGTCCTTGTACAGATCGTTGGTGGCCAGTATCCGGTATTCGGAGGTTACCAGAATCGCGGGGTGCTCGTAGCTATCGAGCATCCTGGCGAGGGCCGTGTCAGTGTCCGTTGCAATAATTTCCATATTTGCCAGTTTTGACGAATGTAATACTAAACTTGGCAGAAAATGGCTTGGGCCGCAAGGAAGCTTTACGAACGGACTGTAAAATATAATAGTTTTTCTATTAATTTTAGGCAGTTATGTATCATTTATAATGTTGCTTATTCCCTGGCATGGGGATTGCTGTGCACCTTGGCTCCCAGAACATAAGCGAACCCTCTTTCCCAGCGATGCGCACCGCGCGCGATGCAACTCTGGGTATGCCGACTTTGATTCTGCCGGCGCTGCATATTAACATGTGCGGGGGGCGACTGCCGCCGACATATCAGACATCACATCAAAAGAGACAGCCAAATGACCATGGAAATCCAGCAGCTAAACGATGAATTTTCCGTTTCCGCCCAGATAGGCCTGCAAGATGTGCAGACCCTCGCCGCACAAGGTATCAAGTCACTGATCTGTAATCGGCCGGACGGTGAGGCCGCCGACCAGATCAATGTGACTGAAATCGAGGTGGCCGCCGTCGAAGCGGGCATGGAAGTGGTTTACCTGCCAGTGATTTCGGGGGATTTCACCGATGTGCAAGTGAGCGAATTTCTGACTGCCATTGAGCGCCTGCCCAAACCCACCCATGCTTACTGTCGCACGGGAACCCGTTCCATCACCTTGTGGTCTTTCTGCCAGCGTCGCCTGGGCGTGCCCAATGGGCAGATTCTTGCCGCCACCCAACGCTGCGGGTATGACCTCAGCAATGCGCTGCAAGCGGGTGACAGGCAGGCCCGGAGCACTTCACACTATGACATCCTTATAGTGGGTGGCGGTGCCGCGGGCATTGCCGCCGCATCCAGCCTGCTGGCACGGGTCAAGGATTTGTCTATCGCCATCGTCGACCCCGCAGAAGTGCACTACTACCAGCCTGGATGGACACTGGTCGGGGCGGGCGTATTCAAGCAGCGCGACACTGTCAAAACCATGGCATCCCTCATTCCCGAAGGTGTGGAATGGATCAAGGCGGCTGTGGGAACCTTTGAACCCGAGCAAAACCGGGTAACCCTGGAGGATTCCAGGCCACTACATTACGAACGCCTGATCGTTGCCCCGGGCATTAAACTGGACTGGCACGGTGTGGACGGCCTGGTGGAAACTCTTGGCCATAACGGTGTCACCTCCAATTACCGCTTTGACCTGGCCCCTTACACCTGGAACCTGGTGAAAAACCTGAAGCGGGGCCGCGCCCTGTTCACCCAGCCACCCATACCGATCAAATGTGCCGGCGCGCCACAAAAGGCGCTGTATTTGTCGGGCGATCACTGGTTGCGTAACGGCGTACTGGGTGATATCGACATAGCATTCTACAACGCGGGTGGGGTGTTGTTCGGAGTTAAGGAATATGTGCCGGCCCTGATGGAATATATTGGCAGGTATCGGGCACAACTCAACTTCGAGCACCGCCTGGTGCGCATCGACGGCGATGCCAAAAAGGCCTGGTTCGAAACCAGCACAACGGATGGCATCAAAACGCAGGTCGAGACCGAGTTCGACATGATTCATGTCTGCCCGCCCCAGTGCGCACCCGACTTTGTGCGTGAAAGTCCTCTAGCTGATGCCGCGGGCTGGGTGGATGTCGACCAGAACACATTGCGACACAGGCAATTTGCCAATATTTGGGGCCTGGGTGACGTCATGAATGCACCCAATGCCAAAACAGCTGCGGCCGCACGGATGCAAGCTCCCATTGTTGCCAATAACCTGCTGGAGGACATGGGGCTGGCCACCGGCATCGCCCACTATAACGGTTACGGCTCCTGTCCTCTCACCGTGGAGCGCGGCAAGATCGTGCTGGCAGAGTTTGGCTACGGTGGCAAGTTGTTGCCCAGCTTCCCACAATGGGTTATCAATGGACAGAAGCCATCGCGCCTGGCATGGATTCTGAAGGAAAAAATTCTGCCACCGGTTTACTGGAAGGCGATGCTCAAGGGCAAAGAGTGGATGGCCAACCCGCAGCGGGCCAAAACCGGGACAACCAGCGATTGAATAAAAACCTGGCGCGCCTGTTACCCGCCCTCGACTGGGCGACAGATTACAACCGGGGAATTTTTGGCGGCGACCTGCTGGCGGCAGTGATTGTAACCATCATGCTAATCCCACAGTCGCTGGCCTATGCATTACTTGCCGGCCTGCCGGCGGAAATGGGCCTGTATGCCAGCATTCTTCCGTTGGTTGTCTATGCCCTGTTCGGTACCAGTCGCACTTTATCCGTAGGCCCGGTGGCGGTGGTGTCGCTGATGACCGCCACCGCGGTGGGTAAAGTCGCCGAAATAGGCACCATCGACTACGCCACCGCAGCCATCGCCATGGCCATGATGTCCGGCCTGATATTGCTGGCAATGGGGATTTTGCGCTTCGGATTTCTCGCCAACTTGCTCTCGCACCCGGTTGTCTCCGGCTTTATCACAGCCTCGGGAATCATCATTGCGCTCAGCCAGATGCGGCACATCCTCGGCATTGCGGCCCACGGTGACACCCTGCCGGAACTGGTCAGCTCCCTGGCTGGCAACCTGTCCGACATCAATGTCGTTACCCTGGGTACAGGGCTCGCGGCACTCGCGTTTTTATTCTGGGGCAGAAGCGGCCTCAAACCGTTGCTACTGCGCCTGGGCATGTCAGCAGACACCGCATCTATCGTTGCCAGGGCGGGGCCTGTGCTGGTTATTCTCGCTACCACAGCGGTCAGCTATCTGGCTGATTACAGCGCCCGGGGTGTCGGTCTGGTCGGAAAAGTGCCGCAGGGACTACCGAGCCTGTCTGTGCCCTCCTTCGATCTGGCGCTGTGGTCCGATATGGCGGTCTCGGCTTTGTTGATCTCCATTATCGGCTTTGTGGAATCCGTGTCTGTGGGTAAAACCCTGGCGGCCAAGAGGCGTCAGCGCATCAACCCCAACCAGGAACTGGTCGCCCTCGGGGCGGCGAACGTGGCCTCAGCCGTATCCACGGGATTTCCGGTAACCGGTGGTTTTTCTCGCTCTATTGTCAATTTCGATGCGGGTGCGCAGACCCCCGCTGCCAGCATCATGGCAGCTGTCGGCATTGGGCTGGCCGCCCTGTTGCTGACGCCGGTACTGTTTTTCCTGCCCAAAGCTACCCTGGCCGCCACCATCATCGTCGCGGTGACCTCGTTACTGGACCTGCAGGTCATCAAACGGGCATGGAACTATTCCATTTCCGACTTTATCGCGGTCGTCACCACCATTGCCGCCACCTTGCTACTGGGTGTCGAACTCGGCGTATTGGGGGGCGTACTGGCGTCAGTATTATTGCACCTGCATAAAACCACGCGTCCGCACATCGCGGTGGTGGGCGCAATCGCTGGCACCGAGCATTTTCGTAACGTGCGACGCCATAACGTAATAACCCAGAACAACATCCTGTCGCTACGCGTCGATGAGAGCCTCTATTTTGCCAACGCCAGTTATCTTGAAGACTACATTTATCATTTTATCTCCGACCATGAAGAACTGGAGCATGTAATCCTGCAGTGCACCGCGGTCAATGAGATCGACATGAGCGCACTGGAGACGCTGGAAGCAATCAATCATCGCCTGCACGAGCAGGGCTTGAAACTTCACCTGAGTGAGGTCAAAGGGCCGGTAATGGACGCCCTGGAAAAGTCTGACTTCCTGCACCATCTCAGCGGGAAAATTTTCCTCTCCCATCACCAGGCGGTGAAATCACTCAAGCGCGATGAGATCGAGCCGTATATTATTTAGAGTCCCCTATAGGGGACTCTAAATGGCCGCATTGTTGCCTGGCATGTACCATATGAGGTACACTGAGCCGAATGATAGCGCCCAAGAAAAAAATAACCGCCGTTTTCTATCAACTCTCTAGCAGGAAAGAACCTGATAGGGACTGGTTGCTGTCACTGACCCAAGAAGATCGGCAAACAATAGGGCAAGACATTATGGCAGTGGAGTTCGGTTGGCCTTGTGGTAAAGCGTTGTGTAAATCCTTATCAAGCCATACTGGATTGTGGGAGGTTAGAAGTAACATTAAGAGCGGGATCGCCCGTGTGTTTTTCTATATCGACAAATCAGAAATGATCCTATTGCATGGTTTGGTTAAAAAGACCCAGAAAACACCTGACAGAGATTTGAAACTCGCTCAGAAACGGAAGAAGGAGTATGAGAAAAATGGCTAAAAGAAACCCTCGAGCAGGTTCAAGTTTTAACGACTTTCTAAAGGCAGATGGTATCTATGAAGATGTTCAAAATACCGCGATCAAAAAAGCGCTGTCAGCAAAACTTGAGGCTGCCATGTTTGACCAGAATATTTCAAAAACCGATATGGCTAAACGCTTGAAAACCAGCCGTTCACAGCTTGATAGATTGCTGGATCCAGACAATGAAACTATTACCCTTCAAACTGCGAGTAGAGCAGCGGCAGTGCTTGGGATGACGTTGGAAATAAACCTTAGCCCTATTTAAAGGTCTGGCCAAGATTCGGCCAAAAGCAAGGACTTTGTATAATGCGAAGAAATTGGTTATTGCGAGCCACGATCTTTCTGTTTGTCATCTCCCTGGTGGCCGTGTTGAGCTGGCTGACCCAGCCATTAGACGAAGATCCCTGCGCCAACCCCCAGGCGGATGTCAGCGCGGCGGTTCTGGCAGACCAGCCCGGTGAGCAGGATGCACTGGTCAACCGGGCGATAATTCTCAAGGGTAATTGTGAAAAGGATTGATCGCTCGAGTTGCAATGGCGCTCAGTAGGTACTACGATTCTGCCCGCGCTGCCATATTTTCAGAAAGCTTTTTTCAATTGCCCCCTCAGCGGCAAAGCCCAATTTTTCCTGCCAGTTTTTCTTGTGCACGAACTTCACCTCGTACACGTCCCAGTCGGCCAGGCGCTCTTGCACAAAGCTGTCACTGGTAAGTATTTCATCGATCAGGCCTTCTTCCAGTGCATTTTGGCCGTACCAGACTTCGCCGGTGGCAACCTTGGCTATATCCAGGGTCGGGCGGTTGGCACTGACGAAATTTTTGAACAGGCCATGGGTTTTCTCCAACTCTTCGACAAATTTTTCGCGGCCCTTGTCAGTATTCTCACCGAACATGGTGAGGGTGCGCTTGTATTCACCCGCGGTGAGCAACTCGAAATCGATATCGTTTTTCTGCAACAGCCGGTGAAAGTTAGGCAATTGCGCCAACACACCAATAGAGCCGAGCACGGCAAAAGGTGCCGCGACAATACGGTCGGCGACACAGGCCATCATATAACCACCGCTGGCGGCCACTTTATCCACCGCGATAGTCAGTGGCACTTTGGCACTGGTGATGCGCTGCAACTGGCTGGCGGCGAGGCCATAGCTGTGCACCATGCCTCCGGGGCTCTCCACCTTGACCAGCATTTCGTCCTCGTCCTGGATCTGCGGCAGTACCGCGGAGATTTCCTCTCGCAGATTATCCGTAGCACTGGCTTTCATGTCACCATCGAAGGCCAGCACATAAAGACGTTTGCGACGGTCTGTGGCTGTCTCATCACTGGATTTCTTGCGCTTTTTCTTGTCGACTTTGGCCTTTGCCTTGTCGGACTTTTTAGCAGCTTTTTTCTGTACTTTCAGGATATCGTGATCGGTCACCATGTGTTGAATGCTATCGCCGATCTGCCGATATTTTTCATTGAGGTTCTTGATCTCAATATGACCTTCATGCTGCTCGGTTTTTTGCCTGTGACCCATGGATACCAGCCCTGCGACGACAATCAAAATGGCGGCGACCAGCGTCACGGCCTGGGCCAGAAAAAGACCGTATTCGTAGATGAATTCCAAACGTTTACTCCAAATGTCTAGTTTAAGTGTTTGATGTAATGCTGTATCAACTGCCCTGCAATCGACGTAATCGGTGGAATCATAGGCAGATCGCTGTAGTGAAACCAACGGGCATCGGCAATTTCGGTCTCGTCGCAGACAATATCCCCACCTGCGTACTCGGCGAAATAGCCCAGCATCAACTGGTTGGGAAAAGGCCATGATTGTGACTGGAAGTATTTTACGTTACACACCTCAATGGCCACTTCTTCATGGACCTCGCGCACCAGGGTTTCCTCAGCGGTCTCGCCGGACTCCACGAAACCGGCCAGGGCACTGTACATGGGCCGTGGAAAGTTGGCGTTGCGCGCCAGTAGTAGTTCTTCGCCGCGAGTCACCAGCACGATAATACAGGGGGCGATACGCGGATAGTTTGTGGTGCCACAGGGGATGCAGCGCATGGCACGCTCATCCATATCCACCTGCATCACACTGCCACAGCGGCCACAGAAGCGGTGGTCCCGTTCCCAGTCGAGCAATTGCGACGCCCTGCCCGCCAGGGCGAATAGTTGTTCGTCCACTCTGCCCAGTAGCTGACGAAGATTGTCCGTTTGAAATTGCATGGGGTCGAGCTGGTCCACCGCGTCAATTTCCAGCGCGTAGCAGGGCTGGTCCCGCCAGTAACCGAGAAAATGGCGGCGCAATACCGTCCAACTGCCCTGCTGCACCTGTTCCTGTGCTATCAGGCATAATTCAGGCGAGCGCATATCGCTCACCAGTGCACCGCGCTGAAATACGATATGCAACTCGCTGCCCGGTGACTCAGGCGGCTTATAATCGGGTCGGAACAAGTGGATTCCTCCGGGAATCTCAAAAGACCCGCTAATAGTAAGCGCGCCTTCGGTCGGGGGCAAGACACAGTGTACATGCACTGCACTGCCCGGCACCGGCGAAACCACCAAATAATTACCGCTAAAGCTTAGAAAACTACGGCAGAATAACGTAGAATACGCCACTGAATTTCCAGACAGATTTGATCCGTTATCATGAACGAGAGTACAGCCTACGCTCTGTGGAGAAACTTCCTCGGCGCCTCCCCCAGTTGGTACAAGAAAACCATTGTCGCCTTCCTGCTGCTAAACCCGGTGGCACTGCTCACCCTGGGGCCGTTTATCACCGGCTGGCTGCTGATCGGTGAGTTTATTTTCACCCTGGCATTGGCACTGCGCTGTTATCCGCTACAGCCTGGCGGGCTACTGGCCATAGAGGCCGTGTTGTTGGGAATGACCTCACCGGAAATGGTGTACCACGAGACAATCGCCAATTTCGAAGTAATCCTGCTGTTGATGTTCATGGTGGCGGGCATCTACTTTATGAAAGAACTGCTGCTGTTCGTCTTTACTAAAATCCTGCTCGGTGTCCGCTCCAAGGTCATGTTGTCGCTGCTGTTCTCATTTCTTGCAGCTTTTCTGTCGGCGTTTCTCGACGCCCTGACAGTGACGGCGGTGCTGATCAGCGTGGGCGTGGGGTTTTTCTCGGTCTACCACAAGGTGGCCTCCGGCCAGAAGTTCAGCTACGAGGGGCACGACCACTCAGTGGACGACTCGGTACACGAACAACACCGGGAAGACCTGGAACAATTTCGCGCCTTCCTGCGCAGCCTGTTGATGCACGGCGCGGTTGGCACCGCCCTGGGTGGTGTCTGCACCCTGGTGGGCGAACCGCAGAACCTGCTGATCGCCAATGTCGCCCAATGGGATTTCACAACGTTCTTTCTTATCATGGCCCCGGTCACCATGCCGGTACTGGTCTGCGGTCTGGCCACCTGTGCGCTGCTGGAGGTGACGGGTAAATTCGGCTATGGCGCCCAACTGCCGGACAAGGTGCGCCAGGTCCTGCTGGAATTTCAGGAGAAGGAAGAGAGCCAGCGCAACACTCGCTCCAACGCCCGCCTGGTGGTACAGGCTGTAGTGGCCGTCATCCTGGTGCTTGGCCTGGCCATGCACTGGGCGGCGGTGGGACTGATCGGCTTGATGGTCATCGTGTTGCTCACCGCCTTTAACGGCGTGGTAGAGGAACACCAACTGGGACACGCCTTTGAAGAGGCCCTGCCCTTCACCGCCCTGCTGGTGGTGTTTTTTGCCATCGTGGCAGTGATCCACGATCAGCATTTGTTCACGCCGGTAATCAATGCGGTGCTGGCTATGGAGTCGGATGTGCGACCGTCGATGTTCTTCCTGGCCAATGGCTTTTTGTCCATGATCAGCGACAATGTGTTCGTGGCCACGGTGTACATCAACGAAGTGAAGGATGCCCTGGATGCCGGGACGATTACCAAGCCCGAATTTGACCAGTTGGCGGTAGCGATCAACACCGGCACCAACCTGCCCAGCGTGGCGACACCCAACGGACAGGCCGCATTCCTGTTTCTGTTGACCTCGGCGCTGGCGCCGCTGATTCGTTTGTCCTACGGCCGTATGGTCATTATGGCCCTACCCTATACTGTGGTAATGGGCGGCGTCGGCCTGGTTAGCGTGATGCTGTTTATCTAACCTCACCCCGGCGGAGCTTTACTATTGCGCCACTTTGCGCTCGGCCAGGTCCCGCCACATCACCTTGCCGCCACTGCTATTGGCGATGACCTTGAGCTGCGCCTCGTGAGCGGCGATTTCCTCAACCGATGCGTGCAGCACCGGCAATGGCTTGCGATCTGCCGGCAGACGGATGATTCGCTCACCCTGAACCAGGCCATCGCTACCGTCGCCACCGTTATCGGACAGCTGTAAGGCCGTCTGGCCGCCAGTCATGGCCAGGTACACATCCGCCAGAATCTCCGCATCCAGCAGGGCGCCGTGCAGGTCGCGTTGCGAGTTATCCACGCCGTAACGCTGGCACAGGGCATCCAGGTTATTGCGTTGGCCCGGGTGCTTGGCCCGGGCCATCACCAGTGTATCTATCACCGTGCAGGCATCATGCAAGCCGGCGTGGCCAGAGTCCGGGCGCTGCAATTCGTTGTTGAGAAAGCCCAGGTCAAAGGGCGCGTTGTGGATGATTAACTCGGCGCCGCTCACAAACTCGATAAAATCCGCCGCGACCCGTCCAAACAGGGGTTTGTCGGCCAGGAAGTCATTGGTGATGCCGTGCACCTCGATGGCTCCCTGGTCGATCTCCCGCTGCGGATTGATGTACTGGTGATAGTGGTTTCCCGTCAACTTGCGCCCTACCAGCTCCACGCAACCTATCTCGATGATTCTGTGGCCTTGGGATACTTCCAGGCCGGTGGTCTCCGTATCGAGTACGATTTGCCTCATGTCACTTCAACCTCGTGCTGTCGACACCGATCACTCATGCAGTTCATCGATGCCCCTGTTGGCCAGTTGATCGGCCAGTTCATTTTCACGGTGGCCACTGTGCCCTTTGACCCAGTGCCACTGGACCTCATGGCGCTGATTTTGCTCATCCAGGGCCTGCCACAGATCCACATTTTTTACCGGCTTGCGCGCCGCTGTTTTCCAGCCTTTTTTCTTCCAGCCATCCAACCAGATGGTAATGCCATTTTTCACGTACACGGAGTCGGTGGTAAGCGTGACCTGGCAGCGCCTGGAGAGAGCCTTGAGAGCCTCTATTGCCGCTTGTAATTCCATGCGATTGTTGGTGGTGTCAGGCTCCCCTCCGTACAGCTTTCGCTCTACCTCGCCGTAGCGCAGCAGTGCGCCCCAACCTCCCGGGCCGGGGTTACCGCGGCAGGCCCCATCGGTGAATATCTCCACATGTTTCAAGTGGCTGTATCTCCTTTCCCGGTGGACTTACGTGTCTGGGTTGTCGGTGTCGGCGTGGGCGCCCCAGTGGGTTTAGCTACCAGTCCGATCAGCCGCTCACCGCGCGAACGCAACTGCAGGCGGGGTCGGTGCAGGGCAGATACCTGTTTGATGGCATGCAGGAGGTACAGCCCGCCAAGGGGTAAGTTATTGCGCTGGCTCCACGCATCAGCGCGCGTCAGCCACTGCCTCAGCTTGCCGCCACCAGCGGGCGGCACTGCGTACAGGTGGACAATATCCTGCACCTCACAACCCAGCAGGTGCAACCAGTCAGTGAGGCGTTTTTCAGTCACCGGATGGTGCCGGTGCCACAGTGATTGACGCGACAAGCCACGCAGGTAGGTATTAATACCCAGCAGGCTATAGGGATTAAACCCGACGATCAAAAGTTGTCCCTGGGGTGTCAATACACGCTGTATTTCGCGCAGCACCTGGTGCGGGTTGGGTGTAAATTCCAGGCAGTGGTGGACAATAACCGTATCGATACTGTCACTGTCCAGGGGCAGTTCGTCAGCATGGGCCAGCAGTCCCACGCCGACACCCGGATATGCGGCGACATAGATGCGGTGGTTGATCGGGCTGCTCTGGCACAATGGCCGCCCGCCCGTTACGCCCAGTTGCAGGATGTGGTAGCCAAAGGAAGTATCCAGCAGATCCGCCACGGCGACGCGGGTCACCTCCAGTAAGTACTGCCCGTTTTCCCGGGTATACCAGGATTCCAGTTCTGTCAAAATATCGGTACCCTCGCCGTTCACCCCACTACGACTGAACCTGCCCTGTTCCAGTTGGTCAGAAACGGCTCTATTACTGTATTTT
>Ga0164315_10000905_pt1 | contig 21700 bp, 17 predicted proteins | sample GuaBasSedimGuay6_FD_113737 | JGI IMG/M metagenome (GOLD analysis project Ga0164315, IMG submission 113737) | Subseafloor sediment microbial communities from Guaymas Basin, Gulf of California, Mexico - Guay6, Core 4569-2, 0-3 cm | ecosystem: Environmental > Aquatic > Marine > Hydrothermal vents... | reverse complement strand
ATGATTTTAAAAGATGTATCTGTCCTGTTCGGACAGCATCGATGAGAAGCTTTCCTGTCAATAGTGCTTTCCCAACTTTGCCTTTTTTCTTGTCCATTATGATGTCATAAAGTTCTTCACGTGTTTGTGGCGGCATTACTTCGGTGTTTTTTTTCAAAAGGGATATAGCTTCTGTCGGACAACTGGAGATGCAAACCCCGCATCCAAGACAACGATCCAGGTTGACGACTGCGTATTGCTCCTTTTCAGAAACGTTCACCGCACCGACCTGACAGCTTTCTTCGCAATTTCCACACCCCTCGCATGCTTCTGGCTCCACAACAGCTTGAAAATTTGAAGCCCAAAAATCCAATGGTTTAGGGAGGCTCTTGTGAATGCTCAACATCCCACAGCAGCACCCACAACACGAACAGATGAACTCGGCTTTGCGGGTATTTGACGGTTGAAGAACCAATCCTTCCGCTTGATTCTGTTTTATAATCGACAGCGCTTCCGCTCTGCTGATTGTCCTGCCGATATTGCTTGCCTGGAGCATCTCGGCCATGCCATCGATGGCGAGACAGGTTTCTTTACGATCCGTAACGTTGCATGCCCCGCCCTCCAACGATTTCTTCTTTCGGCAAATGCATTCTATGATGACAAAAGGTTCTTTTGCCTGTTGCAGCAGGGTCGTTACTTCATCAAACGTGCTCACATTATGCTGGGGAAGGATACTTTCAGAGACTGGTATGGTACGCATTTGCGGGAGTTCCGTACTTAAAAATTCGATACCAAAATTCCTGTCGGACGTATAGGCTTTGAAGTTTTTTATAAATTCAGGCGTCAGTCGTTCAAGTTGAAATTCATACATCCCTACCACAAGAGGTGCAGTGCAATAATGCTTTTTGCCATTTTTAACTCTGAACTCAATTCCCCCCTTTTTCTGAATGCGATCAAGATGCGCTTCCAATTCCTCGGGTGATTCCACCAGATGTTCGACTCTGCTATAAATAGTGTTAAGAGGTTCAAATTTGTAGTTAATAGCGATGGCAATCTCAGCCTCGGCAAACGTAAAAATGTGCTTCAATATTTTTATCTCGGCGCCTGACTTCGTAGCTGGAAAACCCACAGCTTGGGAATTCAGGTGCTTTTGCAGGTTGGCATAAACCTGATCCGTATTATCCACCCGGTACCTCCTTCGTAAATAAAAGCGCATACCGATCAACCCCAAAAGTCCTCCAGCACCTGCGAGATATCGCCTGGATCGTGAACACCGGTGGGGTTCCAATCGTCCGGAAACATGGATTGGTAGTTCCGGGATGCAAAGCGGCGATCGATGAGCAGAACCACCCCGCGGTCGGTTTCAGAACGGATCACCCTGCCGGAGGCCTGGAGGACCTTGTTGAACCCCGGAAAAATATATGCAAATTCATACCCGGCATCGTATTGCTCGGCAAAATATGCATTGATGAGTTCCCTTTCCAGATTGGGCGGCGGCATCCCCACCCCCACGACAGCGGCACCGGTAAGACGATCTCCCACGAGGTCGATCCCTTCTCCGAACACGCCTCCCATGACAGCAAACCCCACCAGCGTCGATGAATTATGCCGGCTGAACTTTTGCAGGAAATGCTCCCGGTCAACCTCGGTCAGACGGGGCGTCTGGACAAGCGTTTCGAATTCCGGGAAAAGGGTTTCGAAAGATCTGACCACCATGGTCATGTAGCTGTAGGAAGGAAAAAATATCAGGTAGTTGCCGATCTTTTGCGAGACCAGAGACCGAACCAGGCCCGCCACCATTTCCTTGGTGTTGCGACGGTTCCTGAAAAGCGTTGATACATTGGAAACCATGACACACAAATTTTCCCGGGGGAAAGGGGATGCCAGGACCAGTCCGGATGACGCCTCCCCGCACCCGAACGTTTTCTGGAAGTATTCGGTGGGTGTCAATGTGGCGGAAAAAAAAATGGTAGCCCGGCCTTTCTCCAACACCCTGCTTAATGAGCTCGAAGGATCGATACAGAAGAGCCGGACCCTGAAATCTTTTGCGAACCTTTCACAGCAGACCGCGTAGGATGCGTCGAACAGTTCCGTAACTTTCAGAAATCGGGTAACGCCAAAGTAAAGTTCGAGGAGTATTTCACGAAAGGATGCATCCCTGTTGAGTACCAGCCATTTTTCACATGCCTTGACAAAATCGCTCAACGCCACCCACAGATCCTCCGGCAGCTCCGTTTCTGCAAATGCCTGCGCTTTGTCCGGGCTGGCTTTCATGAACCGAAGTAACCGTTTGTTGACTTTGTCCAGGGCGCTATATACCTCGGGAAGCGCTTTCTTGATCCGGCGCCTGAGGTCCAGAAATGCCTGCTTCCGGATTTCAGCCGAAAACATCTCACGGGACCGATCGACCAGGTTGTGAGCTTCGTCCACGAGAAACAGGTATGCCTCACGCGGTCGGGAAAGAAAACGTCTCAGGTTTGCCTGGGGATCGAACACGTAGTTGTAATCACAGATGATGCAATCCGCCAGATCAGACAGCTCCATGGACAGTTCGAACGGGCACACCATATATTTCCTGGCGATCTTTTCCATGACATCTCTGCTGAGGCAATCAATTTCGAGGGCACTGGTGATGGCTTCGTCGATGCGGTCATGATACCCTTTCGCAAATTCACATTCGTCCCGGTTGCACTCGGCAGCGGCATCGAAACAAATTTTTTCCTTTGCCGTCAGGGTAACCGTTTTCAGGCGAAGCCCCTGATCCATGAGAATACCAAATGCCTCCTCCGCCACCTGTTTACCGGTAGACCGGGCCGTCAGGTAGAACATCCGATCGATCTTCCCTTGGGAAAGCGTTTTCAGTGCGGGCAGGATTACTGCCATGGTTTTGCCGATGCCCGTGGGAGCCTGCACGAGAAGCTGATCTCCGTCTACGATGGCCTGGTAGACCTCTTCCATCATATGCTGCTGCCCACGCCGGCATTCCTCAAATGGAAATTTGAGGGAGCCGATCGACTGGTCACGCAGGGTCTGAAAGTGTTGGATGCCTTCAGTACGCCGAACCAGACGCAATATCAATGGGGCAACAAATTCTTCGAGGACTGTCCGGCTGAACGTGCGCTGTATCTCCCATGTGACCTTCGAATGTAGCTGGGCATAGGTCAGACAGGTGTCAACTGATTCGAGTTCATATTCCATGCTGATCATGTACGCATAGAGCTTCAACTGGGCCCAGTGGTGCGGATTATCCGCATCTCCAGATTCCTTTGGATTTTGGATGGTCGTCTTGATCTCCTCCAGAACGATACGATCCGGATACCGGAAGATGCCGTCGATTCTGCCTGAAATATGGATCGCCCAGGGACCGGATTCACAGATGTGAGAAATGACGACCTCGGATTCATAGGCCTCCGGCCGCGATTGCTGGATTCTCTGGTGAAGGGCGATGGCCGCCGTAGCCCGATCCGGAATGAAAACACCACTTGTGAGGTCACCGACCCGTACAAAACGTTCCACAAGATCTCTCACGGAAATATGTATGACTGTATTTTTGGGGTTCATTGGGTTTGTTGAGTTTGTTGGGTTTGTTGGGTTTGTTGGGTTTATTGGGTTCAAAGTGCTTGGAAGCTAGGATGCCAGGAAGCTGGGATGCTGCTCTCAGTTCAACATTGAACCTAAAACCTAACACCTAAAACTTAAAACTGTCTGGTTTCTCCTTGAACCAGCTGTTTATACGCTTTCTCTCTTTTTATCAACCCGATTCACCGGCGCAAGCGCTGCCACGTGATCCACCGTCAGGGTGGTTGCCCCCCAGTCAACTTCCACCGTTCCTTCCAGCACATACGGCCGGTTCCGGTCAACCATGTGGCAGAACCGCTCATAGGCCTTGGGAAAAAATGTGGTTTCCACAATACCGGTCTCGTCTTCGAACGTCAAAAACTCCATGGTATCCCCGTGCTTGGTCTGAACCCGTTTCCCTGTCACGAGCCAGCCGGCAAACCGAATCCGCTTGCCGATGAAATGACTCAGCTGAACCGCCTGAACAGGACCAAGTCGCCCAAGCTCTTTCCGGTAAAGTGTCATGGGGTGGCGATCACACAAAAAACCGAGAACCATAAATTCTCGTCGCAGGCTTTCCAGCTCGTCTGTGTCCGGAAGGTGGGGAGGCGGCAGATATCCCTCTGTGTCGTTGAACAGGCTCCGGCTTCTCGATGCCACGGATCGGTCTTTTTGCCATTGCGCCAGCTCCCACATGAGCCCTGCCCGGTTTCCGGCCTTGCAAAAAACATCCAGAGCGCCACAGTTGATCAGTGCCCGTGTTTCCGAATCATCCGGCCGAACCCGCTGCAGCATATCCTGAAAACTTTGAAAAACTGTCTTTCGTCTCTCGGACACGATCAATTCCCGTCGTTTTTTCGAAAGCCCTTTGATGGAAAACAGCCCCACACGCACCGATAGATCGCTCCCCTTCCAGACAATGTCACTGCAATGGATATCCGGGGGGAGAATGGCGAGCCCCATGCGACGGGCTTCGGAAACATAGGCAAAGGTGCTATAGAAACCGCCCTGATTGCTGATGACGGCCGCCATGAACTCTGCCGGGAACTTCACCCTGAGATACGCCGCCTGAAAGGATACACGGGCATAGGACGCGCTGTGGGGTTTGCAGAAAGAATACCCGCCAAAGCTCATGATCATTTCCCAGGCTGCGGATATTTTTTTCCGGGGCACACCCCGGGATGCAGCCCCTGTGAAAAAGCGATCATGATAATCTCGCAGCTTGTGCTCACGATCCTTTTTGGACAATATCTTGCGCAAGCCATCTGCCTCGGCATGCGAAAAACCCGCGATGGATACCGCAGCCCGGGAAACATCCTCCTGGTAGACCATAATCCCGAAGGTCTCGTCCAGAACGTCACCCAGCAACGGATGAATCGGATCCCAACTGCCCCCGTGCAGACGCCGAATATACTCCTGAATGAACTTATTGGCAGCCGGGCGGATGATACTGCTGTGAATGACCAGGTGCTCGAAATCCCCCACGCCTGATTTCTTCTGCAGAAGACGCATGGCCGGACTTTCGATATAGAAACATCCCATGGTATGGCCGTGGGCGATGGCCTCCTGTGTGGCAAAGTCGTCCTCCGGTTCCCAGCGGGACTCGTCAAGGGCGCCCCCATTCCGGTGGACACTTTGCACGGCATCGCGGATAACGCCAAGGCTCCGGTTCCCCAGAAGATCGATTTTAACCAGGCCGGCTGTCTCTGTACCGTCTTTTTCCCATTGAAGAATGGGCACTCCTTTGGGAGCCATCTCCAACGGCGCATAGGTATCGATGGGGTCCGGCGTAATCACCACGCCTCCGGGGTGAACCGAAAGATAGCGTGGAATGCCTGTAATTCTGTGTGCCAGACGAATGATCCGGGGCCAGGGATCTGGATAGTCCATGTTTTTGAGCTCCGGAAGCTTCCGGAGCTTTGTTTCGAGCATCGCATCGGTTTTTTCCGTCCGAAAATGAAAAGGCAGCCGTTTCGTCAGGGCGTCGATCTCCCTGTCCGGCAACCCAAAGACCTTGGCGACCTCACGCAATGCCATGCGTGGCTGGAAAAAAACATGGTTCGATACCATCGCGACACGGCCGCTGTATTTCGCCAGAACCCTGTCCAGAACAGCATCCCGTTCATCCCACGCAAAGTCCACGTCAAGATCCGGCGGGTCGCTCCGCCCGGGATTTAAAAACCGTTCAAAATAGAGATTGTGCTTGAGAGGACAGACATTGGTGATACCGAGGCAATATGCGATGATGGAGGCTGCTCCCGAGCCTCGGCCACAGGTGCGCGGGCTGTGCTTGACGATATCGCGGACGATCAGAAAATAAGCGGGAAACCCCATGTCATCCACGATCCGCAGCTCGTTTTCGATTCGTTCGACAACCGGCTCTGCCAGTTCCCTGCCGTAGCGTTCCATTGCTCCTTTGTAAACCGCATCCCGCAGACAGGCGGTGGTTGACCTGCCCTTATGGTCCTGCCACGGCGGCATGACCGTACCGAAGGAGGGTCCGGTAAAAGTCAACCGTGCGGCAATTTTCCAGGTTGCCCGGATGGCTTCCGGACATATGGCGAACCGTGTGGCATATGTTTCAGGGGATGCCAGCCATGCGTCGTTCGGGGCAACATCTCTCGATTTTAGCCGGGACAGGGTCGTGTTCTTATCGATCGCCCTGAGAAGCCGGTGAATTGGCACGTCTTCGGAAGACAGAAAGAAGCTGCTCGGGGTCGCAACCAGGGGGACTTTCAGATGATCGGCCATACAACAAAGCGGATGGCTGCCTAAAAGCGGCCTGCGCGGCATGTGAGCCGCCACCCAAACACCGGCGTCATGCCATGCTTTCATAAGTCCGGGGTTCGTAACAAGAAAGCACAATCCCCGGGCATGTGCCATGACCACTTCTTTAATATTAAAATCTGCGTTCAAGTGGCGCTGCGTCAGGATGCGGCATAGATTGCCGTACCCAGCAGCGTTTTCAACCAGACAAACCACCCGTCTCTCTGAATGCGGATCGGTCAGTTCTGCACCGACAATGGGCTGGAGTCCCTCATGCCGACATGCCGACAGAAATGTCCAGAGACCATAGAGATTATCGATATCTGTCAGCGCCAGCCGCTCGTAGCCCATGCGCGCGGCAGCCCGGCAGATCGCTTTGACGCCATCGACACCCCACATAAGAGAATAATTTGACCGAACGCATAGGGGGACCATTATAGATATCCAGCAAATAAACCAGCTCTGATTCAACCCTATAAATAGTTGTTGATAGCCATATCAGTTATGATAAAATTCTAAATTCGAATATCAAAATACGAAACAAATCAGAAAATAAAATGCTCAAATGACCAAAACATTACCGGATTTGAACGTAATACAGGTTGTTTTGATCATTTGAGTTTATGTCATTGGGTATTGCCCTTCGACGTTACTCAGGGCGGTGAGCCTGTCGAACCGTTTAGGATTTCGAATTTCGTGCTTCGGATTTGCCGCCTTATTTCATGTATTGTTCTTTTCGTGTTTTCGAACTTTCGTGTTTTCGTGATATTTTTTGAACTGTTGGCGGTTATGCCGCTAATGTCCTGCCCATACGAATCATATCCTGGCCGAAACGGTCACGGATACGATCCAGGGCCGTCACAAGGTTGTCTTGTTTCTGCTTTTCTTTTCGGCGTTCCGGAAACAGCGCCAGCTGGGCCGGCGGGAATACCAGCCGATCGCACATCAGGCGCATATGCCGGATACGCACCCGGCGGGTCCACGCGAGGAACAACGCCTGTCTGGCCAGTCTGAAAAGTGTCAGATCATTGGCAGTGGCCGGTTTTGCAGCGAACTGACGGGAACGCCGGAGGCCGTCGGAATGGTCGAGGGTAATACTGATATGACATGCAGCCAGCTGCCGACGGCGTAGTTTACGGCCGGCTTCCTCGGTCATCCGACACAGCACTCGTTCCAGCATGGACAGATCGTTGGTATCTTCACTGAATTCGTGACCGATCCTGACAACCGGACGTTCTTTACCAACGGGAAGCACGGGAGAATTGTCGATGCCCCGAACCGATTCATATAAAAATATGGCGCGATTACCAAATGGGACCTGCAAGTGCGCCAGGCGCAGTGCCGCAACTTGTGACACCGTGGACAAGTTCAGTTCCCGCAGTTTGAGAAGATCATCCTGTTCGATTCCCGGGACAAACCAGATGGGGAGCGGCGCCAGAATCGTTTGTTCTTCACCTTCCCCGACAACATATTCCCCCATCGGTTTGACCAGCCGGGTAGCCACCTTGGCCACCAGCTTGTTGGGCGCTACCGACCATATGGGGTTCAGGCCAAGGCCGGCTTTCACGTGCCGGCTCAACCGCCAGGCAACATCGACGGGAGGACCCAAAAGACGACTGGTTCCGGTAACGTCCACAAACAAATGCCCGTCTCCATCACCGCTCTCAATCCGGGGGGAATACGGAAGGGCCTGTTTCAGAAGCGCCTGCATAGCACGTTCATAACGATCCGGATGCGGGGACAGCGTATGGGCATCCCGACACAGGCGCAGGGCCCTTTTCAGCGCCATCTGCTTGCGAACCCCGCTCTGATAAGCCTCCTCGCTCATGTCGTATACCGCTGACCGCGCAGAGCCTTTGGGTGCAATGATGACCGGCCGGTTCACCAGTCTGGGGTCAACCACCCGCTCGACAGCGACGGCAAAGTCAGCGATATTAATATGAATGATGGCGCGGGACATACAATGTTTGTCCTTCGGACGATATTTACGCTGCGCGTGTCATTTATCCTTCGGATGATATTTGCCCTTCGGGCGACATTTACCCTTCGGGTGTAATTGATAGTCATTTGTCCTTCGGACGACATTAGCGCTGCGCGCGTCATTTATCCTACGGATGATATTTGCCCTTCGGGCGACATTTACCCTTCGGGTGTCATTTATAGACATTTGTCCTTCGGACGCCATTAGCGCTACGCGCGTTATTCATTGTTGCTTAAAGCGGATGGCCACGATAAATGACACGTAGTAAATGACAGCGAAGCGTTTTTGGTTTTCCCCTCGAACCCATACTGGGTTATTGTGTTCATTGAGTTCTTTGTGTTTATTGTGTTGACCACAGTAGCCGATGTGTAACCGGCTATCATTAGATCGGTAACCGTTAACCCAACGAACCCAACAAACGCAACAAACGCAACAAACTCTATGCCCTTAAGTTAACCCCCTGTCTTTCAACATCCCTGCCAGTTTCACGGCATTCCCGGGTGCCTGGGCCTGAACATGGTTATTGAAAAAGATCAGACCGTTTCGGGTATGTTCGGCCATCTTCTCGATCCGCTCTTCCGCCCATTCACGCAATTCACTGTCGGCATAGTCGTAGTTGAACTGCTTCTGCATGTTACCGGAGCGCCATCCCCCGGCATTGCGGCCATGCAGACGGACATAAAAAAGATCCGGGCTTGTAATAATATCGACCGTTGGAAACAATCCTTTTATATCCGGCGTATCCACGGTAACTAGTGTTACCCTGCGCCGTTCGAGTTCGGAATAGACACTCTCTACTGCCCAGGACACATGGCGGAACTCGATTGCCATGGGCAACCCATCGAGTTCGTCCAGCAGTGCCGCCAGATAGCACCTGTTTTTGGGAACCCGATGGAAAGAAGGCGGAAACTGCAACAAAACCGCTGATAGCTGTCCTGACTGCATGAGTGGTGCAATACCGTCCCGATACTGTTTCACACACCCGCGCCAGGCATCCTCATCGATCTCATGGGTCAGGTACCGGATCAGTTTGGCGGCAAACTGAAAATCCGGCGGCACCTGCTGCAGCATCCGCTCGATGGCCTGTGCTTTTGGCATCTGATACCAGGTGTAATTCAGTTCGGTAACGGAAAATTTCTGCGCATAGTACGTCAGCATCCGGCCCGGCTTCGTGTCCAACGGGTAGAACCCGGCATCTGCCCATTCCGCATACGAATAACCGCTGGTGCCGACACGGATGTGACAGCGATATTTAGCCTTCGGCGTCATTGATTGTCCTTTCGGACGTAATTTGCCCTACGGGCGATATTTGCGCTACGCGCGTTATTCATTGTTGCTTTTAGCCATAAGCGATAAGCTGTAAGCGGCTAAATGCCTAACAGTCTGAAGCTAATCCTTTGAACCCTGCCGTGCATTTGATGGAGTGAGGTTGCCGCAGATACAAGGAAGAGACTGTTCCGCTCTTGTCTGGGCGTAGCTCGAAGAGCGAAGACCGAATAGTGGACTATGCGGGACAGTCTCTGACGCCGTAGGTGCGGCAAGATCGCTCCATCAAATACATGGGGAGCGCTGAATGCCCACCACCCCCCCCTGAACCAGTACATCGCTAAATCCGTAGCACATGGGTTTGTAACGGGGGTTTTCGGGACGGAGTTCGATATGGTCCTCGTGGAGGTAAAACCGTTTGACCGTTGCCTCTTCACCATGGATCAACGCCACGACAATTTCTCCGTTCCGGGCATATTGACGGGGTTCGCAAATAGCCAGATCACTATCCAGGATTCCCACATCTTTCATGGAATCACCGTCGATGCGGAGTGCAAAAAGGTTCTGCCCGCGATAGATCATTGCATCGAGAACAATACTCCCATCCCACTCCTGCTGCGCATACATGGGCAAACCGGCTGTTACGCGGCCTACAATCGGCACCTCCCGCCAACGTTGCCGCGCAGCAACTTCGTGCGCACGGTTCAAAAGATGAACCGATCGGCTGTAGCGCCCCTCACGTTTGACATAGCCCTTTGCCTCGAGAACTCTTAGGCTTTGTGCGACAGCGGCGTGGCTCACCCCCAGATCCAAGGCAGCCTGACGAAGACTCGGCATCTGACCAGCTCGATCGATCTCCCGCCGCAGGTATGCCAGAAACTGTTCCTGTTTTTGAGTAAGTTTTGATCGTAACTGCATACACCCTCCTACCTATTGCCCATCCACAAATGGTCTTTTCCCGCGACATCTGCGTTGGACGCCATGATTTAACTCCTCAAAATAGCACGCTATTACTCCGGGTTAAATCTGTCGTCCGCCTTGATCTCACGTAAAAATCCTCATTTCTGGACGGACACTAACTAGGCCTGTTAAAAGATCCCCGATTTCCACCGGGAAATGCCTTCATTGCTGATAAGAATCCAGCATATCCGACAAACAGTGTAAATGTCAATGTAAATATAAATGTGAATGTATATCTTTTTGCGCTGAGACACGCCGGATCGGCGAGATAGGAGTAGACACCTGGGTCCAAAGGGCCCGGAACTGATTCAACCCTGTAAGAGTTAATGTTATACACATTCAGCGTGTGATAAATTCTAAATACGAATATCGAAATACGAAACAAATTCAAATATCAAATGCCCAAATGATTGAAGAACCCCGCAGCTCCGATAAACCGGGATCTTCGACAAGATTTGTCGGCAAGCTCAAGTCGAGTCGCCACGGGGAATGCGCTCGCTTTTGCGGTTTAAACATAGTGCTTGAACTTGTATCTCCAAGGTCTTGTTTTGATCATTCGGTATTGCCCTTCGACGTTGCTCAGGGCGGTGAGCCTGTCGAACCGTTTAGGATTTCGAATTTCGTGCTTCGGATTTAAGTAACTACCACCGTCGGCATAGCCAAATATCTCTGACCTGAAAGAACCAGGTTTTATGACGGAATGGAACCCCACGGGTAAACCCGTGGTCCCATTAAAATACCCGTCTTCGCCTTCGGCTACGCCGCGGTTATCCGCCTTGCCTAAGGGGTGACATCGCGCCGTAGCAATTAACTTTTGCTTTTGCATTCATCCACGGGCAAACCCGTGGTATTCTGCGAAGGCGGATAAAAAAAGGGCAACCCTACGCCCAGCGCATGATTACCCTTGGTTTCTTTCTGGATGAGGCCTAGAGGTAGTCGAGCAGTTTTTTGCCGGCAGAAAATTTGACAACATTTTTGCCCTTGATCTTGATGACTTCACCGGTCTGCGGGTTGCGGCCCTTACGCGTTTTGCGATAGACTTTCTTGAATGTACCAAAGCCCACCAAGGTTACCTTACCGTTTCTTTTCTTGAGCGCTTTTGTCACATTGCCCATAAAAGAATCGAGTGATGCGCCGGCGGCGACCTTTGAAATGCCCGCGTCTTTTGCCATCTGTTCAATTAATTCTGCTTTTGTCATGTGCTCCCCCCCTTTTTTAATTTAGTTAATTTCTACCAAGAATAACATAGCTGTACAGCGGATTACAATAGGAAAACTGAAATGTCAAGAGTAAAAGCTTATGTATTATGGATTCGGAAGACCCATCACCTTTAAATCCCCTGCAGGCGCCTTTCTGCGGCAGCCTCGTCAATCGATTAACCCAGGAACATGCAATTCTTTTTCCACCCGCTTCCGTGTTGGCCTATTGACATATCAGGCATTATTTACCCTGCGGACGATATTACGCCTGCGGCTGTCATTAATAGTCATTTGTCCTTCGGACGATATTAGCGCTACGCGCGTCATTTATTGTTGCTTAGGGCTGATAGCTACGATGAATGACACGAAGTAAATGTACTATTAATGACGCGCAGTTAATGACCTGTTTTATCCCCCTTGAACCCCTCTATCCGATACTCACCGATTCCCCCACTTTCGGGACGAAAACATTATAACCCTCACCTTTCAACGTCTCTGCAAAGGAGAGGGATTGATCTTCTTCGCCGTGAACCAGTGCGATCTTTTTGATTTTCAGGTTGGACGAGTTCAGGAATTGACACATTTCCTTTTTATCGGCATGGGCGCTGAAACCACCCAGTTTAACGACTCTGGCTTCCAGGGGATATTCCTTGTTCAGGATCTTCATCAACGGTGGAGGGCCTTTTCGCCCACCCTCCTGGTATGCCGTTCCCTGTTCGAGAATCCTGCGTCCCAGCGTATTGGCAGCCATATACCCGACGATCAGAATGGTATGTTTCGGGTTATGGATCTTGTAGCGCAAATGGTGAAGAATCCGCCCTGCTTCACACATACCGGAAGCTGAAATAACGATGTGGGGTTTCTCCTCCCTGTTCAAGGCCATGGACTCCTCCACGGAAGAAACAAAGTGAATCTGTTCCTGGGAAAAAGGATTCCGGCCATCTTTGAGAAACGTCTTGTGCGTGTCGGCATCATACACTTCAGGATGCTCGCCGAAAACCCGCGTTAATTTCGTCGCCAGGGGGCTATCCACATAAATCGGTACACGCGGTGTTTCACCCTCCTTGTATAGCTCATGGAGTGTATACAATAATTCCTGGGTCCGCCCAAAAGCAAATGATGGTATCAACATTGACCCGCCACGTGCCAGCGTCTCGGTCAATATGCGCTTCAATCCCGGTTTCAAATCCTTGACAGGTTCATGTAGTCGATCACCGTATGTGCTCTCCATGATCAGCAAATCCACATCCCTGTCCTCTTCCGCAAAAGAGGTAGTGGGATCGCGGATAATGGACTTTCCAAACCGTCCGATATCGCCTGTATAACAGACGGTAGCGGATTTTCCGTTTTGCTGGAGCCGGAGCATGCTGAAGGCTGATCCCAGGATATGCCCGGCATCATAAAACGTACAGGTTATCCCTTTCCCGACAGAAAACGGATGCTCGTATGGATATCCATCAAAAATCTCAAGCGTATTCTCGGCATCACCGGTGGTATACAGGGGCCGGATGCTTTTGATTCCGTGGTCGGCCATCAAACGGTCAATGTTTTCCACGTCCAGTTGATGACGTTTTTTCTTGAGGATCTTCTGAATTTCCCGGGTGTCTCTTTGTTTTTTTTTGCCGCGGCTCGTCTCCCTTTTCATCTGGGTGAGATGGTTCCGCAGTGCCTTGTAGTTCAGATAAGACGCATCCGACTCCTGTATGTGGGCGGCATCCAATAACAGGTAAGTACAGGCATCCGCTGTTGCACGCGTACACAGAATCCGACCATTGAAACCCTGTTTCATCAATACGGGCAGCCGGCCGGAATGGTCGATATGGGCGTGAGACAACAACACGTTGGTAATAGTGGTGGGATCGACCGGCATCACCCGGTTCTTTTCATATGATTCCTTCCGACGCCCTTGAAACATGCCGCAGTCAAAAAGGATACGATCTTGACCGGATTTTAACAGGTGCATCGACCCGGTCACTTCCCTGACAGCACCATAAAATGTAATCTCCATGATTTTCCTCCTGTTGATTCTTTTCTTCCACTTCGTTGGCAGAAAAGAATCAGGTTGTTTAGGCTGTAGGCTATTAGACTGTTAGGCGCTAAACTGTTTGCGGTCTACACCTACAGTCTAACAGCCTAATAGCCTACCCACCTGAAGTTCACGTATACGACATCAGGTGGGTCCGCAGATTTGCTTTCTTGTTCTTGATCCCCAGCTTCTGTCGGATACTGTCCCGGTGAGACTCGATGGTACGCGTAGACAAGAAGAGAGTGTCTGCAATTTCTTTGGTCGTTTTACCATGCTTGACCATATTGGCAATCTGCATCTCAGCGGGTGTTAAGTTCAAATAGCGTGTCGACAAAGCTTTTGCAAAAGGTGATACAATATCGTTCAGATTCGATTCCAGGATTTCCACAATGGTCTTCTGTCGATTGTCCAATCGACTCACTTTGATCTTTTCCAGAAAAGGCATGACCAGTTCCTTGACATTGTAGATAACCTGCTCCTCAAGCTCATTCTTGTCTTCCTCGCGCTTCTTCAAAAGTACCTTCAGGGCCGTATTCATCTCCTCAAGGTTTTCAGACTTGATTCTCAATTCCCTTGTCCGTTCATCCACCCGTTGTTCCAGTTTGTCGTGAGCTTCTTTGAGTTTTTGCTGCATGATATTTTTATGCAGTGCGATTTCAATGGCTGCAAGGAGCTGCCTCTCCTGCAGGGGTTTCAGAACATAGGCATAGGGCCCGATGGGTTTGGCGCGCTGGATCATCTCTTCATCCGCATAGGCCGTCAGAAAAATTACCGGTATATTGAGGGCCTCGTTGATTTTTGCCGCTGCCGATATCCCATCCAGTTTTCCGGGCATCACAATGTCCATCAGCATGAGATCCGGCTTGAGTTCCAGGGCCATCTCGACGGCATCCACCCCCGTGGAGGCAATTCCAACAACTTTGTAGTTGTTCGCTGTCAGGCACTCTCCGATTTGGGAGGCAATGATGACTTCGTCGTCGGCAATGATAATTCGCTGCATGATTCTTCACTCCTTTTGACATGGGTGCGCTGGATCGTCCATTGACTGTCGAGTTTATTTTTGACGACCGCCGCGATATGACCGTTGAAATAAACCTGTTCGATGAGATATCTTTTGTCCTGGTAGGCAATTTCCAGATGCTGCCGGTCCCATAACTGCTTGACCACACAATTTGAAAGCCCGGCCATACCAACACCTTCGGCTTTCAAAACCGCTTCCTTGGCCGTCCAGAATCGAAAAAACAGCATTTCAGAACGGGATCCCCCAAGGCGCCACTCCCGATCACCTGCCACCCTTTGGAACATGGGGCTTGAAATGGTCCGGACTTCTTCGATATCGATCCCGGTTTTTTGAAGAGAGATAACCGCACCCACGTATTTTGGCTTGTGCGTAAGTGACCAGTAATGGCCGTCGAATGGCAGGGGAACCCCGTGCTCATCCTTTATAAGTTCTCCAATCCGGAGTCGACATTTTACAGCGGATATTTCAAGGGCTTGACGCGCCAGGCGGCTCAGTGCCTTAACCCGTTCCCTACCCTTCAACTTGCGGTCCTTAAGGGGTACAGGGAGTATAACCGGGAAAACCCGATGCTCAAGATCCGATTCTGTATTGCTCTGTTTCATACTTGCATCTTCCCCGAGGTTGGGGTCTTGCATGAGAATTATTATTCCCCTTTAGGCACGACATGGTCGCGTTCAATAACATCGTGCAACGATTTTATTTTTAGTGCCTCGGCATAGATCTGTTTTTTGGGTAGACCGTAACGGTCAGCAATGCTTTTTACCAGACTGGAAAGCCTGAACCCGTCGGAATGAAGTCCTTGGATAATTTCTTCCCTGAGGGTATCCACATCGGGTATTTCCTGCCCGGCGGCCCCTTTTACAACCAGTGTGCATTCCCCCTTGATTTCCGGACGGCCTGCCAGCACATCAAGAATCTCCCATAAGGTTCCGCGGACAAATTCTTCATGACGCTTGGTCATTTCCCGTGACAAGACCCCTTGCCGATTCCCCAGCGTTTTGATCATATCGTTGATCAGCACCTTGATTCGCCTTGGCGACTCGTAGAAGATAAGTGTTTTTTTTTCGCCGGCCAAAGATTTCAGAATTTTCTGCCGTTTGCCTTCCTTGCGGGGCAAAAAGCCCATAAACACGTAGGCATCGGTGGGCAGCCCTGACGCACAGAGTGAAGCCAGCACTGCAGAAGCACCCGGTATCGGGACAATACGAATTCCCGATGCTATGGCTTCTTTGATCAAGCGATAGCCTGGGTCGGATAGCGTGGGCGTTCCTGCATCGGAAACAAGCGCAATGGACTCACCGCTCACTAAGCGTTTGACCAGCATTCCTGTTCGCTGGTTTTCGTTGTGCTCATGGAGAGATATCATGCTGTTGCGGATCGCGTAATGCGTCAGCAGTCGATTGGTATGTCGGGTGTCTTCTGCTGCAATGAGAGCGACATCCTTTAGCGTCTGAATAGCCCGGAACGTGATATCCGCCATATTCCCGATGGGAGTGGCGACCACGTAGAGGATACCGTTTACAGTGGAATTCAAAGCTGTATGATTATAATTTTCATCCATGACTTCATTCTAACGTAACCGGTAGCCCTTGCGCAACCGAAATACACCCCAAGGTTGCATAAACAACATGGCAAAAAAGAGTTAACGTTGGGGTACGGATATATTTGTGTTGAATTTTTTTTGAACTTTCTTAATACTGCAATATTCCTAAACCTGAACTAAGCGATTTTTATCTCGATGTCCAAAGGAGGCGGTTATGAAAAAAACCATGCTGGTTACCTCTCTGCTCATCATCCAGATCCTGATGCTCTCTTGCAGCGGGCAGGCAAAACAAGTCCAAAAGGACCCTCCGGCAGCACCAGGCTGGATTGATACCGGCGGTATTGACCGGTTTCCTTCAGACCTCTTCATCACCGGGGTGGGAAGTGCAGATGTAAAATACAGTGATACAGCGGCCGCTCAAGCCGAAGCAGATTCAAAATCCATTGCACAGGTTGCCAAACAGATCGAAGTCGTTATCCAGCAACTTTCCTCCAGTTTTGAACGGGAAATGTCGTCAGGCGTCGGAGAAACATTGAACCAGAGAGATATATGGGAGAAAACCGCTGCTTACGTCAAGATAAAAGTGGAGGGTGTCCGAATCGAAAGTCGCTACTATGATAAAAAACACGACCGGATGGTTTCACTTGCAGTTCTGGATCGGATGGCACAAGGCAAGAAAATATCCGACGAGATTACCGCCCTCAAGTCAAACGCGGCTGCCATGACCATGGAAGCTGAAAGGAGCAAGAAAAGTCTTCAAAAAGTGCATCGATCCGTGGCTGCTTATGGTCTGGCTATAAAAAAATTGATTCTGGCGGTGAGAAAAAATCAATATCTGGGAATTATCGCACCACGGATGATCCACAGAGACATCTCCACCACATTAGCAAGGCTTCAGGCAGATGTGACCGATCTTATGTCACAATTCTCATTTGAGATATTGGGGGGCGACAACCAGAAGGGAATAGTCGGTGGCAATTTACTGCAGCCGCTTCAGCTGAAGGTGTTTTATCGCAATCAACCGGCCCCATCCATCCCCATCATGTTTGCATTTGTCCAGGGTTCCGGCAATGTAGACCCGTATACACGATCCAACCCGAACGGTCTGGTTTCCTCCACCGCCGGCAATCTGGGCCCCACCGGCGAAAAATTCAACAAAATAAGAGTGTATATCAATGTCTACCCGTCTGACCCCAACATCCAGAAAGAACTGTCAGCAATTATCACACCCGTATACGCCCAGTTCACGTATGAACTCCCGCCCATTGAAGAAATCCGCGTCGCCGTGTTGATCAGCGAATACAACCTTGGATACGATCAGCGCGAATCTTTCTTGAAAAACCAGGTAGTCCAATCTCTGGAGCGATCCAATCTGCAGGTCATTAAGGAAATACCACGGGAGTATCAGTTGGAATCCTATGATTTGCGTGGCGGGCCGGGCCTCATGCAAAAACTGAAAAAACTATCGAAAATAGCGGACCTTGCCGTGGTGGGCGAATCCAGAGCGACCCTGCTGGACACCAGTTCCGGGTCTTCCCTCATCATTGCCAAAGCCCGGGCGGTGATCAAAATATTCGATCTGTCATCCAACACCGAACTCGGGAATGTGGATGTATCGACAAAAAGCGCCGGTCCTGACAGAGACGAAGCCGGCCGCAGAACTTTGAAAAAGCTCTCGACCTCGGCAGGAAGGGCTGTTGATAAGGAGATACAGCGGATATTGTTTGGGAAGTAAACCAACCAGGGTTCAAGGGGCAGAGGTTCCAAGGGTTCGAGGGAAAACATTGTCATTAGCTTCGCGTCATTGGTGGTCATTTACTTCGTGTCATTCATCGTAGCTACAAGCTGTCATCAGCCATGAGCGGCAATAAATAACGCGCGTAGCGCTAATATCGTCCGAAGGACAAATAACTATCAATGACACCCGAAGGGTAAATGTCGTCCGAAGGACAAATGACTATCAATGACAGCCGCAGGCGTAATATCGCCCGAAGGGTAAATAAAATCGCTTCGCGATTTTATTTGGTTAGTCTGTCGAAGAATTCGCCCGGCACTTCCACCTCCATTTCGACCTCCACCGCACCATCAGGCATTTCTCTTTTGTCAATGACCCTGGCACCCCTGAGAAATGAATTGACCTGAACATTCACCTGGTCGTTCTCGGTAATAAAGTCTTTGACAGTCGTCTTGGAATCTATCTGAGCACCCTGAATTTCCTGCACCAGATTCCGCATGGCATCAGCCTGGGCAGCCCTGGCGGCAAGCGTTCGCGCCAGCGTGGGGTTCTTGTGTTTTGCTGAAGGGACACCGATACCCCTGGCTCTGAAGATCCTGGGTTTCGAAGGTTCTTTCTTGGGTTTCGGTAACGGCGCCCTGTAGAGCGCCACCAGCCTGCTGTCCTTATCGACCTCCACGTCCACAGATGTCAAAAGATTGCCGTATGTCACCCCCACCACTTTGGCGTTGATATAAAAGACATCGTTCAACTCTGACACAGATCCTGAAATAATGGTCTCCGCACCCAGCAGTTTTCCGAACTCCTGTGTCGACGACTCATCAACAAACGACGAAACCTGAAACTGCTGTTCTGCAATGACCTTGTCAATGATAGCGCGCTCCAGGACCGAGAACTGTTCTGAACTGGAAAAATAAGGTGTCAGTTTGTCGGCAATGTAACGGCCCAGTTTTGAAACAGACTGATCGTCATTGACAAGATCTGCAATTGCGATGACCATGGGTTTACCCGACGGCCCTCCAGCCTTGCCCATATTCGACGACTCACTGGTGGTGTAGCTTTCTCCCGACGTCACGGCCACCGACGGGTCTGCCCTCCCTTCCTGCTTGGCAATTTCCCTCTCCAACTCCGCCATTGCATCGTCTGCATGCTGCTGGGTCTGTTCTTCCGGCGAGAGCGGTTTGCTCTCACTGCCCGCAGAAGCTGCCGAAAAACCATCCGTTTGTCTGAGCTTGTAAACTTCCTCGTTTAATCGATTCCCCAAATACTCGAGGGCCTCTACAAATTGAGAAAACCGTGGTGTTCGTTTTTCAAACGTCTCTTTTTCCTGACGACTCTCAAAAGCGGATGGTCTGCCGGGTGATGGTACTGAGGCGCATGATATAAAGGCAAATATCATCAAAACCGATACGACTATCGATAAAACTTTCAATACTGCCCCCTTTCCTTTAAAAAAACCGGTTGTTAGATAGATATCAAAGGTCGAATACACCCGTCAATATTTTTATATTGAGAATAAACAATTGACTTCAACCGGATTATAACTTATTTTTATGAATAAATTTGGTTGTCTCTTGTTCAGTTGTCCTTATACTGAAACCTTAGGTGAAATTTAATTCCTGCCTCACAGAGAGGAGGTAAAAATTGGTAAAACCCTTTAACGTTTTTCCCATTTTACTGATCGCCCTTCTTGTCACTTGTTGGATGCCCGGCCAACCGGTTCAGGCGTACACACCCAAAGAAATCTATCAGAAAGCAGGTCCCGGTGTTGTTTTCATCTTTGCCTCCAAGGGAGCCAGCAAGGGAAGCGGCGGGACGGGTTCGATTATCACTCCGGAAGGTCTTATTATCACAAACGCTCACCTCTTTACCCAGAAAGATTCGTCAAAACTTCTCTCCAATATATCGGTTTTTCTGAAGCCGGATAGAGTGACCGGTAATCATAAGACTGACCTGGCAAAAGGTTATCGCGGCGAGATACTGGCATATGATCTGCCGCTCGATTTGGCCCTTGTCAGGATCGTCAATCCAGACAGAAAATTTGCGACCGTACCGCTTGCAGATTCCGAAATCATCGACATCGGTGAGCAGGTTTATGCCATCGGTCATCCAGAACAGGGCGGCCTGTGGAGCTTGACGACGGGCGTCATCAGCGCCCGCTGGAAAAATTACGGCGGCGTGCAGGGAAAAAACCTATTCCAGACGGATGCAAGCATCAACAGGGGCAACTCGGGCGGACCACTGCTCGATGACCAGGCATCCATGATCGGCATTAATTCCATGATCGCCCGCAAGGCAGCCGATGGGCTGACCATTACAGATGTCAATTTTTCCATTCGGACCCAAGTCGCCATCGATTGGCTCAATCAAAATGGATACACAATATCGGCCGTACAGCAATCAGCCCCGAAGCCACAGGTTCATGCACAAAAAACTGAAAAACCGAAAGCGCCCGAAGAAGTGCCGGAAAAAACTGTATTGAAATCAAAACCACCTGTGAAGAAAGAAGAAACCATCCCACCGATGGTGGAAAAGCCCTCACAAAAACAACCGGTTCTCACCCAGGAACAGCCTAAAAAAGAGACCGTACCCACCCCCGTGGCACCTAAGACAAAAAAGCCGGCAGCACCCAAAGACACCCCATCCGCCGAAAACCTCATGCCCCAAAAACCCAAGCAGGGTAAGATTCTGACAGAGAAAAAGCCATATCACATGGATTCCCTGCTGGAGGGGATGCGCGAAATGGAAGATTTAATGGAAGAAATGCAAGATATGATGGATGATTTTAAAGAAAGAAGAAAAAAATGAAAGCAAAATACCTCGTTGTCGTCTGTGCATTAATAGTAACGGGCATGTTCTTTTTGACGGGCTGCTCTTCAACACCTGAAAGCGCCTTTTCCAAAGGGCCTGAATGGGTCTACAAAGGAAGTGGTGCATTTGACGCTGAAAAAGGAAAGGTTTTTTATGGGGTCGGAATTGCCTCGGGTATTAAAAACAAAGCACTGCTGGTAACGACTGCGGATAATCGCGCCAGGGCCGAAATCGCCAAGACCCTTGAGACCTATGTTGCCGTTCTGGCAAAAGATTACATGGCCTCCACAACAGCTGGAGACATGTCCGCATCATCGGAAGAACAACATGTAGAGCAGGCTCTTAAAACTTTTTCCAAGACAACGATTCATGGCGCCACCATTGTCGATCATTGGCAGGACCCGGCGGACATGACCATGTACGCCTTGTGTGAACTTGACCTGTTTGCTTTCAAGGATGCACTGGAGACCCACAAGGAATTGGATGCCAAAGTAAGAGATTACGTCAGAAAGAATGCGGAAAAATTGCACGACCAGCTCGAAGAGATGGAAAATAAATAGTAGATACCAGGGTCCAGCACTGATTCAACCCTATAAGGGATTAATTTTATTCACATCCAGCGTGTGATAAATTCTAAATCCGAATATCAAAATACGAAACAAATCTAAATATCAAATGCTCAAATGATTGAAGAACTCGCAGCAAGCTGCCAGGAATCTTCGACCGTAAGGAATTCTGTCTAATTTAGATTCGCTCGCATTCCCCGTAGCAAGCTACGGGGAATGCGCTCGCTATTGCGGTTAAAACATGGTGCTTGAACTGGTAACTAAGGTCTTGTTTTGATCATTCGAATTT
>Ga0164315_10000903_pt1 | contig 21720 bp, 17 predicted proteins | sample GuaBasSedimGuay6_FD_113737 | JGI IMG/M metagenome (GOLD analysis project Ga0164315, IMG submission 113737) | Subseafloor sediment microbial communities from Guaymas Basin, Gulf of California, Mexico - Guay6, Core 4569-2, 0-3 cm | ecosystem: Environmental > Aquatic > Marine > Hydrothermal vents... | reverse complement strand
ATAGCGATCTTTCGAATATTATTGTGACTGATATTGATTCAAAGCAGAACTTTGTTAAGTTATTTCTTAGTGGTATTTTTATTACAATTGTAATGACAGGCCTTGATCAGGATATGATGCAAAAAAATCTTAGTTGCAGAAACCTAAAAGATGCTCAAAAAAACATGACTAGCTTGAGCCTGATCTTAATCCCTGTAAATCTAATTTTTCTTTTTTTGGGAGCAGTACTTTATATTTATTCACAAAAATTTAATATTCAGGTACCGGTAATAACCGATCACTTATTTCCAACGATTGCATTCGAATATTTAGGCCTTACGGCTGGAATAGTATTTATTATTGGTCTTATTTCGGCTGCATACTCCAGTGCCGATAGTGCTCTTACTGCCTTAACCACGTCGGTAAGCATTGATATTCTGGAACTTGACAAAAAATATCACAATAATGAAAACTTGTTGAAAAAATGGAGGAAGAGGGTTCATCTAGTTATGGCTGCAATAATTATTTTTGTCATTATTTTATTTGGGCTAATAGATAACAAAGCAATAATTGCTCAAATATTTACATTTGCCGGGTATACTTATGGCCCTTTGTTGGGTTTGTATTCTTTTGGACTTTTTACCAAAAGCAAAGTGAATGATAAAATGATACCTCTGGTTGCTGTATTATCGCCCATAATGTCTTTTTTAATAAGTCATTTTTCAGAGGTAATTTTCAGTGGTTATCAAATAGGGTTCGAGTTACTAATAATAAATGGTGCATTAACATTCTTAGGTTTAATGTTAATCAAAACTAAAAATTGATAAATTATGGCTAATTTCAGGTTTGTTGCCCTTGAGCAAACAATCGACAGACAAGTAAAAGAGGTGGTTTACCCATCAAATAAAATTTCTGACTATTATGGCTCAATGACATTTAATCAGGCTGTAATGAAGGAATACCTTACAAAAGAGGCTTTTAAAGTTGTAATGGAAGCCATCGATAAGGGAGTTAGAATTGACAGGAAAATTACTGATCAAATTGCATCTGCAATGAAAGCCTGGGCTACCAATAAAGGAGCCACTCATTACACTCACTGGTTTCACCCGTTAACTGGCTCTACAGCTGAAAAACACGACTCATTTGTTAGTCCCATAGGTAATGGAATGGCCATTGAAGAGTTTCAGGGAGCATCTCTTATTCAGCAGGAACCTGATGCTTCAAGTTTTCCTAGTGGTGGAATAAGAAGCACTTTTGAGGCTAGAGGTTACACTGCCTGGGATCCAACATCACCGGCATTTATTATCGACAGTACCTTTTGTATTCCTACAATCTTTGTTGCCTACACTGGTGAATCCCTCGACTACAAAACTCCTTTGCTTAGATCGATAAAAGCACTTGACGAGATGGGTACACAAGTTTGTAAATATTTTGATAAGAATATTGATAAAGTTTTTCCTAATCTGGGTTGGGAACAGGAATATTTTCTTGTTGACAATGCACTTTTTAGTGCTCGTGCCGACCTTGTTCTAACTGGTAAAACAGTTTTTGGACATTCTTCTGCTAAGGATCAGCAACTTTCAGATCATTATTTTGGTACAATTAATAGAAGGGCTTTGGCATTTATGCAAGACCTTGAAATAGAGTCGCATAAACTGGGTATTCCATTAAAAACGCGTCATAATGAGGTTGCTCCAAGTCAGTTTGAGTGTGCACCGGTTTTTGAGGAGGCTAACATTGCAGTTGATCACAATCAGTTGTTGATGCACCTTATGGATACTGTTTCCAAAAAGCATGACTTTAAAGTGCTATTGCATGAAAAACCATATGCCGGAGTAAATGGTTCGGGTAAACATAATAACTGGTCGATAGAAACCAATACAGGTGTTAACCTCCTTTCACCAGGTAAGGATAAAAAGGATAATTTCAGATTTACCGCCATATTGGCTAATATCTTGAAAGCTGTTCATGAAAATGAGGAATTAGTTAGAGCAAGTATTGCTTCGGCAGGAAACGACCTTAGGCTTGGTGGACATGAAGCCCCTCCGGCAATTATTTCGGTTTTTCTTGGCGAACAAATAACGAATACTCTCAATGAAATTGAAAGCATGCCATCTAAAGCTGCTTTACTGTCTTCAAATAATTCAAGTGGATCGCTTGATTTCCCTAAAATTCCTGAAATATTACTTGACAATACTGACCGCAACCGTACTTCACCTTTTGCATTTACAGGTAATAAGTTTGAGTTTAGAGCAGTTGGTTCTTCTGCAAACACTGCAAAACCAATGTTTGTATTAAACACCATAGTTGCAGATCAACTTAAGAATTTTAAAACTGATGTTGATGCATTGATAAATGATGGACTAAAGAAGGATGATGCCATTTTCAATATTACTAAGAGGTACATTATTGAATCAAAAGATATTAGGTTTGAAGGTAATTCCTACAGCGATGAATGGAAAAAAGAGGCAGTAAAACGTGGTTTGTCAAATAACGATTCCACACCAAAAGCACTTGCCGCTTTTATTTCTGAAAAAACTGTAAACCTTTTTGAACGTCATGAGGTTATGAGTCGTAAGGAACTTGAGGCAAGATATGAAATCAAGATGGAAAAATATATTAAGAAAATCCAGATTGAAGGCCGGGTTATGGGCGACGTTGCAATAAACCACATATTGCCAACTGCGATTAAATATCAAAACCGACTTATTGATAATGCCAAAGGGCTGAAGGATGTACTGGATTCAAAAACCTATGTTAAACTTTCCCGCAATCAGTTAAATACCATAAAACAAATATCGGAACATATTTCTATGGTTAAAGAACTGGTTGATAGAATGGTAGAGGCAAGAAAGGTTTCAAATAGAATTGAAGATATTACAGAAAAAGGTTTTGCCTATCGTAATAATGTTTTTAAGTATTTTGATGATATCAGATATCATGTCGATGAACTAGAGTTGTTGGTTGATAATGAGTTATGGCCCTTACCAAAGTACCGAGAACTGCTGTTCTTAAAATAAATTGAAAATAGAGTATTTGATTATTCAATCATTTTAGCATTCAATCATTCACTCATTAGCGCAATCATTTACTCATTAAAAAATTAATACTATGGGACTTCACGATCAAGACAGTGTGAAGCATTTACTGTTTGATGATGTTTTTGCATCTAAAGATTTAAGCATAAAACTTCCTAAATATAAATTTCCGGAACCTGAACACGATTCTAATGCTGTTTATCAAGGTGTTCATGATGAACTTATAATGGATGGGAATTCACGTTTGAATTTGGCAACTTTTTGTAGTACTTGGCTAGAGCCAGAGGTACATAAGTTAATGGAGGAGGCCATGGATAAAAACATGATCGATAAAGATGAATATCAGCAAACTGCAGAAATTGAAAACCGTTGTGTTAATATGCTCGCCGACCTTTGGAATTCTCCTGATTCTGATAATTCTGTAGGATGTTCTACCACAGGTTCAAGTGAAGCAGCTATGCTAGGAGGTATGGCTATGAAGTGGAGGTGGCGCAAGAAAATGCAAAAAGCCGGAAAAGCAACCGATAAACCAAATTTGATTTGTGGTCCGGTACAAATATGCTGGCATAAATTTGCAGTTTACTGGGATATTGAGTTGAGAGAGGTACCAATGGAACATGGCCGATTATTACTTAATGGAGAAGAAGTTATTAAGCGATGTGATGAAAATACAATTGGGGTTGTTCCTACTTTAGGCGTAACCCATACAGGTCATTATGAGCCGGTTAAAGAAATATCAGATGCACTTGACAAACTTCAACAAGAAACAGGATTAGATATTCCAATACATGTTGATGCAGCAAGTGGTGGGTTTTTAGCTCCATTCATTAATCCTGACTTGGAATGGGATTTCAGGTTGCCGCGGGTTAAGTCAATTAATGTTTCGGGACATAAATTTGGCTTATCACCTTTGGGTGTAGGCTGGATTTTGTGGAAGAACGAGAGTGACTTAGATGAAGAACTGGTTTTTAAGGTGAATTATCTTGGAGGCCAAATGAAGACTTTTGCTCTTAATTTTTCTCGTCCGGCAGGACAGGTTGTTGCACAATACTACAATTTTTTAAGATTAGGTAAAGAAGGATATCGAAAAATTCATAGCGCATGTTATGATACTGCTGTTTACATTGGAAAACAAGTTGAACAACTTGGCCCCTTTAAAGTGGTTTACAACGGTGAAGGCGGTATTCCTGCTCTAATATGGCGATTGAAAGAAGGAGAAGATTTTAGTTTTACACTCTTCGATCTTTCTGATCGTTTGATGATGAAAGGTTGGCAGGTGCCTGCTTATTCTTTGCCACCAAACATAGAAAAGGTAGTTGTAATGCGTGTTTTGGTCAAGCATGGCTTTAGCCGAGATATGGGTGACTTGTTTGTTGATGATTTAAAACGCGCATTGGACTATTTTAAAGATCATAAAATAGTTTCTGCTGAAAGTACAAATGAAATGGGAGGCTTTAGACATTAGTTCAAGTAGAAGTCAGAAACTGCTTAAGTTTGCAACTCAAGTCTTTAATTATGATCCAATCTAAAATATTGTTACTTTTGTTTTAAAACAAATCTTCTTAAAAAGATGAAGAAAATATTAAGCATTTTTTTGGTTTTGTTGGTTGCTATTCCTCTAATGGCTCAATTCAAAATACAAAAAGTATCTAACAGCATTAATACAGCACTAGAGGGTGTCTACTATGCACTGCCACAAACTGTTATAAGACTAGATATTACTCTTGAAAGAATAGATCAGAAACCCGGACCTTTGTCATCTTACTCAGAGGATTTTCTTGGTACATCAAATTACATAAAAGAAAATAAATATTCTTATAATTTGATGGATGTGAATGTATCAGCATTTGCTGAAGTTGACCCAAATGAGGTTTACTATTTGCAGTTTCCTATTCAGCGAGCGAAGGATGAGCCTGAAAATAGTTTGCAACTAACAAATATTGGCACCTTAGTTTCATTTAATGGAAAGGATGAATTAACTAAGCAATATCAGACCACTTCAACTATTAATCAAACTAACCTCTATTATCAGGGTAATGAAAGTTTTAAATACTTTGCTGATTACAACAGAAAAAGAGTTATTGATACTGTAATTAGAAGAATAACCATTGATACTGTTACTATCGACAGGTTTTTATTTAAGACTAACTGGGTAAACTTAAGTGAAAAAGACAAGGCCAACGAGGCAGCACTTAAAATTCAAAATATCAGGGAACAAAGATTTAATTTACTAACTGGTTATCAGGAGGTTAATTACAGTGGTAGTATCGAATACATGGATTTCCAACTATTGAAAATGGAAAATGAATACCTTCAGTTATTTCTTGGAAAAGAGGTTCGTACAGTAGAGACTTACACTGTTTATGTAATTGCCAGGAAAGGCGAATCAAGTAAAACTGTATTGGATGCCGGAAATGGAAATACAATTGATGTTGAGTTTAGTATTCATGGAAATACTTCCTTGTTACCAGATAGTCCGTTAAACAAAGAAAATCATCTTTATTACAGAATTCCTGAAAACACAACGGTAAGTGTATTATTTAAAGACAAGGTTCACAAATCAATGAATTTGTTGATTAGTCAGTTGGGAAAATTATCCATGGCATCCTTAAATGGTACGCAACTCTATTTTGATCCGCAGACAGGTAATTTAATAAAGATGGTGAGGAAATAATACTGTTAAATAACAGATTTTCTGACCCTTACTAGTTTTTCCAACAGAGTCTCCAATAAATTAAGTTTTAGCATATTTGCTCCATCCGATTTTGCAATCGCTGGATTAGGATGTGTTTCCAGAAAAATTCCATCAACCCCTGTTGCAATGCCTGCTTTGGCTATTAATTCAATCAATTCTGGCTGTCCACCAGTAACACCTGAAGGTTGATTTGGTTGTTGTAGCGAATGGGTAATATCGAGAATGACAGGATATCCTGTTTTTTGCATTCTTGCAATATTTCTGTAATCGACAATCATATCTCCATATCCGAACATATTTCCACGTTCCGTAAGCATAATCTTTTCGTTTCCAACAGATTTCACTTTGTCAACTGCAAACTGCATACTTTCACCTGAGAGAAACTGGCCTTTTTTAATATTAACCGCTTTTCCAGTTTTTCCTGCGGCAATGAGCAAATCTGTTTGTCTGCATAAAAATGCAGGAATCTGCAAAACATCAACATACTCAGCAGCCATTGCTGCTTCTTCGGCAGTGTGAATATCGGTAACAATCGGAATATTCAATTTCTCAGAAATACTTCTTAAAATCTTCAATGCTTTTTCATCACCAATTCCACTAAAAGAATCCAATTTCGATCTGTTGGCCTTTCTGTATGAGGCTTTGAAAACAAAAGGTATGTTTAATCTATTGGTAATCTCAAGTATTTTCTCAGCAATGGGTAGGGCCATTTCATCATCTTCTACAACGCAGGGACCAGCAAACAAAAAGAAATTATTGAATGTGGTGTTCTTTATTCCAGGTATTATTTGGTTCAAATCCATATCTAAATGACTTTCAATTCTAATTGTTGAACAATCTTTATTCTTTGTGCAACTCTGTTAATCCTTTGTGGCTATCTGTGTAACTGTTATTTCACAAATTATGCTTTGTAGACACAAAATACTAAAGAGATTTTTTTGTTTATTCTAATAACTCGCTATCAATTCAATTATTACAACAAAACTATGCTTTTTTCAAACTTGCAAAGTAAACACCCAAAAATATTAAAATCGCAGCAATTACTTTTGTCCATGTTAGTTCGTCTTTACTTGCAAAAATGGCAACCACAGATGCAAGAAAAGGTTGGAGATAAATGTATGCACTATTAACTGTGGGACTAACTGTTTTTAGTGAAAAGTTATTTAGAAAATAAGCCAGTACAGTTGTGAATATTATTACATAAGCAATTGAAAACCAGATATTAGTTGGTATTGCAGAATAGTCTGCATGAAAACTTAACTTGGCCGAAAATGGAATTACGTAAATCATACCAAATAAAAACACCCACTTAATAATGGTAAGAGCCGAATATTTTTTCATCAACGGTTTAATAATCACAAGGAAGGTGGCATATGAAGCTGCATTAATAAGGACAAATATATTTCCCACAAATGTGGAACTACTAAAAGATATGTTCCCCTGGTGAAGAATTAGGTAGGCTGCACCACCGGCACCAAGAGAAATTCCAATAATTTTTTGCAATGAAATTTTATCACCAATTAGCAAATGAGATAGAATAAGCACCATTATTGGAGTACCTACCATAATTATTGATGCGTTAATGGGAGTGGTAAGATTTAAGCCTTCAAAAAACATTATCTGATTAATGGCGATACCAAATAAGCCACTAAGCATTAAGCGTGGATAATCCTTTTTTTCGATTTTTTCCTTGGAGAGAAAACTGCTTACCAACCAGAAAATAAGTGTGGCACCAACAACCCTGAAAAGAATAATAACTCTAGGTTGGAGATAGTCGGGCATAATACCCTTGGCAATTACGTAGTTCAGCCCATAAATAATGTTAGCACCAATTACGGCAAGGTGGGCTAGAACAAGTTTCTTCATAAAATTAATCTACTGACTAAAACGGTAAATCATCATCGGCTGCTGAGATGTCAGGAGGTAGTTCATCAACAGGAGGGAGGCTCATTCCTTCATCTGCCTCTTTTTCAATACGCCAGGCAACAACATCGGTGTACCATTTACCATTGTACTCGCGTGAGGAAATATTTAAACTCGCTTTTAATTTATCACCGATGGCAAAGTGTGTTAAATTCTGAACTTTGTCGTTCCATAGTGTGATACAAATCTTTTTTGGGTATTGATCGTAAGTCTCAATTACAAAATCCTGTTTCTCCCACTTTCCATTCTTCGATTCCCCCGTTAGAGGCTGTAATTTTTCAATCAACTTACCGGTTAATTCACAACTCATTATTTATAGTTTTTTTGTTTGATGCAAAAGTAATGTAAAAAATGTTGTCAAGTTGTCATTGTTGTCAAGTTATCATTGTTATCTGGTTGTCGAGTTATCTAATAATGTTTGGGATGAGGTAGAGACGCATGGCCATGCGTCTCTACAACGAAAATCAAAATCTATGGAGATATGTAATAACGAATTATTAATTATCCAATAAACCATCAATCAATCCATTCATTGCATCAGTGGCTTTTGCTTTAAGATAAATATCGGTAATGCTATTTGTAAAATTAGAAGGTTCTGGGTTGATTTCGATAATGATAGCACCATTTTGTTTTGCAATCTGTGGGATATAACTTGCCGGCATTATTTCACCTGTGGTTCCTATTATTAATACTACATCAGCCAAAGATGCCTCTTCCATTGATTTTTCATAGGCCAACTCAGGGATACCTTCTCCAAAGAAAACAAAATCAGGCTTTACTAGTCCATCACAAGCAGGGCATGTAACGGGCAGATTATCAAACTTCAAATCTGCAATTTTGTATTTATTATTACATACGGTACATTTGAGAGAATGAGAATTACCATGAAACTCCCAGACATATGTGCTTCCTGCTTCCTGATGCAGATTATCGATATTTTGGGTAACCACCGAACTTAACAGTCCGGCCTGTTCCATTTTTGCAAGTGCAATATGTGCATCATTAGGTTTTGCCTGTCCAAAAAAATCGTAAAAGATTTCTTTAATAACTTCCCAACTCTCTTTTGGATTGGATTTGAAATAGTTAATGTCGAGAACAATAGGATCATAATTGCTCCATAAACCAGTACTCCCACGAAAAGGAGGAATTCCACTTTCGATGGAAATGCCTGCTCCGGTAAATGCAAAAGTATGGCTGGATGATTTTAATGCATCAATGGCTTTGTGGAGGTTTTTAGTATCCATGGTTTTAGTTTTTTAAGCAAATGCTACTATTGCGGCTGTGGTTTCTGTTGTTGTTATTGGTCTAGTTACAATAGAAGCCATAGCAGCATTTAATACGGTACCTTATTCTCATTCACTATCCATTTCTCGAAAACCTTTACTGCTTTTTCGCGCATTATTTGCACAGAAGGTATCAGTCGTTCACTTTTTGGGAGTTCAAATTCTTTGTAGATGAACGAATCATCGAAATCTGCTTTTGCGGCATCATCTTTAGTGCCTGCATAATAGAGTTTTCCTATTCTTGCCCAATAAATTGCACCCAAACACATTGGGCATGGCTCGCAACTGGCATATATTTCACAATCTTTTAAGTCGAAAGTGTTGAGGTTTTTGCAGGCATCTCTAATGGCAACTACTTCAGCATGAGCCGTGGGGTCATTATCGGTTGTAACATGATTACTTCCTCGTCCAACAACTTTTCCGTTTTTTACAACTATTGCTCCAAATGGTCCGCCATTTTGCTTTGCGATATTGCTTTCTGCCAGTTGTATGGCTTCATCCATAAACTCTCTATTCTCTTCCATTTATTAATTCCATTTTTGTATTATGCCTTCTTTAGCAATTGCAATTTCCAGTAAATTTAAGAACTTTTCTCTCTTTATTACAACGGCACCGAGGCTTTTTAAATGATTTGTTTCCTGTTGAGCATCAATAAAATCAAAATTCCAGTCTAAAAGTCTGTCTACCAAATGCCAAAGTGCAACTTTAGAAGCGTCGGTTTTATTATGAAACATTGATTCTCCAAAAAATGCTTTTCCAATTGAGACTCCATAAAGACCGCCCACTAATTTGTTATCAAAATAAGTTTCCACCGAATGAGCATATCCCAATTCATGTAACTTAATGTATGCCTGAACCATCTCCTCAGTTATCCATGAACTATCCTGATCTTCCCTTTTTATTTGAGCACAGTTTCTGATAACAGTTTCGAAATCATTATCGAATTGAACATTAAACTCACCTTTCTCTACTACCTTCTTCAGACTTTTGTTTCGTTTAAAATCCTTTGGAAACAAGACTAACCTTGGGTCGGGCGACCACCATAGAATTGGCTGATCATCAGAGTACCAGGGGAATATGCCATTGGCGTAGGCGTTAATTAGCCTTTCAGGCGATAAATCGCCTCCCACTCCCAATAAGCCATCTGCTTCAGCAAGTTCAGGTCGTGGAAAAATGTTCTCTTCTGGAATACTGAAAACTGTCATTTTAATTCATCCAAACTTTCAATTACTTTTTCAACCACAATTTCTAATTCATTTTCTGAGATGATAAGTGGAGGAGCAATTCTGAAACTACTTTCATTAAATAAAAATTGGTCAACTATTAATCTGTTTTTCTTCAATATCTTGACCATTTTTGAAGCCTGAAAATCTTCCTTAAGTTCCACCCCCAACATTAGTCCAATTTGTCTTATTTCTTTAATTTTCGGATGTGACTTTAATTTATCTGCAATGTACTTCCCTTTATTATTTGATTTTGAATGTAGGTCTTCTTCGAGAATTACATTAAGGTTTGCCAGTGCTGCAGCACTACTCACAGGATGTCCACCAAAAGTAGTGATATGTCCCAAAGCAGGATTGTGAGTTAGTAGATTCATGTTTTCTTTGGAGGAAATAAAAGCCCCAATGGGCATTCCACCACCCATTCCTTTAGCTATACAAATTATGTCAGGGGCAATGTTAAAATGCTCAAAACCAAATAATTTGCCAGTTCTCCCAAAGCCCATTTGTACCTCATCAATAATTATCATGCAGCCTGTTTCTTTGCATCTTTTATTTAATGCCTTCATAAACTCATTGGATGGAATTATTATCCCTGCTTCAGCCTGAATAGCCTCAGCAACAACACAAGCTGTTTCATTTGTAATATGACTTAATTGTTCCGGATTATTATACTCCAGAAATTTGATATTTGGTAACAGAGGACGATATGCAGATTTCATTTCTTCGTTTCCCAAAATGCTCAAAGCACCATGAGTGCTACCGTGGTAGGAATCTTTAAATGCAATTATTTCCGTCCGTCCTGTAATTCGCTTAGCAAGTTTCAATGCGCCTTCAATGGCTTCACTTCCAGAATTTACAAGGAAAACAGAATTTAAATACACTGGTAATACGGAACTTAATAATCCCGCTAACTGAACTTGTGGTGATTGTATGTATTTGCCATAAACCATTAAATGCATGTATTTATCTGACTGTGACTTAACAGCCTTAACTACAGCAGGATGACGATGACCAATATTACTTACAGAAACACCTGAAACCAGATCAATATATTTTTCTCCCTTATCAGTAAACAAATAAATTCCTTCTGCTTTTTCTATTTCTAAGGCATCAGGAACATCTGCAGGAATTGCAAGATTTTGCTGAAATAATTGTCGATTCGATAAATGCATGAATTTTTTTTACAAAATAAAGAAAAATACTCTGATAATACTGAATTTGGTTTTGTTGAATAAATGTTAAAACAAAAGCAGTGGCCTCTGTTGGTATATTATTGATAATGTACTACTTTTGAAAATTAAGAAATACTATTTCCATTTTAACTTGATCATAAAATGAAACGAAATCAACTTTTTATCCTCTCAATAATTATACTTTCTGGTATTTTAGTATTACAAAACTCCTGTACCAAGACGTCTTCTACCACAGTAAAACCTCCAATAGTAGTATTTTTAGTTACGCCTAATCAGGGAACTACTGAAACAGTATTTGTATTTGATGCTTCTGCCAGTGTTGATGGTTTAGGCAATAATGCAGATATCAGGATAAGGTGGGATTTTGAAAATGATGGTAGTTGGGATACCGAATGGCAAACTTCAAAAACTCAAACTTATCAGTACTCAAGTGATGGCTATTACACAGTAGGAATGCAACTTGAGGATACATACTCATATGTAGGGTGGACCTCCAGAAGTCTTGTTGTAGGCGAAGGTGGAGGAGGAGGGCCTGGCTCTCCAACTGCCACATTTACTGTTTCGCCTGCCGCTGGAAATGTAGGAAGTGATTTTACGTTTGACGCTTCAGGAGTGAGTGATGCCGAAAGTCCTGTGGAGGATTTGCAGGTGAGATGGGACTTTGATGGAAATAGTACCTGGGATGTTGATTGGTCTGCAACAAAAATAGCCACACACAGTTATTCTGAGGAAGGAAATTACAACTCAATAATGCAGGTCAAAGATCCGGAAGGAAATATTAGTTCCACTTCAAGGTCAGTTACAGTAAACTCACTGGCCAATCTGGATTTTGTTCTTGTCGGTGGAGGTTCGTTTGAAATGGGATGTACTGGTGAGCAAGGTGGTTTATGTGAAGATGATGAATATCCTGTACATACTGTCACTATTGGTGATTTTAGTATTTCAAAATTTGAGATTACAAATACACAGTTTGCCGATTTTTTAAATAGTGTTAATTGTGGAACTGATGGCACACTTAATGATGAGAAATATATTCATATCCAGAGTGATACTTGTCAGGTAAAGCATGATGGAAGTAGTTTTTATCCCATTGCTGCTGCTGAGGAAAGGCCAGTAATTTATGTTACATGGTTTGGTGCAAAAGCATATTGTGAGTGGATTGGTGGCAGACTTCCCACAGAAGCAGAATGGGAATATGTGGCCAGAGGAGGAAATCAAAGTAATGGCTATCGTTACAGTGGAAGTAACACAATTAATTCGGTGGCCTGGTTCTCAGATAATTCAGACCTTAAAAATCATGATGTTGGAACAAAAGTCCCCAATGAACTGGGTATTTATGATATGAGTGGCAATGTTAGAGAATGGTGTAACGATTGGTTTGATTATCACTATTACCAGACTAGTCCCACTGATAATCCTCAAGGTGCTGATGAAGGTCTTTACAGGGTGTTAAGAGGAGGTTCTTTCTGGGTTAATGCAGCAGACTGCCGTGTTGCTGATCGTTATTGGGGGTTTCCTGAAAATACTTTTTATAAATATGAAGTTGGTTTTAGAGTAGCTAAGGATTAATGAGTGATTGAGAGAATGATTGAATGCGTGAATGATAAGATTGTTTATCATGAATCTTGTCTCTTGAATCCTATTTCCCCACTTCCTTCTCCGGGCTTCGGTATTCCGACTCCCGACATTCATTCCTTGTTTCCTATTACTTAGATTGTTATTTTTGCCCTTCATTTAAAATAGAACATAATGAGACAAAAAATAGTTGCTGGAAACTGGAAAATGAACAAACTTTTTCATGAAGCAGAAGACCTTGTTAGCGAGATTGCAAACGAACTTGAAGATCATGAGCCTGATTGTGAAGTAATCATCTGCACACCAGCAGTATTTCTGGAAATGACAAGCGATTATGCTGATGAATCACAGATAAAAACAGCAGCACAAAATGTAAGTCAATATACTAGTGGAGCATACACAGGTGAAATTTCTGCCGAGATGCTTGCTTCAATGGAGATAGGATATTGTGTTATTGGTCATAGTGAAAGACGTAAGTATTTTGGAGAAACTGATGAACTGCTTGCTGAAAAAACTGAAAGACTTCTGGAAAACAATATCAAGCCAATTTTTTGTATTGGAGAAGTGTTAGAAGAAAGAGAAGCATCGAAACATTTTGAAGTTGTGGAAAGCCAGATTTCGAAAGGACTTTTTAATCTTAATAAAGAAGAATTTTCAAACATCATTTTAGCATATGAGCCAGTATGGGCAATAGGTACGGGTAAAACAGCCAGTCCTCAACAGGCGCAGGAAATGCACTCCTTCATTAGGAAACTTATTGAAAAGAAATATGGTGCAGAAACTGCAGATAACACAAGTATTTTGTATGGTGGTAGTTGTAATGCTAAAAATGCAAAAGAACTATTTGCCAATGCTGATGTTGATGGAGGTCTAATAGGTGGCGCCTCATTAAAAGCAGATGATTTTGTAAAGATTATTCAAAGTTTTTAAATATTAGGTAGGTGGATTATTACAAGATAACTTTTAAAAACTTAAAAGACAGGTTTATCCCGGAAATTTTAGTTGCCCAACTTGCTGAAATAGAATTTGAGAGTTTTGAAGAAAGTGAAGATGTGCTTGCAGCATATATTCAGGTTCCTGACTTTAGCATGGAATCAATGTTGCAAATAGAAAATATAAAAACACTTTTTGAGAGCAATGACCTTGAAAAGGAACTGATTAAAGGACAAAACTGGAATGCTGTTTGGGAAAGCAATTATGATGCTGTAACAATTGAAAACTGTCATATCAGAGCACCATTTCATGAACCTAATACTGATGCAGAATTTAATATTCTGTTGAATCCTAAAATGGCTTTTGGTACTGCCCATCACGAAACCACTGCGATGATGATTGAGTTTGTTCTAAACTCAGATTGTGAAGGATTGAAAATCTTAGATATGGGAAGTGGTACAGCAGTTCTTGCTATCCTTGCATCAATGAAAGGAGCACAGTCTGTAAAGGCAATCGATAATGATGAATGGGCTTTTCAGAATGCAATAGAAAACCTTAATCTTAATGATATTCAGAATGTTGAAGCAGTATTGGGGGATGCTTCAGATTTGCAAAACTTTGATACTTTTGATTCTATCTTTGCAAATATTAATAAGAATATCCTGTTAAATGATATCAAGCATTATTCAAAGGTTTTGAAAAACGACGGTAAAATTTATTTCTCAGGATTTTATGAAAATGACCTTGAAGATATTAAACAAGAATGCTTGAATAATGGCCTTATTTTTGTTAAACATCTTTGTAAAAACAACTGGACAGCGGCAGAATTTGTCAAACAATAGAAATTCATAAATTTAGTTTATTGGATATGCTTAAAAATCTCAGGATTTTATTTTTTACGTTAATGATGTTTCATTTACCTGCTGTTACTTTCAGTCAGGTTAGTGACTCTTTATCGAAAAATTCTGAAGAGTTTTTTATTCAGGTTTCTGAAATATTATTAAATACACCATCCAAGACAGTTAGCGAAAAGTCTACAGAATTGATACAACGATTTCACCCTGTATGGACTGCTGGGAGGTTTAATATGATAGAAAAAGACGCCATTCGAGAGGTTGTCGAAACGATGAGGTCGAAAAAGATGAGGTCCTATCCTCAACTTTATGAATATATGTATTCTTTGATGCTTCTGAGTGAATCAAAGCAACTTCCTAAAAGTATTATTTCATGGCATGCCTATGTAATGAAACTACTGGAGAATACTAAGACAAAACCTTTCGATGATTTTATGGATTACACCAAGTCCTTGCTGGAGGATGATATTATTTATAAAAAGAAATCATTAGCATGGTATCATCGTCATGGGAAGTTTAGTTTTTTTCTGGATACTACTTTTCTACTCAAGTTTAGTAAATTAAATCTAGTTGCTGCAACCAACAAGGATAGTTCCATAATAATAGGTACTTCTGGCACATTTAAATATAATTCACATGAATGGGTTGGTGATAAGGGTGAAATTAAATGGTCACGCTTTGGTGAAGACTTCTCAGATAAAATGTTTGTCGAATTTGAAAAATATGAAATTGACTTACAGCAATCAGAATTTACCATAGATTCGGCAGTATTGACAGACAAGAGGTTCTTTAAGCAACCAATGCAAGGCGTATTTTCTGATAGAGTGTCATCAAGTAGAAGTAACACCAAGACTTCTTACCCGAGGTTTAAAACATATTTTAGTGATTATGAGATAAATAATATTTATCCTAACATAAATTATATTGGAGGTTTTGAGCATAAAGGACTTAAACTATTAGGCATTGAAAATGAATATGTAAAAGCTCAATTAGAACTAGTATTTAACGATACAGTTTTTGGCAGGATTTATTCAGATGCTTTTCGTTTGGGAGAAACCAAAATAGAATCTGCCAAGGCTGAAATAAAACTGTATTTTGAGCAGGATTCGTTGTATCATCCAACTCTACGATTAAAATATAATTTAGAAAATCAACAGTTAGTTGTTTACAATGAGGATGAAGGATCAAGAATGATTCCTTTCTTCGATTCATACCATCAACTTGATATTTATGTACAGGCTCTTTATTGGAAAATGAATGAGTCTGAAATGTATTTTAAAAAAATCAGAGCTGTAAACAATGAGAATAAAGCGTCTTTTGTTTCTTCAAATTATTATTCAGAGAGAGAATTTTACAGACTACAGGGTATTGATGAGATTAACCCCATGTATGTTATTGAAAACTACATAAGAGATTACGATGTAGATGAAATACAACTGAATGCACTTGCTGCATACATGGAGAAGCCACCTGAACAAGTTTCTGCAATGCTAATAGGACTTTCAAACAAAGGATATGTAGTTTACAGTACAAAAGATGAAAAAGCCATAGTAAAAGACAGACTGAAAAATTTTCTCAGAGCGAAGGCAGGCCTTACCGATTATGATGTTATCAGACTTGAATCGAATGTAACAGCAAAGCCAAATGCCTCCATAAATATAAATACTTTAGATTTAGATGTTTATGGAGTACCTTTCGTTCAAATAAGTGACTCTCAAGAGGTTTATATTTTTCCATACGACAAAACAATTTCTTTCAAAGAAAATCGAAATTTTAACTTTGATGGTTATGTTCGAATGGGCTTATTCGATTTCTATTCGCGAGGTAGTAGATTTGTTTACGACAGTTTTTTACTCAATATGAATTTTGTTGATTCTTTGGCTTTCTGGGTAAATTCTCGAGATACAATAAGACGTGTTGACTCACTAGTTAAAGTCAACAATGTTATTACCAATCTTAATGGTAAACTATACATTGATGAACCTCAGAATAAATCAGGCCTGAAGAAATTTCCCGAATATCCAATATTTATGACGGAAGAGGAAAGTTATGTCTTCTACAACAAAAAGCATATTCAGGACAGTACCTTAATTCCAGGAAGATTTTACTACACAGTTGATCCTTTTGTTTTCGACAGTATTTCTACATTTAGTACTGAAGGCTTGGCATTTAGCGGAACTTTAACTTCTGCAAATATTTTCAAACCAATTGCTGAGCCTCTTACTATTATGCCAGACTTTTCGCTTGGGTTTGATCATCTTACAACAGACGATGGTTATGGTATTTATGATAATAAAGGAATCTTTTATTCAGAAATAAAACTAGATAATAATGGTTTTGTAGGTAACGGAACTCTTGATTATTTAAATACAAGAGTAGAATCAGACGAGTTTATCTTTTATCCCGATTCTCTTAAAACTTCAGGCTATAATTTTGAGTCATATTCTGATCTTGAAAAATATAATTTCCCTGCTGCTCAGGGAGATACTGTTGAGGTATTCTGGAAAGTTGATACAAACTTGATGACCGTTAATAGTATTGAACCATTTATTCTGTATAACAACTCAACTTTTGATGGCACATTAAAGTTTAATCCTGATTATATGAAAGGTGAAGGTGCTTTCTACTTTGATCAGTCGGAAGTAATATCAATGGAAATGGACTTTATGCATAACAAACTAACTGCTGACTCGGCAATATTTAATTTACGTGATGTGGAAGGTGAGAACCTGATATTTAAATCGAGTGGTTATTTTGCAACCATTGATTTTGAGAATCAGGCAGGCTTCTTTAAGAACCTTTATCAGAACTCTTTCATCGAGTTTCCATTTAATAAATACATTTCTACACTTGATGAAATGGAATGGGATATGTACAATGACAAACTTAATTTAAGTGGTAGACTAAGTGAAAACCATCAGGCATTAGATACACTTAATGATTTTGGTTTAATTGATTATGCGTTAGAGGGCCCTGAGTTTGTCTCCATTAATCCAGAGCATGATTCATTAAGATTTTATGCGGGCAAAGCAGATTACAATCTTCATGATTACACCATTAATATTGAAGATGTAAGGTTATTAAAAGTTGCTGATGCTGCAATATTCCCATACGAAAATTATTTGCAGATAATCCGTGATGGACATATTCCAACATTAAAAAATGCACGAATTATTGCTGATACAGCAAATAAATATCATCATTTCTACGAGGCTGAAGTCAATATTTTTTCAAAGCATAATTATTCTGCCGATGGATATATTGATTATGTTGACCGTAATGAAATTCACCAGCCAGTATTTATGAGTAGTATTGGTGTTAATCATGGCATTACTACTGCTCTGGGAAGTTTGCCTCCTGGCGATATTTTCTTCCTTAGTCCTGAATACTTCTTTACAGGAGATATCTCAGTAAGTGCTGATATCAAGAACCTTAAATTTTCTGGTGGCTACCAAATTAATCAGGAGTGCCTAAGTCTTGAAGGAAACTGGATTGCGTTTGACAATCATATTGATGCAAAAAATATTTATTTCGATCTAAGTAGAAATAGCATGGGGCTTGACAGTACCAGAGCAATATTTGGTATGGCTTATTCCTCACGCAGGGGTAATTTCTATCCCCGTGTTTTTCAGCCTCTTGAAAGTATAAATGACTTTGTGGTTGTGGATGCTATTGGCAGAATGGATTATGATAGTATTACGTCTTCGTACCGTGTTGGCTCTAAGGAGAGGTTAAATAATGGGCTGATTGATGATAATCTGGTGGAACTAGAAACGAAAAGATGCATCCTTAACGCCGATGGAATTTTAAATCTGGGTTTAAATGATAATAAGTTTAAAGTAAACGCAGCAGGTACAATTGAGCATAAAATTATCCCGGATTCGACCTATATTAATACATCATTGTTGCTCGATTTTTATTTTGATAAAAAGGCCTTTGAAATGATGACTGACAGTTTAAGGTTGTCGAACAATGTGCCGGTAAGTCCTGCAGAAGGCCTTTATCCAATGTTCTTAAAGAAAATGGTAGGTACCGAAGCCAGTGCACTTATGTTAACAGAACTAGCATTATATGGTCAGATAAAGAAAATGCCTGATGAACTGAAAGGTACTTTGATGTTTACAGATGTTCATTTGAGATGGGACAATAACTCAAAATCCTATGTTTCAATTGGGAAAATAGGTCTTGGTTCTGTTGATGATCAACCAGTAAATAAATATATTGAGGGATATATTCAGATTGAGAAAGGAAGGAGCGGAAGTGGTGTAAATATTTTCCTTAGACCATCAAAGGAGCAGTGGTATTTCTTTAGTTATAAATATGGAATATTGCAGGTTCTTTCTTCAGACATGGCATTCAATACGTATATTGAAGAGATGAAACCAGAGAAAAGGATGATAAACCCAAATAGTGAGGAAGATTATTATGAATTTGTCATCTCAACACGACGAAAGAGTATTGATTTTTTAAGAGAAATGGAAAAGATTAATGGGAAGAAATAATACAATTAATCAAATGCTCAAGAACACTATTTAATAATGGAGCATTTACTTTTTTAATATTTAAGTATTTTTAATATTGTAGTAAATCCCTAAAACCATTATTTTAGCTAAAAAAAACAATGATAGATAAAGTAGTTATAATAACCGGGGGAAGTTCTGGAATAGGGGAGGCCCTAGCCCGGAAGTTTGCCAGCATTGGTTCGAAGGTTGTTATAGGTGCCAGAAATGCAGATGCCCTAAAAAAAGTGGCTAATGAGATAAAGTCTGATGGCGGAGAAATTGTTTGGCTGCAAACAGATGTTAGTAAAGAAGGAGACTGCAAGAACCTAATCTTAAAAGCAGTTGATACTTATGGGAAAATCGATATCCTCATAAATAATGCAGGTTTATCAATGAGGGCATTGTTTAATACTATGGACCTTAAGGTAATAAAATACCTACTAGATGTTAATTTGTGGGGAACGATTTACTGCACGAAATATGCATTACCTTTTATTTTAGAGCAAAAGGGAAGTGTTGTTGGAGTTTCATCAATAGGAGGCATAAAAGGCCTTCCTGGACGTTCTGGTTACTCAGCGTCTAAATTTGCCATGAATGGTTTTATGGAAAGTTTAAGAACTGAAAATATGAATACTGGTCTACATGTTCTTATGGCCTTCCCTGGTTTTACAGCCTCAAACATAAGAAATACAGCTCTGGGTGCTGATGGTAGCATGCAAGGTGAATCACCCCGTAATGAAGATAAGATGATGTCGGCAGAAAAAGTTGCTAATCATATCTGTAAAGCTGTGTTGAAAAGAAAGAATAAGATCATTTTAACCCGTCAAGGGAAAATTATCAATTTTTTTAGCAAACTATTTCCTGATTTTATCGATGCTATGATCTACAAGGGTATGGCAAAGGAGCCAGGCTCACCATTTAAGTAGATCGACAAATAATTGATTTTTATTAGTTTGCCCCTTATTTTTCAAAAATTCCATACTTCTCTATTAACTATTCCTAACCAGTTTCCTTTAAAACATTGGATTTTTGCGATGATTAATAAAAATACATAATATTCCTTAATTTATTTTTCTTTATTAAGGAAAAATTTTATTTTTGACTTCTTAAATCAAGGAAAAAGGAATATAAAATGTTATCTAATATTGAAATAAAACCCAATGTGGGTTACGGCGACATTAAGTTTGGAATGGACATGGACAAACTTGCTAAAATTGTTGGAGAACCTGAAGAAATAATAAGTTTTGATGATGATGAAGAGTTGAACATTGTTATTCTCCATTACTGGGAAAAAGGTTTTTCAGTTTTTATGGATGGAATAACAAGGCAGGTTGTTGCAGGGATTGAATTTGACAATCCTGACTCAAAACTTTATGGTGAGAAAATTATAGGTAAAGGTGAAGATGAAATTATTGCCTTTATGAAGTCCAATGGGCATTCTGACTATGAAATTGAGTTGGAAGAATCCGATAAGCGCTATTCATTTGATGATGGTATGATGGACTTTTTCTTTGTTAATGGTAAACTAGAATATATGAACTTTGGCGTTCTTGTGGACGAAGAAGGAAATATTGAAACCGTTTAATCCTACCTCATTTTTCTAAATTTTACTGAATTACTGTGTAATGCAATGAATAATTGTATTGACTAAATTCTAGTTAGTATTTTAATAACTCATTAAGCAAAACTATGATATTTTGTATGTTTTGTTAGGTTTAGTCTCTCAATTTGACTGAAAAATTGTATTTAGAATCTAAATAATTGGTTTTTATTACCATAATAAACAACTCAAATCCCTAAATTCTGTAATCAGAAAGACCTAAACTATATCTGTATCAAGCAATTTCAGATAATCAGTACTTAAATGATAAATAATTAGCCTATTTCTCATTAGACAAACCTTTTTTACATATTTTTGGCCAAGAGCTATTAAATTAATACTCACCAAAAAACAATTATTAATTAAATATTTACATTATGTTATCTAAAAATCAAGCCAGATTATTTTTTTTGGGAGGAACAGTCGTGTTCTTTCTAATATTTCTGGTACTTTCAGCTAACTCGCTGTCAAGTGGAATACCAAAACAAACTCATTCGGATAAAGTTACACAAGAAGTAGCCAATGGGAAAATACTATTCGATGAAAACAATTGTATGGGTTGTCACACAATTTTGGGCGAAGGCGCATACTATGCCCCAGAACTAACAAAAGTTATCGACCGTAGGGGAGAAGGCTTTGTAAAGGCAGTTTTAGTTTCAAAAACACCATGGACCTTAAGTGGTAGAAAAATGGTCGCCTATGGCTTCAGTGAGAAAGAAGCCAATGACCTTATTGAATTCTTTAAATGGATAGGACAGATTGACCTTAACGGTTTTCCTCCTGAACCTGACTTAAAGAAATAATTAAACCATTTACTAACATTTAAGATATATAATATGAAATATAAATCTCAAAAGGTAGCATATATGTTTTTTGCACTAAGTATGGTGCTGCTACTATTACAAATAACTTATGGTTTTAT
>Ga0164315_10000902_pt1 | contig 21724 bp, 20 predicted proteins | sample GuaBasSedimGuay6_FD_113737 | JGI IMG/M metagenome (GOLD analysis project Ga0164315, IMG submission 113737) | Subseafloor sediment microbial communities from Guaymas Basin, Gulf of California, Mexico - Guay6, Core 4569-2, 0-3 cm | ecosystem: Environmental > Aquatic > Marine > Hydrothermal vents... | reverse complement strand
CACCTCCCCAGGCGATGCCAGTCTCGCTCGATAAGCAACTCACCACAATTATGACACCAGGTACTGGAACCCTCAGGGTCGCGAACATTGCCGGTATAGGCATAGCGTACACCGTTGGACCGGGCGATTTCACGCGCGCGAGATAGGGTGGAGGCCGGTGTACGCTCTATGTCCCGCATCTTCCAGTCCGGATGGAATGCGCTGAAATGCATGGGTACATCCGGCCCCAGGTGCTGCACCACCCATCGGGTCATGGCATCCAACTCCCCGGGGGAGTCGTTTTCACCGGGAATAAGCAGGGTGGTCAACTCCAGCCAGGTATCCGTCTCATGCTTGATGTATTGCAGTGTCTCCAGTATCGGGGCCAGGTGGGCACCGCATATCTTATAGTAAAAACGGTCGGTAAACGCCTTCAGGTCCACATTGACCGCATCCACCGCCTTGAAAAACTCGACACGGGGTTCGGGATCGATATAGCCGGCTGTGACGGCGACGGTCTTGATATCGTGCTCACGGCAGGCCGCCGCCACATCCACCGCGTACTCCATAAAAATAATGGGGTCGTTATAGGTAAAGGCTATGCTACGACAATCCATTTCCAACGCTGCCTGCGCCAGTTGCCGCGGGCTGGCGCGATCCGCCATGCTGTCCATTTCCCGGGATTTGGTGGTATCCCAGTTCTGACAGAACTTGCAGGCCAGGTTACAACCCGCCGTGCCGAAGGACAATACACCACTGCCGGGATAGAAATGGTACAAGGGTTTTTTCTCGATCGGGTCTACGCAAAAACCACTGGAGCGACCGTAGCTGACCAGCTTGACCTCATCTTCAAGTCGCTGGCGCACATAACACAGGCCACGCTGACCCTCCTGCAGACGACAGTGCCGCGGGCACAGGTCACACTGCAACTGTCCATCATCAAGTTGGTGCCAGTAACGCGTTGAGACTATTGTTTCATCCATACCTTGTAATTTTGGGGCACATACCCATATTTCAACTATGGTTATATTAATATCGACAGAGATAGCACAGGTAGTTCCATGACAATTCGCCAGGCAGCAGTGGCGGGCTCATTCTACGAGGCTGACGCCAGCCATTTGCAACAGCGTATCCTATCACTGATGAGCGGCGCGCATAGCAATACGCCCTACTCTGTACAGGCACTGATCGTACCTCATGCGGGATACGTTTACTCGGGAGCCACCGCCGCCGAGGCCTATCGCACTGTTGCGCCACTGGCCGACAGGATAGAGCGGGTTGTTTTGTTCGGCCCCGCCCACCGGGTCGCCCTGCAGGGTATGGCGGTACCCTCAGTGGACGCATTTGCGACACCACTGGGAGACGTACCACTGGACCGGGAGAGCATCGCACGCGTCGCCGCTATGCCCGGCGTCTGTGTGTCAGATGAAGCACATCGGGAAGAACACAGCCTGGAAGTGCAGCTGCCGTTTTTGCAAACAGTGCTCAAGCACTTCTCGCTGGTACCCGTCGTGGTCGGGCACTGCGCTCCCCGGACGGTAGCGTCGGTTATGGATGCCCTGTGGGGCGGCCCGGAAACCCTGCTGGTGATAAGCACCGACCTGTCTCACTTCCACACCTATGATGATGCGACACAACTGGACACCCTCACCTGTGAGCGTCTACAAGCAAAAGACAGCTCCCTGTGCGGACAGGACGCATGCGGAGCCTACGCCCTGAACGGTCTGATGAGTACCGGGCATTGCCAGTCCCTGCAGGTGGAACTGGTGGACAGGTGTAACTCTGGTGATACCGCAGGCAGTAAAGACCGGGTGGTGGGCTATGGCGCCTTCGTTCTCCATTAAACTGCGCGGTACCGAGCGCGAACAGCTGCTGCAAATTGCACGGCAATCCATCCGCAACGGCCTGTATGGGGGTGATGCGCTGGAGGTTGCCCTGCATGAACTGACTGATGCACTCACTGCACGCCTGGGCGTATTCGTCACACTGATGCAACAGGACAATCTGCGCGGATGCATAGGTTCCATGCAGTCCAATGAGCCCCTGGCCCAATCTGTTGCCGAGTCCGCCCACGGCGCGGCCTTTCGCGATCCACGCTTCCCACAATTGGCAGAGCATGAACTGGATCAGGTATGTATTGAAATATCCATACTGTCCCCCATGGAACCATTGACCAGCCCCGACCGTAGTGATCTGTTAGCCACATTACGGCCCGATGTGGACGGATTGCTATTACAGGACCAGCACTACCAATCGACCTTCCTGCCCAAGGTGTGGGAGCAACTGCCGGATCCTGAGGAATTCCTCAATCACCTGCTGATGAAGGCGGGCTTGCCCACCGATCACTGGTCCACAACAATACAGTTCTTTCGCTACCACACGGTTTCATTTCAAGAAGGAAAGGACCTGGGCGACAGGGTCTGGGTTGTCACATAAACCTGGCTCGAATGATTCTGACAAGGGCGAAAGGGTAAGCCACATGCCCCGCACATTCTCCGCATCGACATGCTCCACTATAATGTTGCGCCGTTTTTCCACAGGCGACGCCGTCGCTTCGTTGTAACCGTTATTTTCTGCACGCCACTGGGCATTTAGCATAGTTTCTTCCCCGAATTAGCAGCCACAGCTAGATGTCGCTTGTCTAAAGCCAACCCGTGAATGATAATCTGCTTCCTATTTAATCGGGAGTAGCAAATGTCCAGCAATCCAGCATCAATCCTGCAATTTCTCTTGGGCGGTGTCTTCGCGCTCTCCCTCGCACTGGTTCTGTCGGGTTGTGGCGGTTCCTCCGAAATCACCCACAGTTATGTGGACCCGGAGCTCAAAAAGCTCGACCTGGAAGGTGTACTGGTCGTGGCGGTAACCAAAAAACAGTCATCCCGCATGAAGTTTGAAGACGCGTTTACCAAAGCGCTCAGCCGCCACGGTGTACGCGCCCAGGCCAGCCATACTCTGGTACCGCAGCAAAAAGCGTCCTCCGAAGAGATCATTGCCGCCGCCGAGAGCGCCGACCTGGACACCGTCCTTGTCACGCGCTACATAGGGGAGTCATCAGAGGAGGTCTACCACCCCGGCACTGTTTACTATGGGGTTACGCCGGCTTATGGTAGCGGCTATTACGGTGGATTCGGGGGCTACTACGCCCATGCTTATGAGGTGGCCTACCAACAGCCGGTATGGACCAATAACATCACCCATTCGTTGATTTCCGACCTTTACGCCACGCAGAGCAAGGAACACCTGTGGCAGGCCGTCTCGGAAACGCTACAGGCGGGGAGTAATGAGAAAACACGGGACGATGCCATCAAAGGCCTGATCGGAAACCTTAAAGACCAGGGCCTGTTGCACTAATTACTCCCCGGGATAGCCAAGGCCTCGCAGGGCTTCAGTAATTTCGTCCAGGACTACCGGATCTTCAATAGTCGCCGGCATCTTCCAGGATTCGCCGTCGGCGATTCTGTGCATGGTGCCGCGCAATATCTTGCCGGAACGGGTTTTCGGTAGACGTTCGACCACGGCACAGAGCTTGAAAGCCGCTACCGGGCCAATCCTGTCCCGCATATGCTGTATGGCGTCCGCGACGATCTCAGCGGAATCCCTGGTGACACCGGCATTGAGCACCAGCAGGCCCAGGGGCAGTTGCCCCTTCATTGGGTCCGCCACGCCGATGACCGCGCATTCCGCCACATCGTCATGGTCCGCCAGCACTTCCTCCATGGCGCCTGTGGACAAACGGTGACCGGCGACATTGATGACATCGTCAGTACGCGCCATGACAAAGACATAACCGTTTTCGTCGATGTAGCCCGCATCACCGGTTTCATAGTAGCCGGGGAACTTGCTGAAGTAGGATTCGATAAAGCGCTCCTGGGCATTCCACAAGGTGGTAAAGTTGCCGGGAGGCAGGGGGTTCTTGATCACCAGCACACCAATATCCCCCGCCGCCACGGGCTTACCCTTTGCATCCAGTGCATGCACATCATAACCCGGCACTGCCCTGGCCGGAGAACCGGGCACGATGGGCAACAGTTCTATCCCAAGGCAGTTCGAGCAAATGGGCCAGCCGGTCTCTGTTTGCCACCAGTGGTCAATCACCGGCACCTGTAACTTCTCCTGCGCCCACTCCAGCGTATGGGGGTCACAGCGTTCGCCCGCCAGGAACAGGGCCTGCAACCCTGAAAGATCGTACTTCGCCAGGTATTCCCCCCGGGGATCCTCCCTCTTGATGGCGCGGAATGCGGTCGGTGCGGTAAACATCACCTTGACCTTGTGCTCTTCGATCACCCGCCAGAAGGCGCCGGGGTCTGGCGTACCCACCGGTTTGCCCTCGTAAATCACTGTGGTGTTGCCGGCAAACAGGGGACCATAGACAATATAGGAATGCCCCACCACCCAGCCTACGTCCGAGGCGGCCCAGTACACATCACCGGGCTCCACGTTGTAGATATTTTTCATACTCCACTTGAGCGCAACGATGTGACCACCCGTGTCGCGTACACGCCCTTGGGCTGACCGGTAGTGCCGGACGTGTAGAGGATATACAGGGGATCATTGGCATTGACCGGCACACAATCGGCTGGCTCCGCACTGGCCATGGCCTGCGCCCAGTCCAGGTCCCGCCCCCGGACCATGGTCGCATCCTGCAGCGGCCGGTGCAGAATGATGCAACTGTCGGGCTTGTGCTGCGCCAGCTCAATCGCGCCGTCAAGCAGTGGCTTGTAAGCCACCACCCGGGAAGGTTCCACCCCACAGGTGGCTGACACAATAACTCTGGGCGTTGCATCGTCTATACGCACGGCCAACTCATTACTGGCAAAACCACCAAATACCACGGAATGTATGGCGCCCAGGCGGGCACAGGCCAGCATGGCGATCAGGGCCTCCGGCACCATGGGCATATACACCAACACACGATCGCCTTTGGTCACGCCCTGGGCCGCCAGCACGCCGGCAAAGCGAGCAACCTCGGACAGAAGCTGCGCGTAGGTGTACTGGCGTTTGGTATCGGTTACCGGGCTGTCATAAATGACAGCCGTTTGCTCTCCCCTGCCCTGCTCCACATGGATATCCAGCGCGTTGTAACAGGTGTTGGTGACGCCGTCGGGAAACCAGCGGTAGAAAGGCGGGTTGCTGCTATCGAGAACCGTGGTCGGCGCTTGATACCAGTGAATGTCCTGCGCGGCCTGTCGCCACAGTTCAATGTTATTCATATGCGGTTTCCTTGATAGAAATTATCCCCTGAAACTAACGCCATGGCGGACCAGTGGCGTGGCCTCCACACCGCGGCGGGTATACATGTCGAAAGACCAGGTGAGACCGAGCTTGTCCACAGTATCGCGATTGATCTGGTCCAGTTTGGAGTAGCGTTGCTCTCCCACATCGTGACCGTGCAGGCGCCAGCCGACATCAGATAACCGTACCGGCGCCACAACCTGCGCCGATTCCGGATTTTTTTCGCTGCACCCGCTCACCATCACAGCGGACATAACCACGGCAAAGACAATGTTTAATCTCAATTTCATTATCATTTCCTCGATACCGGGATTCCTGTTGTAAACTATACGCGGTCCCCAAGTTACAGCTGACCGGGGTCAGGCAACGGCTACTCCCATAGAGATCCCTGAACAGCACTAACGTGAGAGATGATTCCAGTACTTCTCCCGCAGATCCAGCTTGCGAAGTTTGCCTGTTGCGGTCATCGGCATTTCATCAATGACGATCACATCGTCGGGTGTCCACCATTTGGCGATCTTGCCACTGAGATGATCCAGCATGTCCTGCTTCTGAAGTGACGCCCCCTCCTTCAGGGTCAGCACCAGCAGGGGTCGTTCGTCCCACTTCTCATGGTAAGCGGCGATGACGGCCGCCATGCTAACGGCGGGATGACCGCTAGCGATATCCTCGATATCTATCGAGCTGATCCACTCGCCGCCGGATTTGATCACGTCCTTGGAACGGTCGGTTATCTTCATATAGCCGTACTGATCGATGTGACCGACATCGCCGGTGGGGAAAAAGCCCTCGCCATCCAGTTGATCTCCACCATCACCATGCAGATAACCACGGGTGATCCAGGGTCCTTTTACCCAGATGTCCCCCGAAGTTTCACCATCGTGTGGCGCTCGAGAGCCGTCCTCCAGCACAATCTTCATCTGGACGCCCCAGGGCAGCCTGCCCTGTTTCAGCAATTGCACATCCCGTTGCTCCTGGGGGAACGCCGCGACCTGGCGATTTGGCCTGCCGATGGTACCCAGGGGGCTGGTCTCGGTCATGCCCCAGATCTGCACCGCATCGACGCCCTTGTCACGCATACGGTCGCGGACACTGGTCGGCAAGGCAGTGCCGCCAATCAACAGGCACCGCAGCACACCCAGATCCAGACCGTGCTTTTCCGCGCACTCCAAAACCATGGTCCAGATAGTGGGTACGCCGCAACCGGTGGTAACGCCTTCTTCACGTATGAGTTGCAGCAGATGTTCGCCATCCAGATGACGCCCGGGCAGCACAAACTTGCTGCCCACCATGCAGGCGGCATAAGGCAGGCCCCAGCTCTGCGCGTGATATAACGGCGCGGCCGGCAACACGCAGTCCAGTGCGGACAGGGACAGGTTATCAGGTTGGGCGATGGCCATGGAATGCAGCACGGTGGAGCGATGCGAGTACAGCACGCCCTTGGGGTTGCCAGTGGTGCCCGACGTATAGCACAGGCCCGAGGCTGTGCGCTCATCAAACTCGGGCCACTCGATTTCAGGAGACTGGGCTGCGATCAGGTCATCGTAGTAGAGCACATCGCCAAGGCGGGTCGGTTCCGGGACGCAGCCATGGGCGCCCAGGATAATAAACTGCTTTACATTGGGGATCTTGTCCACAATGCGTTCAACCAACTCGACAAAATCCTGGTCTACCATCAGGAATGTATCCTGCGCGTGATCGATAATATAGGCGATTTGCTCTTCGAACAGGCGCGGGTTTACCGTGTGGCAGACCGCCCCGATGCCGGGAATGGCGTAGAAGCATTCCATATGCCAGTGGTGGTTCCAGGCCAGCGTGCCGACCACATCGCCATACTTCACACCCAGGCGCATCAGGGCGTTGGCGGCCTGACGCGAACGATTGGCCAGATCCGCGTAGGTATAGCGAAAAATGCTGCCATCCTGTTGTCGCGCCACAACTTCCGTGGCTGCATGATTGGTAGCCGCATGCTCCAACAAAGTTGGAATAGTTAGCGTAAAGTCCTGCATGAGACTGTAATTCACCTGCTGCAAGTTCAAGCCTCCTGTAGCTATAGCGTTGCTAATGTCAGTCCGCCCTGGTCAGTTGATAGTTGTGCCTTGACGACTCGCTGAATGTTACACTATGAGCGACGAAGTACACTAGGGTTCTAACGACCTGATCCTGGATTATCAGGTCGTTAGAACCCTGCATAGACTTTTCCCCGTTCTAGGTTTTGTTCATCATGCATGACAGCGAAGATCTGACCGCAAAACGCATCATCAGCGCAATGCGCGCCCTGCCCCGGGATCATTTCATTGAAATGAGTGATTCCAACCTGGTGCTGGGGCGCAGCATTCCGCCCACCAATGCAGTGTCGGAAATCCTCAATCACACAGATGTCCATCCGCAGCACAAGGTATTGCAGGTGGGCACTGGCGCCGGCTATGTGGCGGCACTGTTGTGCAAACTGGCCGCCCAGGTGGTCACCATTGAGAACAATCCCGCCATTGCCCGTTTCGCCCAGAGCCGCTTCAACAAACTGGGGCTGGCCAACCTGGTCCTGCGGGAACTCGATGGCAGCGACGGCGCCAGCGACCTGGGGCCATACGATCGCATCCTGGTATCCAGCCCTCGGGTCATCCAGAAAACAAGGCTACTGGATCAGCTGGCCCGCGGCGGCCGCTTGATTGCCCTGGAGCAGGGAGAGAATAGCACCCACATCCTCACCCGCTATGAGATCACGGAGCTGGGAACCACGCTGCGCAAGGAGCTGGCCCTGGTGGATTTTTCCCGCGACACCGGCATGACGCTGCTCGATATGGGCATGGTGGACCGGGTGATGCTGTCCGCGGCGCGCAGCATCGCCCGCCAGAAAAAACTGCCCGTCATTAAAATACTTCGTGACAAACTCAACATGGAGGACACTACACTCTATCGCCGTCTGGCGGAAGAGAACGGGATGTCTTTCGCACCCATCGATGAACTGCTGCCAACAGTACAACCACTACTCATGGAACAGTTTTCGCGCAGCTTTCTGGATGGTCACCACCTGATCCCCCTACGGGTAGAGGATCACAGTCTGCATGTCGCCACAGATGACCCGGACAGCTCGGTAGACGATATCTTTCACATGTACCCTTACGAGCGGGTACTCAAGGTACTGGTGACTCCAAACGACTTCAAGCGCCTGTGGACCACCGTTGAACTTTCCCTGCAAGGGGATGCGAAACAGTTGTGGGGCAAGAAACCCGAAGCAGAGGAGCAAAAAAACGAGCCCGATATCAGCAAGCGGGAAAAAACCCGGATAGAAGCACACCTGATCACCCTGTGTGACGCTCTGTTGCTGGACGCGGTAAGCGAGGGCGCCAGTGACCTGCATATCGAGCAATACAAAGAACGCACACGCATTCGCTTGCGGGTGGACGGTGACCTGCACGATCTCACCCATTACGCCTTGTCGCCACAGGAGGCGAAGGGCCTGATCAACGTGATCAAGATTCGTGGTGAAATGGACATAGCGGAGAAACGCCTGCCCCAGGGTGGTCGCTCGCAACTGGTGGCCGGCGGCATAGGCTATGATCTGCGTATCCAGGTTCAACCTTCATTGCACGGTGAAGCCGTTGTTATCAGGCTGCTGCCCCAGTCGGGAAATATCGTCGACATAGAAGACCTGGGTATGAATCACATGGTGATGCGACACTACCGGCGATTGCTGGACAATCCCTCCGGCCTGGTGCTGGTCGTAGGCCCCACAGGCTCGGGTAAGTCCACCACTCTTTACGCTGGCCTGTCGGAGTTGGCCAAGGATGGCAGGCGCAAGGTCATAACCATCGAAGACCCCATCGAGTACTCGATGGAAGGCATTATGCAGACCCGGGCGCGCCCGAATATCGGCTTCAATTTTGCCGATGGCATGCGCTCTTTCGTGCGCCTGGATCCGGATGTAATACTGGTGGGGGAAATTCGTGATACCGAAACCGCGGTGGAGGCTATTCGGGCATCCCAGACCGGGCACGTCGTCCTGTCTACACTGCACAGTAATGATGCGGTTGATGCCCTGCAGCGAATATACGATTTGAACGTCCACGCCAATTCAGTGGCCAGTGAAATCATGGGCGTCATTGCCCAGAAACTGGCCAAGCGTATATGCCCACAATGCAAAACCGGGGCGACACCTGATCCAGCCATCCTCGAAGAGTTATTTCCCGAGGGCACCCCCGACAGCTTTCACTGTTATGTCGGCAAGGGCTGCGAGGCCTGTGGCGGCCGCGGCACCAAAGGCCGGGTAGCCGTGGTCGAATACATGCAGGTGAACACCGAAATCCGTCAGGCCATCTCCCTGAAATACCCAGTGGCGCAACTGCGCTCCATCGCCCTGGACTCGGGTTTGACCACCATGCGTGACAGCGCCCTGAATCATGTTATCGAAGGCCTTATTCCCCTGGATGAATTGCCGCGCGTACTGCCCTCTGATCGAATGGCGCCGGAAAAAAGAGGGGCGTGCTGATGAAGCCCAGCAGCAAGAATGCCCAGAGGCTGCCAGCTGAAATTTACTACGCCGATGAACTGGACGCCCTGCGCAAAGCTGACCCCTACCCCAGGCCACCGGGCTGGTCACTGTCACCCAAGGGGGTCGAGGCCTTTGTGCTGGGCGACGCGGAGCGGGGTAGCTCGGTAAAATTTGTCGCTCCCAGCGAAATCGTAACCCGGATTATTGTCTCCCTGGCCACCCAGCGTGGCGCCATGCTGGTGGGCGAACCCGGCACCGCCAAGTCCTGGCTGTCGGAGCTGATCTGCGCCGCGATATCCGACGACTCCACACTGATTATCCAGGGTGGCGCCGTAGAGACAGTACAGCAACTGCTCTACACCTGGAATACCGCCCTGCTGGAGCGCAAAGGCCCCTGCCCGGAGGCACTGATACCCGGCCCGATTTATCGCGGCATGGAAGCCGGCATACTGGTGCGCTACGAGGAGATCGCCCGCTCTTCGCCCGCCCTGCAGGACGCGTTGCTGTCGATCATGTCGGAACGCTCCATCCCCATTCCCGAGCTCTCTGGAGAAGGCGCCATATTGTACGCACGTGAGGGTTTCAACCTGGTTGGCACCTCTAACACCACCGACCAGGGCGTCAACGAGATGAGCTCCGCCCTCAAACGCCGCATGAACTTCGAAACCATACGCCCCATCAAGGCGGTAGACGACGAAATTGCCGTGGTGCTGCGCGAGGCGGAAAAACTGCTACGGGCTTCCGGCGTTGATGTAAAACCGGATGAGGAAATCGTGCGGGTGCTGGTCACCATATTCCATGAATTACGCAACGGCCAGTCCCTGGACGGGCGCAGTACAGATCGCCTGGCCTCGGCTGTGATGTCCACCGCCGAAGCGGTTTCTGTGGCACACGCCATGGGCGTCTACGCCTACTATTACCGCGAGGGAGAGATGGTGGCGGAGGATTTTACCGACTTCCTGGTTGGCGCCGCGATCAAGGACAACATCTCCGACCTGAAACGGATGAACCACTACTTCGAAACCGAAGTCGCCCTCAAGCAGGGCGCCGTGTGGGAAACAGTTTACCAACGCTGGCGGGAATCCTTCCGCTACTGATTATGGGGAAATAATCAACTTGTCTCACATGATAACCAGGCTGGTTTTCGCCGCCGCGCTGCTCACACTGGCATCCTGCGCCAGTGTGCCTTTTGATTACCCCAAAACGGCCAGTACCGCCCTGCCCCCCAGCAGTGATACTCGCCTGGGAGAGACTGATGCGATCTGGGAGCAGACCCACGGTGCATTGTCAGGTGTTATCGGGCTACCCGACGGGATCGATGCCCTGGGCGCGCGCCTGAGGATGATGGAACTGGCTGAGAGCACAATTGACGCCCAGTATTTCATCGTAAAAAAAGACAGGGCCGGAGCTTTATTCACCGGAAAAATGCTACTTGCTGCCGACCGTGGGGTCAGGGTGCGATTGCTGGTCGACGACATATTTTCTCCCGGCGTGGACCAGGCTTTCAGCCTGCTCAACTCCCACCCCAATATACAGGTACGTCTGTTCAACCCCCTGTCACGGCAGAGTTTCAAGTACTGGAGCTATCTGGTTGATTTCAAGCGAGTCAATCGGCGTATGCACAATAAGTCCTTCACTGTAGACAACGCCCTTACCATCGTCGGCGGTCGCAATATCGGCGAGGAGTATTTCGAACTCAACAAGTCTGTCGAGTTCGATGACTATGAGGTACTGGCCCTGGGACCGGTAGTGGACGAGGTCAGCGCCGGCTTCGACATCTTCTGGAACAGTGACCTCTCTGTACCCATGGAGGCATTCAGGATAAAAGTGAACCCGCAGGATCTGGATGAATGGCGCGAGTACATAGATACACAGAGGGCTATGGGCGAGCAAGGAATATACAGTCAGGCCATCAATAGCTCCCTCTTGCGCGATATAAAGGAGGGGAAAAGAACGCCTCTTCCGGCCATGGTTACCATGGTAACCGACACGCCCGAAAAGCTGGAGAATGCTATAGGGGATGTGGAATTGGCGACGATAGCGCGGGAAACAGGCCGCAGGTTTCGCGCGGCGAAGAGCGAGATTATTATTTTCACACCATACTTCATACCTCAGGAATCCGGGACTGAACTGCTTGAAAAGTTGCTGGCCAGGGACATCAGGGTTGTCATAGTGACCAATTCGCTGGCGTCGACCAATCATGTGGCGGTTTACTCTGGCTACAGGCGGTATCGCAAACAGTTATTGCGGGCCGGCGCCGAAATCTGGGAGATACGCGCCGAGCGAGAGGGAGGCGAGAACGCCTGGGGGCACAACCCGGAATTGGTCACCCTGCATTCAAAAGCGTCTATTATCGATCGTGAAACTATCTTTGTCGGTTCGCTTAACTTCGATCCGCGCTCACTGTTGATCAATAGCGAAATGGGCATATTCATCGAGTCAGACTATGCCGGCTCAGGTTTAGCCACCGCTATTTTTAATAATCTAAACCGGGTGGCCTATAAAGTAGACCTGGACGAGCGCGGCAAGCTGCGTTGGACCTACCAATATGGCGAGCAACGGGAAATTCTGAAAAAGTCCCCCCAGGCCAGTTGGGGGCGACGGTTCATGGCGCGCTTCTACGGCCTGCTTCCCATAGAAAACCAGCTGTAGGGCGAATTTGACCCGCGCTGCCGGTCCGCACCACCAAGCTTTTGGTAAAACTCCAGCGGACGCTGGAACAGCCACTGTGGTGGTGCGCCTGCCAATACAATGGTGGGGCAGGTGCTCACTCGCATTTTCCCCATGTAATCCATCTTGCCCAGCGGCACCCCCGCCAGGCGGGGAATCGGCGTGAGATGACTCAATGAGCGCTCAGAATATGTTGCGGTATTGATGCTTTTGTGCTTTATTAACGTGTTCTGATGGGTTATCCATACTCGAGATTCAACACACTAGAAGGGCTTATTCACATCATGAAAATTCACGACAAGTTCTACATTAATGGCCAATGGGTCGCACCCAGCGGCACCGGTAAAATTTCCGTTATTGATCCTTCCACTGAAGAAGTATGTGGAGAGGTGCCAAGCGGCGACAACAACGACGTTAATGCTGCCGTGGCGGCTGCCAAAGAGGCATTCAAGACATGGGGCCAGAGCTCCGCCGCCGAAAGATCCGAACTGTTGAAGGTGCTCGCGGCAAAAATCACTGAAAATATGCAAACCATCGGCGAGCTCTGCGCCCTCGAACTGGGTACGCCAATAGAGGCCAGCGTTGCGATTCATGGTGGTATGGGTGTCGGCGTTGTCAGTTCATACGTCGATGTACCCTTCGAAATGGAACAGGAAGAACAGCTCGCCAACTCAGTGGTGGTCAAGGAACCGATAGGTGTCTGTGCGTTTATCACACCCTGGAATTTCCCTTTACACCAGATCGTGGCCAAGGTCATGCCGGCTCTTGCTGCCGGTTGCACAATGGTTTTAAAGCCCAGCTCTGACACCCCACTTACCGCCTATTACTTCACTGAACTGATGGCTGAAGTCGGCTTCCCGGCAGGCGTCTTCAACCTGGTGACGGGGCCCGGTCGCACCGTCGGTGAAGCCATGTGCACCCACCCGGATGTCGATCTGGTTTCCCTCACAGGCTCTACCGAAGCAGGTCAACGAGTCGGTCAGCTGGGCGCCCAATCCGTGAAGCGGGTTTGTCTGGAGTTGGGTGGCAAATCTGCTTCAGTCGTACTCGATGACGCGGACGTTGCCCAGGCCGCCGGTTCAGCTGGCGGCGCTATCTGCATGAATAGCGGCCAGGTGTGTGCCGCTCTTTCACGGCTTATCGTACCTCGCGGCAAGCAGGATGAAGCTGTCGCCGCTGCAAAAGCCGCCATCGAGTCAGTTCCGGTGGGGGGGGCCTTTGAAAAAGGCTCTGTCATGGGTCCTTTAGCTTCCAAGTCACAGCTCGACACGGTTGTTGGTTACATTCAAAAAGGTATCGACGAAGGCGCCACGCTGGTTACCGGCGGCACGACGCCACCAGAAGGTCGCAGCACTGGCTACTTCGTGCAACCGACAATCTTCTGTGATGTGAGAAACGATATGGCAATTGCCCAGGAAGAAATATTCGGCCCGGTGCTCGCCATCATTCCTTACGACACGGAAGAAGAAGCCATCGAAATTGCCAACGACAGCGTTTTTGGCTTGTCAGGTGCAGTTTGGTCCGGCGACGAAGATCACGCCAAGCGAGTCGCCCGGCAGATCAGAGCCGGCCAGGTCACCATCAATGGCGCTGATTTCAACCTGATCGCGCCATTTGGCGGATACAAGCAGTCCGGCAATGGTCGGGAACTTGGACCTCATGGTTTGACGGAGTTCATTGAGCTGAAATCCATGCATCTATAGGATGCGTTCCCAAACTTTAGCGGGGCTGCATCCGGATACCGCCATCCATGCGAATACACTCGCCATTGGTGTAGTCGTTCTCCACAATGTACTGGGCCAGATGAGCAATTTCATCGGGGCGACCCAGGCGCTTGGGGTTCAGAACCGTGGCGGACAGTGACTCCACTACTTTTTTCGGGGCACTGTCAAACAGAGGCGTGTGAATCAGGCCGGGCACGATGGTGTTGACACGAATACCCAGTTGCGCAAGATCGCGGGCGATGGGCAAGGTCATGCCGATCACGCCACCCTTGGAGGCGCTGTAGGCGGCCTGGCCCATCTGGCCCTCGTAGGCTGCCACGGAGGCGGTATTGATAATCACCCCGCGTCCACCATCCTCGGTAACAGGATCCTGTTTCGACATGACCTCGGCGGCCAGGCGCAGGACATTGAAAGTGCCGATCAGGTTGACGTTGATCACGAACTTGAAGGCATCCAGCGGGAAAGCCCCGTCCTTGCCGACGGTCTTGATGGCATTGCCCAGGCCCGCATAGTTACAGCAGATGTGGATAGCCCCGAAGGTTGCAACCGTGGCGTCGATGGCAGCTTGCACCGACTCTTCATCGGCCACATCCACTTTGTGGAAAATTACGTCCGTGCCCAACTCCTTGGCGATGGCGCTGCCGCGCTCCTCGTTCATATCAAAGATGGCGATCTTCGCACCAATACCGGCAAAACGCCGCACGGTGGCCTCGCCCAGGCCGGAGGCGCCTCCGGTGATGACTGCTACTTTGTTCTTGATATCCATGATGTATCTACTCCTTATGTGAATTGACTTTCCCGCCATTCCCCCTAAGGGTATGACCCTCCCCCGTGCGGGGTGCCTGTGGCAATGTATAGAAGGACCAGATTACGCAGACCAGGGTCTAACGGTTGAAAAACCTTGAATCAGCATTTCGCCCTTGCCAGTAACCGCTGTCAAATCGAGGTCAGCGTGGGTAACGCCATCTTCTTCGTAGACTTTTTTAACAACGCCTTTGAATTCAACGTCATCGCCCGGCCACAATCGAGTTTTGAAACGGACACCAAAACTTTTTACTGAGGTAGGACCAAACCACTCCGCTGGAACACGGCTTAGGAGGCCGGCTGTCAGCATTCCCATACCGAATACAGTAGGCAGACCTGCTTCTTCAGCGAAGGTTTGATCGTGATGGATTGGGTTGAAATCACCGCCACCGCCTGCATAACGGACAAAATCGGTGCGGTTGAAATCGTTTTTTGTGAAGACGTACTCGTCACCTTCTTTTATCGATGCAAAAATATCGTTGCTCATTCTTTCACCACTCCGCCGGTTTGGATCAATGTGTTTTTGACACGAAGAACCAGTTCCCCATCCTGGTTTTTGAAGTTAGTGAAGGAATCATAAATCTTCATGGTTCCGCCACGTTTTCCCTCTTTCGTGCTCTCTATGATTTCACCTTGTTCGGCGGTCAGTGTTTCACCGGCAAAAACAGGACGCTCGTAGAAAAATTCTTGCCCGCCATGCAAAACGAACCGCATATCGAGGCCCAATTTCTTACTGAGGTGCGGGGCATCAGACGACTGAAAAAAAGCAGTGGCGGCGGTATATGTCAGTGGCGCTACGACGCCTGGAAGTCCTGCTTCCCTGGCGGCCTCTGCATCATGATACAAAGGCTCGTCACACCCAATTGAGTTAGCGAATTCGTGGATTTTACCACGTTCGATAGGCATTCCTGGTGGATTTATATCAGCCATAATGCTTCCATTCTCCTTGTTTGTGAATTGATTGAGAAAATTGTGGTACCAGCTGATCAGAGGGCCTATCGCTAAAAGAGGGTAGGCTACTGATGACACAAGCTCGTACTGTTATTTATCGTGCTTATAGAGCCATGATCCGGAACCTGCTTCCATTTGAAAACAGGCGATAAAATCTAACACTAGCCGCTGCCTCGGTCAAGATTAGATGGTGGGGCATTGGCTCTCTCTTGTTATTTTGTCAACTCCGCGTAGCGCTTCAGATGAAAATCCGTGCTGCCCAGCGTGTTGCAAAAGAGGGTAAGGTTGCGGAAATAATGACCAACATCCAATTCTTCGGTCATACCCACACCCCCATGGATTTGCACGGAACCCTGGGCAACCAGCCGCGCGCATTTACCGACATAGGCCTTTGCACCTGATACTGCTTTCTGCCGCGTCAGCGCGTCATCACTCGTCACATCAATAGAGACCATGTAAACCATTGACCGGGCTTGCTCAAGGTTCATGTACATATCAACCATTCGATGCTGAAGCACCTGGAATTTACCAATCGGTACACCGAATTGCTCGCGTGTTTTAATGTATTCCAGAGTAGCCTCATAAGCACTGCGCATCATCCCCACGGCATGCGCGCATAAAGCGGCAGTCGTCAGCTCGATAGCTCGACTGAGTACATCGTGACCTTCACCCTCTGTGCCTAGCAGGTCGCTGGCGCTGACACTGACATTATTGAAGTTGATATTGGCCGCCCGGCCACCGTCCATCGTGTTATAGCTTGTTAGCTCAACACCCGCGGCATTGGCGTCTACCAGAAATAGCGAGATGCCTGACGGGTCAGTTGTCTTGCCTGACGTCCTGGCTGAAACAATCAGTTTATCTGCAGATGGTGCATCTAAAATAACAACCTTTTCCCCATTGATAACGTAGTTATCGCCCTGCTTTTGTGCCTGCACGCTGACGCTGACCGGATTGTATTGCGGTTGTGTTTCAGCAAATGCGGTTACCAGAAGCAAATCACCTTCAATCAAAGGTGGCAGTAAAGCTTTCTTTTGTGCGGAACTCGCACCGATATTGATCAAGTTCCCACTCATGACAACAGAACTGGTATAGGGCTCAAGCAACATGCCGGCGCCAAAAGCCTCCATCATCAGCATTGTCTCGGTGGGGCCGCCACTAAAACCACCAAATTCCTCTGGCAGAGTGACACCCAGCCAACCCAACTCGGCAAACTGCTTCCAGTTTTCCCGGCTAAACCTTTCTTCTGTTTCCGATAATTTATTACGCGTCTCAAAGTCGTAATCTTTTTCGATGAACTTTTCTACAGACTCTTTGATAAGGAGCTGTTCTTCTGAAAATGATAAATCCATGCTTGTCTCCTTGTTAAAGCCCTAAGACCATTTTTGCCAGTACGCCGTATTGTACTTCTGTACTCCCACCGTAAATCGTCGCGGCGCGGCCAAAATTATAAACCTGGGTAGCCCAGCGGAAATCGAATGGGCGCACCTCAGCAGCATCCTGCCATGGGTAGGCATAATGACCCGCCATATCAACGCGCAATTCGGCGATGTCCTGTTGCAGTTCAGTCCCTTTGATTTTGAGCATTGAGGACTCGGCACCTGGCACCTGGCCGCTCTCCAACCCGGACAACATACGAGACTCAGTATATTTCAACGCTGTCAGTTCAAGATCAGCGGATGCAATTTTCAGCTGCATCTGCAAATCGTCTTCATAGCCATGTTCACACGCTATCCTGCGAATTCGCTTGATATTGGCTGTGGCCTCGGCAACACCCGAGATGCTGCTACGTTCATGCGTCAACAGGTATTTTGCAACGGTCCAGCCCTGGCCTTCTTCGCCAATCAGGTTTGCCTTAGGGACGCGTACATCGTCAAAGAACACCTGGTTCAGGTGGTGCTCGCCGTCAATTGAAATAATTGGTCTGATATCAAGCCCGGGAGAGTCCATATCCAGTAGGATAAAACTGATACCTTCCTGTTTTTTGCCATCCGCATTGGTTCTCACCAGGCAAAACATGCGGTTTGCATGGTGTGCGGATGTCGTCCAAATTTTGGACCCATTGAGCACATAATCATCACCATCAGACACAGCGGCCAGCTTAAGACTAGCCAGATCGGAGCCGGCACCCGGTTCTGAATATCCCTGACACCACCAGTCTTCAGAGCTCAATATTTGGGGCAGGTATTTTTCCTTTTGCTCTGGCGTTCCAAATTTCATAAGCGCAGGCCCAAGCATGGCAACACCCATTGAAAATGGCGCCGGGGCACCCAGTTCAGCCCGCACTGAATTAAAAATATACAGTTGTGTTGCACTCCAACCTGGCCCGCCATAAGCTTTTGGCCAGCTGGGCGCCGTCCACCCCTTTGCGGCAAGTTTTTTAGACCAGCCAACCGCTTGTTCAAGGGTAATGGCGCCTCCCAGGTCGGCTCCCGCCTCTGCAGCCGCTATAAGATCCGGTGTTAAATTGGTTTCAAACCAATCTGTAACCTCCTGTTTAAACGCCTGTTCTTCTGGAGAATAACTTGTATCCATTGCTGCTCCTCACATGTTCATGCCAATTTACTAGGCTACATTATTCGCTCATTATATTGCAATTCCAGCCGGGGGATAATTCTATTTCAAGAAGGGAATTCCCGGGCACTGCGGAGGAAGGTGCTTCCACATCCAACCTCAGCAGTGGTAGCGAACCGAGTGATCCAGCCGCGGATGTGTTCGGCTGGACCAATGGCAACAACAATTTCTCGGCGCTGATTGAAAGTTCGAATCATTACCTGGAATTTCTTTCACAACCTGTGCTTCCCAAATCCGGTAGGTAAGCAGATCTGACTGAGATTGTAATGATAACTGGAAAAATGGCCTCAAAATAGTGGAGGCTTATGCTCGAGTCAGGGGAATAGAAATGGATATTAATTAGCGGCGTGCTTCATGTCTGCGGTAACTCCCGCGCCAGGGCCTCATCGAGGGCGGCGTAAAGCGGCTCGCGCACCCGCACCTTGCTTCGATGGTGGGCCTTCATATCAAGCTGTGCGCAGTGTTGCGCCACTTCCAACGCTCGGGCCAGCAGCTGATCCGGGTCCACTGCCTCGTCGAGGAAACCCGCCTCCACAGCACCGGCGGCATCGTAGATCTGCGCCAGCCCGATTGCGCGTTCAAAATAAGGTTTCACCAGTCTCGCCCGGGCCAGTTCGATCCCGAAATATGGCAGGGTCATGCCGATAGACACCTCGTTGAGACCGATCTTGAAGTTACCGTGGATACCGATGCGAAAATCGGCCGACAAAGTCAACAGTGCGCCCATCGCCAGGGCGTGACCACTCACCGCAAGAATGACCGGCGGCGGGAAATCCAGCAGGCGCCGCGACAGTAGCGCACCGGCCCGCAACAGGCGAACCACCGACTCACCCCCCTGCCCCATCACCGAGAGGTCAAAGCCAGCGCAGAACTTGCCTGGACGCCCGATGATAATCACCGTCTTGCCGGCCGCTTCCGCCTCATCCAGCGCACCGTTGATCTGCTCCAGCATGGCAAAACCCAAGGCGTTGGCCTTGCCGTCATCCAGGGTAATGAGGCTGTAATAATCGTGTTGGACATACTCAACAAGTCTGCTCATGGTGATTCCTTCTTAAGTTTGTAGGGTGATAGAACTCAATAGTCCCGTTACAGATCCGGCGCGAGTGAGATAATACAAAATATTCATTCTTTACCCTCGACCAGGATATCAATGAGGGTGAATACTCCACCTCGTCTGTCACATGCACCCACCCCGCATCTCGCGTACAATGGCTCTTCATTCAGCAGCGTAATCATCACTATAACACCAACACTGAGATCCTGGAGTGACAATGAAAACAGCAGGCACCCTGATCGGAAATCTCGTCGATATGGCGGCCGAGGCCGCTGAACTGGAAAGCCAGGGGGCGGATATCGCCTCGACTATCGAGACGGGGCACGACCCCCTGATACAACTGGCCATCGCCGCCACCGGCACCGAGCGCATCAGGCTGATGACCGGCATCGCCGTGGCATTCGCCCGCTCGCCGATGACCCTGGCGCTGGCCGCCCACGACGTCAACTCCCTGTCAAGGGGGCGACTGATGCTGGGTATCGGCTCGCAGATAAAACCCCACATCGAGAAGCGCTACAGCATGCCCTGGTCGAAACCCGCCGCGCGCATGCGTGAATACGTGCTGGCGCTCAAGGCTATCTGGGCCAGTTGGTACGATGGTGCGCCACTGGATTTTCGCGGGGAATTCTATAACCACACACTGATGACCCCGATGTTCACCCCCACCGACGGCGAGTACGGGGCGCCGCCCGTCATCGTGGCGGCGGTCGGACCGCTGATGACCAGGAACGCGGCGGAGGTGGCCGACGGGGTACTTCTGCACAGCTTCACCACCGAGCAGTACATCCGCGAGCTCACCATGCCTGCCATCGAGGCGGGCCTGGCCAAATCCGGCCGCGATCGCAACGCCTTGCAAATAGTCGGCGCGCCGTTCTTCGTCACTGGCGAGACCGAAGAGGAGTTTCAGGCGGTAAAACTGGCAGCCCGCAACCAAATCGCCTTCTACGCCTCGACACCGGCCTACCGTGGGGTGCTGGAATCTGTTGGTTACGGCGACCTGCAACCGGAACTCACCCGCCTGTCCAAGGCCGGCCAGTGGGCTGAGATGGGGCAGCGCATCGACGATAACCTACTCGACAAGATAGCCCTTGTGGGCGAGCCCGCGGAAATCCCGGGAAAACTGAAGCAGCGTTTCGGCGACGTGTTCGATATCTGCGACGCCAGCGTATTCACCGGTACCGGCTACGCGACAGGTCAATACAGCACGGCGATCGCGAACAGCATCAAAGAAGCGCCGTGAGGCGATAACGAGATGCTTGTGGATGGCTGGTCATTATTGCACGCAGCAAGTTGGCATAGGTATCCAGATACCCTAACAGGGGTGGATAATGCGTAATGCCAACTCACCTGTCGAACAGCATAATTAAAGTACTGCAGGTTACTCTCGGAACCCGGCTAAACCTCAAACCGATAGAAGTCTTTATCCCTAACGATACGGCCCGCTGTTGGTGCCGCAAAATGAGTACCAAGAACCAGGGTATTTTCACTGTATTGATCCATGAACGCTGCGCGGCTGAGTTCTGCGATATCCGATTGTACATCTGCGATATCCTCCCAGGTAGGCCGGGCGAACTGCACCGGATGGTGGAATAGATCACCTGTAATGACAGCACGCTGATCTTGCGATTCAATCTGCACACTAACATGACCCGGTGTGTGTCCGGGTGTGGGTATTAACTTTACCTCGGATGTTATCTGGTGATCCGAATCTACAAAGTCGACCAGGCCAGACTCAATAACGGGCAGAATCGAATCGTGTCTGGCCTCTGCGCCGAATGGGTCCTCTTCATCTTTCCAGTATTCCCACTCCTTTTCACCTATCAGATACCTGGCATTGGTAAATGTCGGCACCCAGGAGTCATTTTCTAGAATGGTATTCCATCCAACATGATCTACATGTAGATGCGTACACAAGACAACATCTACAGCTTCCCGTTTTGCACCTGCTTCGGCGAGGTGTTCAAGGAATTGCCCCTGACGCATATTCCAGTCAGGAAACGCTCCTCGTGGCTTATTATTGCCAATACAGGTATCGACTAGAATCTTCACACCTTCTGACTCCAGCAGAAAAGTGTGGATACTTAACGGGATGCTGCCATCATTGTTCAGGAAGTGTGGTTTTAACCAACTCTCCATTGGCTCCATATTTTTAGCTGTTGCCTCAGGTATCAACATTTTCAGGTCTATATCTTGCTGCACATCAACTACACGGGTAATCGTTACATTACCGATTTTCCAAATTTCCAT
>Ga0164315_10000899_pt1 | contig 21749 bp, 19 predicted proteins | sample GuaBasSedimGuay6_FD_113737 | JGI IMG/M metagenome (GOLD analysis project Ga0164315, IMG submission 113737) | Subseafloor sediment microbial communities from Guaymas Basin, Gulf of California, Mexico - Guay6, Core 4569-2, 0-3 cm | ecosystem: Environmental > Aquatic > Marine > Hydrothermal vents... | reverse complement strand
GGCCGCTGTTGCCTCCGCCTCCACCCCCAGCAGGGGCAGCAGGGCGGATACCATGGCCGCTGGCGTCGCCGCGCCCTGTAGCAGCTCCGGCACCAGCGCCTTACCAGCCAACACATTAGGTAAGGCCACGTGCTCGGTTTTAAGCATTCTTGACAGCAGGAACCAGGACAGGGCCGCCATGCGATAGGCCACCACCATGGGACGCTTCAGCAGAGCAGCCTCCAGGGTTGCCGTACCCGAGGCCAGCAGTATCGCGTCCGCCGCGGCCATCGCCTCCCTCGATTGTCCAGACAACAGCGTGACCGGCAGCTGCGGATACTCCTGGAGCAGTCGCATCAGTTCACTGCGGCGCAAATCATTAGCTGCGGGGATCACAAAAGACAGCCGCCTGTCGCGCTGCCACAGAATATCAGCCACCTGCAAAAACACGGGAGCCAGCATCCGCACCTCGCTGCCACGACTGCCCGGCAACAGGGCCAGCAGCTTGCCATCAGGCGCCAGGCCCAGGTCGGCCCGCGCCGCAGCTTGATCCACCCGCTCTGCAATCTCATCCGCCAGGGGATGGCCGACAAAGCTCACCGGGATGCCGTGCTGCTGGTAAATGGCGGTTTCAAAGGGAAACAGGCACAGCATCAAATCCACGGAGCGTTTGATCTTCCCAATCCGGCCCCGGCGCCAGGCCCACACCGAGGGGCTCACCAGATGGGCGGTGGTCACCCCGGCCCGTCGCAGCTTTTTCTCCAGGCGCAAATTAAAATCCGGGGAGTCTATGCCCAGGAACAGGTCCGGTGGATTATCCCGGAAATGACGGTACACCGCCGCGCGTATACGCAGCAATTCGGGCAGGCGTTTTAACGGTTCCACAAAGCCCATAACCGACAGGCGTTCCATGGGAAACAGGCTGTCCAGGCCCTGGGCCTGCAGCAAAGGGCCACCGATACCCTCAACGATAACCTCGTCGTAACGGGATTTGAGGGCGGCCAGCACACGGGAACCGAGAATATCTCCCGAAGCCTCTCCCGCCAGCACCCCAATGCGCAGCCGACTCGTCATCAGTGACTAGCAGCCTGCTGAAGGTGACTCAGGCGAGTGCGAGACAAGGCGAAAATAGCAAAACAAGCGGAGTGTACACGACAGTACATGAGTATTGTTTTGCTATTTTCAACGCAGTATCGTGCCGACTGAGGCATCTTCAGCAGGTCGCTAGCGGACTATGCCGCGTTCGGAGGCTCTTATGGAGTCTATAAGCACCACAACTTCAGGCGTATTGTGGAACATCGTCTCCAGGCGCTGCAGGGCCAGATCCAGGGTCAAATTCTGGCGATAAAGCACCTTGAAGGCCCGCCGCAACTGACTGATGGCTTCTGAGGAAAAGCCCCGACGACGCAGGCCCTCCAGGTTAATCGTCTTGGCCTGGGCGGGGGAACCACTGACCGTGATATAGGCCGGCACATCCTTGCCGATTGCGCTGCCCATTCCTGTGAAGCTGTGGGCGCCTACCTGGCAGAACTGGTGAACCATGGTGAAGCCACCCAAAGTGGCCCAGTCAGCCACCCTGACATGGCCGGCCAGTGCACAATTATTGACCAGGACAGCGTGGTCGCCGATGACGCAGTCATGCGCGATATGTACGTAGGCCATGATCAGGTTGTCATTACCGACGGTCGTCTCGGAGCGACCCTGCACCGTGCCCCGGTGAATGGTGACATTCTCCCGGATCACATTTCTGTCGCCGATGACCAGTCGGGTCGGCTCATTACGGTACTTCAGGTCAGGGGTCGCCTCACCGATGGATGAAAACTGGTAGATGCGGTTTCCTGCGCCGATGCGCGTCGGACCCTTGATCACCACATGAGGCTCGATGATACAGCCGGGGCCTATTTCAACATCCGGGCCAATCAGGGTCCACGGGCCCACCGTGACATCATCGGCGACCTGTGCGGCTGGGTCGACAATGGCCTGACTGTGAATCATACAGACTAGCGGTCTACGCAGAGGATGGTGGCAGAGGCGGCCAGTTCACCATCCACATCGGAACTGACATTAAATTTCCAGAGGCCGCGCCGGTCCGAGACAATAGACGCACGCAGCATAACCCGGTCTCCGGGCACACAGGGGCGCCTGAAACGCAGCTTGTCCGCGCCTGCGAATAAGTACGTGGAGCCATCGGCCACGGTTTTGCCCTGGGAATAAAAGCCGAGAATAGCCGCCGTCTGGGCCATCGCCTCCACCATTAGCACACCCGGGAAGATCGGGTTCTCAGGGAAATGCCCGCTGAAGTAGGATTCGTTTGCGCTGAGATTCTTGTAAGCCACAATGGATTCACCAGAATTCAGCTCGACCACCCGGTCCACCAGAAGAAAAGGGTAGCGGTGCGGTAAGTACTGGCGAATCTCGTTGATATCCATCATTGGATGGGTTGTCCCCTGTTCTTTGATCAAGCTCTTTTGCTAACGCTGCTTTTCGAGGGCAACGAGCCGCTGTTGGATGGATTCCAGCTGGGAAAAACGCACAGCGCTGCGTTTCCAGTCCCCGGTGCTCGCCATCGGGGTACCGGACGAATAAGAACCCGGTTGCGTGATAGACCTGGTCACCATGGTCATCCCTGTCACATGCACGTTATCACAAATTTCCACATGGCCGACGACACCCACGCCTCCGGCCAAGGTGCAGTTGGCCCCTATAGTCGTGCTTCCGGCCAGACCTGTGCAACCTGCGATCGCGGTATTTTTGCCGATGCGACAGTTGTGGGCAATCTGCACCTGGTTATCGATAATGACGCCGTCCTCTATCACTGTATGATCCAGGGCGCCACGATCAACCGTGGTACAGGCGCCAATCTCTACCCTGTCGCCTATACGCACACCGCCGAGTTGGCATATTTTCTCCCAGCCAGCCGGCCCCGGGGCGAACCCAAAACCGTCCGCGCCCAGCACTGACTGGCTGTGGATAACACAGCCCTCACCCACATGGACGTCATGGTAAATTACGGCACTGGGGAAAACCCGGGTCGCTGCGCCCAGACGGCTGTTATGCCCCAGGTATACATTGGCGCCGACCACCGCACCGGCCGCCAGTACAGCCCCCGCCTCTATCACCGCATTGGGACCCACCGAGGCGCTGGCGTGTACCTGCGCATCCGCTGCGACAACCGCAGAGCTGTGCACACCGGGTGGTGGCGGTGGCGAACGATCAAACAGGTTCGAAGCCCGGGCAAATGCCAGGTACGGGGAAGCTGAAATTAAACAGTCAACCGGGCACTGATCGACAAATTCGGGAGCCAGGATAACCGCAGCCGCCCGGGTCCGGGCCAGTTGCGACAGGTACTTCACGCTGTCCATGAAGGCCATATCCGCAGGACCGGCCGTCTCCAGAGTGGCTAAACCGGTAATTTCACGGCTGGCATCACCGGAGAACTTCAGATCCAGTTGATCTGCCAGTTCCCCCAGGCAATACACGGCGACATTACTCCGCCGGCAACTGGTTAAGCTTGTCTGTCACCTTGGCGGTAACACTGTAACCGGCGTCTGCGTGGATTACCGAGCTACGCTGCAGTAACAAGCCAATCCCTTCAGCAGAGATCAACTCACGCAATACTTCCTGCACTTTCGGTGCCATCTCCTGCAGCAATGCCTGGCCCGCCCCCTGCTCCGCCTTTTGCAATTTGCCGGTTACGTGCTCAAGATCCGCCTGCTTACTGGCCAACTTCTGGCGAGCGGCTACCTGCTGCTCCTGGCTCATTACCGCGGCATCTTTCTGGAATTTCTTGACGATTTTATCGAACTCACTCTTTAGCTTGTCAAACTCGGCTTTGTCGGCCTTATAGTCGGCCTGGCTCCTGATCTCTGCCAGCCGTTTCTGGGCGAGATCTGTTTGCAGGATGGCCTCCTGTAGATCAACCACGGCAATCTTACCCTGAGCCCAAGCCAGGGTCGGTAGTGACAGCACGAGTACAGTAAAAGCGACTTTCAATAATCTAGACACAGTTTTCTCCCACGTTTCACAAAAAAATCAAAAAAATAAAATAAAAAATCAAAAACCCCGGCCAAGGGTAAACTGGAATGCCTCTTCCTGGTCATAATCACCGGAATTGAGGGGCTTGGCAAGACTGAAGCTCATTGGGCCAAAGCCGGTGATCCAGGTCACGCCCACGCCGACCGAGTAGCGCAACTCGCCCAGGTCCACATCGTAGCAATTCTTCTGAGAGGACCTGCAATTGGTATCAAATACGTTACCCATATCCAAAAAGAACGCCGAACGCAATTTGTTTTGATCCTTGATAAACGGCAGCGGGAACAGCAATTCGGCGCCGCCTTCTATCAACACGTTGCCGCCAAAAGGATCAGAGTCGTTGAGCTGGCTGTCTGCCAACTTGGTCTCATCATCGAGGGGGTTCGTCACGGCGACATAGCCAAATTCATCGCCATCGGGGCCGCCTCTTTCAAGCGGGTTACCCTCTTCGTCGATCTCGGTAACCGGGGCACTCACCACGTACTGTTCAGCTGGGGAACTGCGCGGGCCAAGGGTATTACTCTGAAAGCCGCGCACCGAACCGAAGCCGCCGCCGAAATAGTGCTCGTAAAATGGCAACTCACTAGTGTCGCCGTAACCGTCGCCGTAGCCCAGTTCGGTGCGCAGGCGCAGGCTCCAGGTGCGCAGGAGCGGAACGGGATAGTAAACCTCTGCACGGTAGCTGAGTTTGTAGAACTCCAGATCGGACACCCCCGGCATGGAGACTTCCAGAGCCACCGATTGGGAAGCGCCACGGGTCGCCATGCGACCGCGGTTCAGGGTGGACTGGGACCAACTGGAGGTCATTGTCCAGTTCATGAAATTATCGCCGTTCTCATCCAGGAATCCCGGCGCATCAGGCTTGACCAGGTAATCAGGGGGCAATACATTCAAAGACAGTAATTCCTCTACATTGGAGTAAGTGCCATCCAGCTGCCGGGTACTTTGGAACCAGTTATCCACGTCATCCTCCAGGCGGGGGCTGGCCTGGATTTCCTGCACCGCATAGCGCCCGGTAGAAATTTCCGTGTCGGAGACGCCAAAGCTGAATCCCAGCCTTTCGGTTTCCTTGATCGGGTAACCGAAGTTAATAGCTCCACCAAGGGTATTTGTGCTGTAGTTCGATATGTTGACCTCTTCAAAGTCGGTGGAACGATAGAATATATTGAAACCGCGACTCACCCCGTCCTCGGTATAGTAGGGATTGGTATAGCTGAAATTGTAGACATTCTGGTACTGGGATGTATTCATGCCGATGCTGACCCGCTTACCGGACCCCATAAAGTTGTCCTGCTGCAGGTTCAGGCCGAGAATCAGGCCGGAATCCTGGGCAAAGCCAACACTGGCGCCAATGCTACCCGAGGATTGCTCCTCCACTTCGAAATCCACATCGATAAGGTCGTTATGCCCCGCCACTCCCGGGGTTTCCACCGTCGCCCTGCTGAAAAACCCCAGGCGTTCCAGGCGTATCCGCGACTGCTCGATGGCCATCGCTGAGGCCGGGGCACTCTCCATCTGGCGCATCTCACGACGCAATACATCATCGGAGGTCTTCAGGTTACCCTTGAAACTGATCCGGCGCACATAGGTGCGCTTACCCGGGTCGACGAAAAATTTCATGGCAACCGTCTTGTCCTCGTCATTCACCTCAGGAATACCGGTTACCTTGGCAAAATTATAGCCCTCATTTCCCAGGCGACGGGTCAGGTATTCCTCGGTTGCGGTCACTAATTGTTGCGAGAAGGTCTGGCCCTCAGCCACCAGCAGGAAGCGCTTCAAATCCTCCTCGGGCAGCACCATGTCCCCCGACAGCCCCACCGAACTCACCGTGAATTTCTCCCCCTCCGAGACGTTGGCTGTGATGTACACCTCTTTCTTGTTGGGGGAAACAGACACCTGGGTGGAGTCAATACGAAACTGCAGGTAACCCCGGTCCATATAGTAGGAAGTCAGGGTCTCCAGGTCACCGGTCAGCTTTTCCCGGGAATACTTGTCATCATTGGTAAAGAAAGAAAGCCAGCCGGTAGTGTGTAGTTCAAACAGATCGCCGAGCTCTTCCTCGCCGTAGACTTCATTACCCACCACATTGATATGCTTGATGGCGGCTACCGTGCCCTCATTAACATCGATACTGACAGTTACCCGGTTACGCGGCTCAGGCAACACCTCAGTCTCGATATTGGCGTCGTAACGACCCTGTTGCACGTATTGGCGCTGCAGTTCCAGTTGCATAGCCTCCAGGGTGGAACGCTGGAACACCTGGCCCACTGCCAGGCCCGCACCTTTGAGGCCATCGAGCAGTGCCTCAGTTTCGATGGCCTTGTTGCCATCAATATTTATCTCACTGATGCTGGGTCGCTCCGTCACCATGACAACCAGCACATTGCCGTCGCGGCCGATGCGAATATCATCGAAATTGCCCGTGGCGAACAAGCCGCGGGCGGCGGCCCTGACCGTACGCCCGTCAATCGTATCGCCCACCGCCACAGGCAGTACCGCAAACACACTGCCGGCGGAAATACGTTGCAGCCCCTCGACACGGATATCGGAGATGACAAAAGTCTGGGCGACTGTCAAAGGCGCCATCAGGAACAGCACCAGAGCCAACAATTTAGGCATGCGTTTAATCAAAACTCACTCAACCGACGGATGTTGCCTGCCAATGGAACATCTTCATTTATTTATATCTTCGCCGCCTCGTTAAAGACGTGAAAAATCATTATACAGAGCCAACATCATTATCCCGAGCACCATGAACAACCCCAACTGATAACCCAGCGATTGTATTTTCTCAGGTACCGGACGCCCCGCCAATAGCTCTACCGCATAAAATAGCAGATGTCCCCCATCCAGCACGGGTATAGGCAGCAAATTCAATACGCCCAGGCTCACACTGAGCAGGGCCAGGAAGCTGATATAGGAACCCAACCCGGATTTGGCGGAAGCGGACGCCACTTTAGCAATGGTGATGGGGCCACTCAAGTTTTTTGGTGAGATTAGGCCCATAACCATCTTCTGGATGGACTTCAGGGTAAATACCGTCAGCTCCCCGGTGCGGACAAAGCTGGCACCCAGGGCCTCCAACGGCCCTCGCGAGAAGCTCCGCACCATCTCCGGCGGCATTTCCGGCAGAGCCACCCTCACGCCAACCCGGCCGAAGGTCTCACCACTGTCATCGGTAATACGCTCAGGTACAATCACGGCGCGCAATATTTCACCGCCGCGCAGATATTCCAACTCGATGGGCTGCTGCGGACGGGCCCGGACATACTCGACCCAGTCCATCCACAAGGTCATTGTCAGCCCATCAGCGCGCAGCACTTTATCTCCTGAGCGCAGGCCAATCTCTTCGGCCGGGCTCCCCACCACCACCTCACTCACCACCGGCGGCACCTCCGGTACATACATGGCAATACCAAGACCGCCAAATAAGTCCGGTTGTTCCTGATCCGACAACCACCGCTGCACCACCCCCTCGGATTCGTAGACCATATCAGAATCGGGATATTTCACTGCAAAATGGATAGTGCCGGTATCACCGATACGATCCAGCAGCCGGAAACTAAGTGCCTGCCAGGTCGGCGTCTTGCCACCGTCAATCGCGACAATTTCCTGTCCGGCCTCCAACCCGGCCACATCCGCCACAGAGCCGGCTTCCACCTCACCGATAATAGGCACATAGCCAGTTTCACCGGCCATGTACAGAAACCAGTAGGCGACTATTGCCAACACCAGATTGGCCAGGGGACCAGCGCTAACCACGGCGATACGCTGCAACACCGGCTTGCGATTGAACGCCCTGTCGAGTAGCTCGGCGGGGACCTCACCCTCACGCTCATCCAGCATTTTGACATAGCCCCCAAGAGGTATGGCCGCAATGCTATACTGCGTACCCTGCCGGTCCTGCCAGTTGAACAGGGACTTGCCAAACCCGATGGAAAACCGCAACACCTTTACATCGCAGCGCCGCGCCACCCAGAAATGGCCGTATTCGTGTATCCCCACCAATATAGCGAGGGTGACAAGGGTTATTGCTATGGTATTGATAAGTTCCATCAGATTTTATTCACCGGGCTTACATGGTTGTTGACCTCAGCGAGGAACCCGGAGGCGAGATCCCTGGCTTCGGCGTCTGCAGCTTCGACCACGGACAGAGTCGTGGGTTCAACGATGCTCACCTGCTCCAGGGTGTGTTCAATCACTACGGGAATGTCAGTAAAACGTATTTGCTGATCCAGGAACGCCGCTACCGCGATCTCATTGGCGGCATTACACACCGCCATGGCCGTACCACCCGCCGTCACCGCCTCCCGCGCCAGGCGCAGACAGGGAAAGCGCTGCTCGTCCGGGGCTTCAAAATCGAGGCGGGCCGTGGCCACCAGGTCCAGGGGTGCAACTCCGGATGCCAGCCGGTCCGGCCAGCCCAACCCGTAGGCAATGGGGGTACGCATATCCGGGTTACCCATCTGCGCCATTACTGAACCATCGCGGTACTGCACCATGGAGTGAATAATACTCTGGGGGTGCACGACAACGTCCACCAGATCCGGCGCCAGGTCAAAAATCCAGCAGGCCTCAATAAACTCCAGGCCCTTATTCATCAGGCTGGCCGAATCCACGGAAATCTTGCGCCCCATGGACCAGTTGGGGTGAGCGCATGCCTGGTCGGGCGTGGCTCCGCGCATCTGCGCAATACTCCAGTTGCGAAAGGGCCCGCCGGAAGCCGTCAACAGCACTTTGCTCACACCTTTCAGGGACGGGGTAGCCACCCCGTCCACTGGCATGCACTGGAATATCGCATTGTGTTCACTGTCTATAGGCAGCAGCCGCGCCCCGGATTCGCGCACGGCCTGCATCAGCAGGTGCCCCCCCATCACCAGCGACTCCTTGTTGGCCAGCAACAGGGTTTTGCCGGCTCGGGCAGCGGCCAGGGTAGAGGGCAACCCCGCGGCCCCGACAATGGCGGCCATCACAACATCCACTTGCGGTGCGGTCACAACGTGGAATAAGCCCGCCTCACCCTGCAAAACCTCGGTAGAGGAAGTCGCCGGTAGTTGCCGGCGCAGCGACTCCGCCGCCACTTCTTCCATCATCACCGCATAGCGGGGCTCACATGCCAGGCACTGCGCCAGCATGGCATCCACCGATGAATTGGCCGCCAGGGCGAATACCTCGAAACGCCGGGGGTGCCGGGCGATCACATCCAGGGTATTGACCCCGATGGAACCAGTCGAGCCCAGAACACTGACCATGCGCCGCCCGTTAGTCATTTACCAGCCCGCCAACAACAGGCCCAGGGCGAATACCGGCGCGGCGCCACAGATGCTGTCCAGGCGATCCAGCATACCCCCGTGACCAGGCAACAGACTACCACTGTCTTTCACACCACTTTCGCGCTTGACCATACTCACCGTCAGGTCACCGACTACCGAGGCCAATGCCGTGGCGACCGTCACCGCCACCACAGAGCCCAAACTGATATGTGCCGCCCGATCCGGCAACAAATACCACAGCAACACCGCCAACAGCACGCAACAGACCATGCCCCCCCAGAACCCTTCCCAGGTTTTGGCCGGGCTGACCCGCTCCGCCAGTTTGTGCTTACCAAAATTCTTGCCGGAGAAATAAGCGCCGATATCCGCTACCGCCACCACCAGGATCATCACCACCATCAACACTCCCCCGCGGGGGAAGCTGAGCAGAAATACAGTAGACATCCAGGCCGGGGCCAGAATCAGCTGGCCCATCAGGCTGCGCATGGCGACCGTCCTCCATAGCATCGCACTCGCCGGATAGCCCTTGACCCATAACATGGAAAAAGACCACCACAGGCAGGCCACACCCAGGAAGGGCTGTACCTGCTCTCGTGACGGGGCTTTGCCCAGCTGGCAATAGCTGTACAGCGCCACAAGGACGGCAACCAGCACCAGCACATAGAGCACACGGGCCGTCGCTGAGTTCAAACCGGCCAGGCGGGTCCATTCCCAGGCACCCATACTCACCAGGACACCAAATAGCAACGCAAGGCCGGGCAGTGGCAGGAATATGATGGCCGCCAGGAAGAGGCCGGCCATTATCAAAGCGGTAATAACCCGCTGCTTAAGCATCGACGCGTTCCTCCACCACAACGCCATCCTCCTCCCTGAGCCCGAAGCGACGTTCCCTGCGGCTGTAATCCGCCAGGGCCAGGGCAAACTCCGCCTCCCCGAAGTCAGGCCACAGGGCATTGGTGAAATAAAGCTCACTATAGGCAAATTGCCATAACATGAAGTTGCTGATGCGGGCATCGCCACCTGTGCGGATACACAAATCCGGCCTGGGCAGGTCGCTAATCGAGATATAGCAGTCAATCATTTGTGGAGTAATGTCCTGCGGTTGCAGGTTGCCACTGCGTACCTGTAATGCAAGTTTCTGAACTGCCTGGGCGACATCCCACTGGCCGCCGTAGTCCACGGCGATCACCATAGTGGAGCCAGTGTTACCCACGGTTAAATTTTCGGACTGTTGCATCAGGTTTTGCAGGCGCGGGCTAAAGCGACCGCGCTCACCTATGAAACGCAGGCGAATGCCGTCCTTGTGTAACTCCCTGACCTCATTGCGCAGATAGCGGGACAGAAGGGCCATCAGGGCACGTACTTCCGGCCTGGGCCTGCCCCAGTTTTCGCTGCTAAAAGCGAACAGGGTCAGTACGTCCACACCGTGAGCCTGACAGGCCCGCAACACATCCCGCACGGCCTCCACCCCGGCGCGATGACCGGCCGGACCAGACACGCCATGCAACTTTGCCCAGCGATTGTTGCCATCCATAATGATCGCCACATGGCGCGGGATAACAAGCTTTACGGGATCACTGATGTCAGTTGGCTTATCGCTGTTAGACACTGTAGCCGCTATATTTCCATCAGGTCAGCTTCTTTGCCAGCCAACAACTTCTCGATTTTGGCGACAAACCCGTCAGTCAGTTTTTGCACCTCGTCATGTCCGCGGCGCTCCTCGTCTTCACTGATCTCCTTTTCCTTGACCAGTTCCTTGAGCATGCCCATGGCATCGCGCCGTGCATTGCGCACAGACACTCGAGCCGACTCCGCCTCCTGGCGCGCCTGACGCGTAAATCCCTTGCGAGTTTCCTCTGTCAGCATGGGCATGGGAATGCGGATAACCTCTCCCGCCGTGGCCGGATTCAACCCCAGGTCAGATTTATAAATCGCCTTCTCCACGTCCGAAATCATGGACCTGTCCCAGACTGTCAGCGACAAGGTACGGGCATCCTCCACGGTAATATTCGCCACCTGGTTGAGCGGTGTGGCAGAACCGTAGTAGTCGACCTTCAGGCCCTCCAGTAAGCTGGGGTGGGCGCGCCCGGTGCGGATTTTGTTGAAGTTATGAGCCAGGGCATCAAGGCTATTTTCCATCCGCTGCCGGGCTTCTGTCTTTATATCGTTTATCACCTTGCGTCTCCTCCTGCTGGAACCCCTGCTACTCGATCAGGGTGCCGTCATCACCACCCCTGACGATATTGAGCAGCGCGCCCTGTTTCTCCATTGCAAACACTCGCACCGGCATATCGTGGTCGCGGCACAGGCAGATAGCTGTCAAATCCATGACCTCCAGCTTCTTGTCCAATACTTCGTCGTAGCTAAGCCGGTCGTACTTAACCGCATCGGGCACTTTCATCGGGTCGGCGGAATACACACCGTCGACCTTAGTGGCTTTGAGCACCAGTTCGGCATCCATCTCAATACCGCGCAGGCATGCGGCGGAGTCGGTGGTGAAGAACGGATTACCCGTACCCGCTGCAAAAATCACCACATCGCCGTTGGTGAGTGCGCGCAGGGCCTTGCGCCTGTCGTAGTGGTCCACCACCCCGCTCATGGGTATGGAGGACATGACCTGGGTGGCGATATTGGAGCGCTCCAGGGCATCGCGCAGGGCCAGGGAGTTCATCACAGTGGCCAGCATACCCATATGGTCACCGGTGACGCGGTCCAAACCCGCTTTCTGCAAAGCCGCGCCACGGAACAAATTGCCGCCGCCGACCACCAGCCCAACCTGCACGCCAATACCGACCAACTGGCCTATCTCCAACGCCATCAGGTCGAGGATTTTGGGGTCTATACCAAAACTCTGGGAGCCGGTAAGCGCCTCACCACTGAGCTTGAGCAGTATTCGCTTGTACTTCTTATCACCCGCCATCTGTGGCATAGAGCCTCACCTGTCCAAAGCTGGGCGTATCTTACAGGACATTGGGCCAGGTTGGCTAAAAAAAACAGGACCGAAGCCCCGTTTTAAATAGATGCAATGAGCAAACCTAGCCGTTAAGCTGCGCCGCTACCTCGTCGGCGAAGTCGACTTTCTCGACCTCGATGCCTTCACCTACTTCGAAGCGGACAAAAGACACCACTTCAGCACCGGCAGACGATGCCAGCTTGCCGACGGTAACATCGGGGTCTTTAACGAAGGACTGCTCTGTCAGACTGTTTTCCGCCAGGAACTTCTTGATACGACCGCCGATCATCTTCTCGATGATTTCCGCCGGCTTGCCAGAATCCTGCGCCTGGGCAGTATAGATTTCCGTTTCCTTGGCGATAACTTCCGCCGGCATATCCTGCGGAGATACCACCTGGGGGTTGACCGCCGCCACGTGCATGGCGATATCCTTGGCCAGATCCTGGTCACCGCCGTTGAGCTCAACCAGTACCGCGATACGGCTGTTGCCGTGTACGTAGCAGCCAACTACACCGGAATCGGCATTTACCAGCTCAATCCTGCGCACGCTGATATTCTCACCGATCTTCTGCACCAGCGCCTCGCGCGATGACTCCAGGTCACCGGCCATCAGGGCCGCCACGTCTGTCTGCTTGCCGGCAAAGGCCGCATCGACCACGCTCTTCACAAAGCCCAGGAAATTCTCATCACGGGCAACGAAATCAGTTTCACTGTTGACTTCCACTGTCACGCCATAGCTACCATCATCGGCGACGCGGGCGACTACCACACCATCAGCGGCGGTGCGGCCAGCCTTCTTGGCGGCTTTCATACCGCTGGACTTGCGCATTTCTTCAATGGCTTTTTCGACATCGCCGCTGGCGGTCGCCAGGGCTTTTTTGCACTCCAACAGGCCAAGGCCCGTGCGCTCTCGTAATTCTTTAATCAGTGCTGCGGACATTGCTAGCCCTCCTCTTGAAACCCCAGGAACCTGGATCTAAAAATAGAAACCCCGGCATTAACGCCGGGGAAAACCTGATACCCGACTGTGGTCGGGTATCCCAACGCTTACTCGGCAGGTGCTTCCGGTGTCACTTTGACTTCCGGCTCGGCCGGTACTTCAGATTCAGCTGTTACCTCAGCTTCCACGGGCGCTGCCGCTTCAACCGGTGCCGCTGCCTCTTCTACCGGTGCCGCTGCCTCTTCTACCGGTGCCGCTGCCTCTTCAACTGGCGCCGTGGCTTCTTCTACCGGTGCCGCTGCCTCTTCAACTGGCGCCGTGGCTTCTTCTACCGGTGCCGCTGTCTCTTCAACTGGCGCCGTGGCTTCTTCAACAAACTCATTCTTCGTTGAAACAGCTTCACCGGCCTCGATCTTACCCTGCAGGCAAGCGTCGGCCACGGCAGTCACGTACAGCTTGATAGCGCGGATGGCGTCATCATTACCGGGAATGATGTAGTCCACTCCATCGGGATTGCTGTTGGTATCGACGATACCGATCACGGGAATACCCAGCTTGTTGGCCTCGGTAATCGCGATGCGCTCGTGGTCTACATCGACCACGAACAGGGCATCGGGCAGACCGCCCATTTCCTTGATACCACCGATGCTGCGCTCCAGCTTTTCCATGGTGCGGGAACGCATCAGCGCCTCTTTCTTGGTCAGGCTTTCGAAGGTGCCATCGCTCTGCTGCGCTTCTAGATCACGCAGACGCTTGATGGAAGCACGAATGGTCTTGTAGTTGGTGAGCATGCCACCCAGCCAGCGATGGCTGACATAGGGCATACCGGCGCGCTCGGCCTGCTCTTTCATGATCTTGCCGGCGGCGCGCTTGGTGCCGACGAACATGATCTTGTTCTTGTTACCTGCCAGCCTCTTGACCATGTCCAGCGCTTCATTGAAGGCGGGGACCGTGTGCTCGAGGTTGATGATGTGAATCTTGTTGCGGGCACCAAATATGTACTGGTCCATTTTCGGGTTCCAGTAGCGGGTCTGATGACCAAAGTGAGCGCCTGCCTGTAGCAGATCGCGCATACTTACTTGCACTTGCGACATAATAATTACCTTGTGTTTGGGTTAGGCCTCCACATACCCCTGCTACCAAACCGAAACAGCCGCTAGAGCTCATCGGCACCCTGGAGCAGGTGTTGATATGTGTGTGTCATTTAGTATTCTCCTCTCTGAGCCCGGCCTACACGGCCCGACCCCAAAAAGAGGCGCGCTTTATACCACAACAGGAGCGTGTATTAAAGGACTTTGCGTCCCTTGGTCGACCCGGTGTTACTCATTTGCAGGGCGAATAGGGTAGAATGTGCCTCCTCCGAGGTGGCAGGCATCCGGCTTTTTTAAATTTATCTCTATATTTCAACAGGTTACAGATGGGCGCAATAATCAAAACAGAGGATGAGATAGCCAGGATGCGTATCGCCGGGCGCCTCACCGCCGAGGTGCTGGAAATGATCGAACCTCATGTCCAGGTCGGGGTCACGACAGGCGAGCTGGACCGGATCTGCCACGAATTTATTACCAGACAACAGCAGGCGATTCCTGCACCACTGGACTACAACGGCTTCCCCCGCTCGATCTGCACCTCGATCAACGATGTGGTGTGTCACGGTATCCCCTCCAATACCAAAAAACTGAAGAATGGCGATATACTTAATATCGACGTGACGGTGATAAAAGACGAATATCACGGAGACAGCAGCATCATGGTACAGGTGGGCAATGTGGCGCCCCACGCCCAGCGCCTGGTCGAGGTCACCCAGGAGTGCCTGTACAAGGCCCTGGAAATAGTCAAACCGGGCGCCACCCTGGGCGATATCGGTCATGTAATCGCGCAGCACGCACACAAGAGCTACTACTCGGTAGTGCGCGAATACTGCGGTCACGGCATTGGCAAGGCATTCCACGAAGATCCCCAGATACTGCACTACGGCGACAAGGGTGCCGGGATGGTACTGGAGCGCGGCATGACCTTTACCATCGAGCCCATGATCAACGCCGGTCGGCGCCAGACCCGCCTCAACCAGAAGGACGGCTGGACTGTTACCACCCGTGATGGCCGCCTGTCGGCTCAATGGGAACACACCCTGGGCGTGACAGAAGATGGCTGCGAGATTTTTACCCGCCGCAGCAATGAATCACTGTAGGACTTAATGCACTAATGACTACTGAGAACAATTCGCTGCCTGCAGGCATGTTTGATGCGCAAGCATTCCGGGCGGGGCTGGAAACTGAAAACGTCATCAACTGCTGCAAAACGGTTATCGCTACAGCAACCGCGTACCTGCACGGGCAATTTCACAACGGCATCCCGGCGCGGGACCTCATTCGCCTGCGAGCGACATTTGTCGACAGCCTGCTGGCTACCCTCTGGGATCGCTGTGACTGGGGCCCGTCAGAGCTCGCCCTGGTAGCGGTGGGTGGCTATGGCCGTGGCGAGTTGCACCCCCATTCGGATGTCGACATCCTGCTCCTGCTCGGCGAAGACTGCCAGAACTGCCAGGAGCAACTGGAAAGTTTTCTGACCCTGCTGTGGGATATCGGCCTGGATATAGGTCACAGTGTCCGCAGCGTTGCCCAGTGCGCCGAGCATGCCGCCGCCGATATTACCGTGGTCACCAACCTGATGGAGGCCAGGGTCATCCGCGGTTCGCAGCGCTTGATGCAACAGGTACAGGAACTGACCGGCCCGGAAAAGATGTGGTCCAGCCCAGATTTTTTCCGGGCCAAACTGGAAGAACAAACGGTTCGCCACACCAAATTCACCGATACCGAGTACAACCTGGAGCCCAACGTCAAAAGTTCTCCCGGCGGCCTGCGCGACCTGCAGATTATCGGCTGGATCGCCGAACGCCACTTTGGCGTGGAATCACTGGAACAACTCACCGCCGAGGAGTTCCTCAACCCCGAGGAAATGGAAATACTCACCAACGGGAGGAACTTTATGTGGCAGGTGCGCTATGCCCTGCACATGATCACCGACCGGGAAGAAGACCGGCTATTGTTCGACCACCAGCGGGAACTGGCCGCCCTGTGGGGTCTTGAGGACGGCGACAAACTGGCGGTGGAGCAGTTCATGCAAACCTATTATCGCTGGGCACTGGCGCTAAGCCAGCTGAATGAGGTGCTGATCCAGAACTTCGACCAGGCCATCCTGCGGCAGGATATGGAGGATGACGTCCACTCCCTCAATGAGCGCTTCCAGATTCGCAACGGTTATATCGAGGCGCGCAGCAACGATTTGTTCACCACCACCCCCGCTGCCCTGCTTGAAGTATTCTTGCTGTGCGCTACCCATGAAGAAATTATCGGGGTAGCAGCCCCCACCATCCGCCTGATCCGGGACAACCGTCACCTGATAGACGATGCTTTTCGGGCCGATGAACGCAATAAGCAGAACTTCCTGGCAATTCTGGCTGGCCCGAACAAGATGACCAGGCAACTGCGCCGCATGAACCGCTACGGCATCCTCGGCGGTTACCTTCCGGAATTCGGGCGGATAGTTGGCCAGATGCAACACGATCTATTCCACGCCTACACAGTGGATGCACACACCCTGGAAGTGGTCAAGAATACACGGCGCTTCCAGTACGCTGACTTCGAAGAGCGCTTTCCTGTTTCCAGCCGGGTGGCAAGACGCCTGCGCAAAGTCGAACTCCTGTATATCACGGCCCTGTACCACGATATCGGCAAGGGCCGCGGCGGGGATCACTCGGAACTGGGCGCGGTGGATGCCGAGCGCTTCTGCCGAGGCCACGGCCTCGATCAGCGTGACACCGAACTTGTCGTGTGGCTGGTGCGCAACCACCTGTTTATGTCGGCCGTGTCACAGCGCAAGGACATTTCCGACCCGGATGTCATCCAGCAATTTGCCGAGCAAGTGGGGGATCAGGAGCACCTGGACTATTTGTTCACGCTGACTGTGGCGGATATCAACGCCACCAACCCCACCCTGTGGAATGCCTGGCGCGGCAGCCTGCTGCGCCAACTCTACACCGAAACCCGACGCGCCCTGCGCCGCGGACTGGAAAACCCGGTGGACAAGCAGGCCTGGATAGAAGAAACCCGCAGTGCTGCCAGCAACATTCTTGAGGACCGGGGCTTCACCTCCGAAGAGCTAAACGATTTATGGCAGCAACGTGGTGAAGACTATTTCCTGCGCGAGTGTGCTGAGGACATCGCCTGGCACACGGAGACCATTGCCGGTCACCATGACACGGACAAACCCCTGGTACTGGTGCGCAACAATGCCGATTCCAGCGTGGCCAATACCACCCAGATATTCATTCACACCCGCAGCCGCGTCCAGTTATTTTCCAGCATTTGCGCGGCCCTGGAACAGCTGGACCTGAGCGTCCATGACGCCCGTATCTACAGCGCAAACGATGGCATGAGCCTGGACACTTTCTTTGTACTGGGTTCCGATGGCCAGCCCATCTCGGAAGACAGCGCCAGGCTGAGATATATCAAAGAGCATCTCACCGAGAGCCTGGGCAGCACTACCAACGATCCGGGCATTGTGGAGCGGCGCACACCCAGACAAATGAAATCTTTTTCCATACCCACCGAGACCAGCATGTCGGTAGACGAGACCAGGAACGTTTCGATACTGGAGGTCTCCACCCCCGACCAGCCCGGCCTGCTGACGCGTATTGGCAGGATTTTTGTGGAATATGGTATTGAATTACAGGCGGCCAAGATCCAGACCCTGGGGGAGCGCGTGGAGGATGTATTTTTCATCACCGACAATCAACAGCGACCGATTACGGATCCTAAACTGCGCGGCGCCATACAACGGGCCATTTGCAACGAACTGGACGTACAGGCCGCAGCCTGACTAATACACAATGAACCCGAACCTGCAACGCCTTCAGCCCTATCCGTTTGAAAAATTGCGGCTGTTGTTTGACGACCTCGAGCCACCCGCCGACAAATCGCCCATAGCACTGTCCATCGGTGAGCCGCGCCATCCCTCTCCTGCATTCGTATTGGAAACGATATCGGCCGAGCTCAACCGCCTGGCGAATTACCCGGCCACCGCGGGTTTGCCGGAGCTGCGCGAGTCTATCGCCGCCTGGTTACAGCGCCGTTTTGACCTGTCCGCCCTGGACAGGGAGCACCAGGTGCTGCCGGTAAACGGCACCCGCGAAGCCCTGTTCGCCTTTGCCCAGGCGGTGGTCACCCCCGGCCCCGACACCCTGGTGATGAGCCCCAACCCCTTCTACCAGATCTATGAGGGGGCGGCCCTGCTGGCGGGAGCGACGCCGCATTTCATTAACTGCACGGCACAGTCCGGTTTTTTACCTGACTTCAGTGCGCTCAGCGAGCAACAGTGGCAACAGTGCCAACTGCTCTACCTCTGCAGCCCCGGCAACCCCACTGGCGCGGTTATACCCTTGTGGCAATTGCAGGACCTGGTCCGTCTGGCACGAGAGTACGACTTCATTATCGCCAGTGACGAGTGCTATTCGGAGATATATTTCGATGAAGGAGCGCCGCCACCGGGTTTGTTACAGGCCTGCGGGACCATGGGCGACAGTGATTATCACAATTGTGTGGTGTTCCACAGCCTGTCCAAGCGCTCCAACTTGCCCGGCCTGCGCTCCGGCTTTGTGGCCGGCGATGCGGGTGTGCTGCGCGACTTCCTGCGATATCGCACTTATCACGGCTGTGCCATGCCGCTACATCACCAGTTGGGCAGCGTTGCCGCCTGGGATGATGAGGAACACGTAAAGGAAAACCGGCAATTGTACCGGGATAAATTCACCGCGGTTCTGGCTGAGTTCGAGGGTCATTTACCCGTATCAACTCCGGATGCGGGCTTTTACCTGTGGCCCACCACGCCAATCAGCGACACTGAATTCGCCCGCCAGCTCTATGGGGGAGAGCATGTGACTGTTTTACCCGGCCGCTTCCTGGCCCGGGAAGCGGCTGGCATCAATCCCGGGGAAAACCGGGTGCGCCTGGCACTGGTGGCAGAGCTCGGGCAGTGCGTGGAAGCGGCGCAGCGCATCGTCCACCGCCTGGGCAAGCTATAGCTGTGTTAAAATCCGAACGTGTTGAGTATATTCTGCAGCGCCTCCAGGAACTGTACCCACAAACACCCGTACCACTGGACCACTGTGATCCCTATACCCTGCTGATCGCAGTACTGCTGAGCGCCCAGTGCACAGATGAGCGGGTCAATAAGGTAACCCCCGCCCTGTTCGCGCTGGCGGACAACCCGGTAGATATGGCGCGCCTGGAAGTGGACCAGATCAAGGCAATCATCAGACCTTGCGGCCTGTCACCGAAAAAATCGAAGGCCATCAAGAGGCTCAGCGAAATCCTGTTGGAAGAACACGATGGCGTCGTACCCGCCGACATGGAGGCGCTGGAGCGCTTACCTGGCGTGGGGCACAAAACGGCCAGCGTGGTCATGTCCCAGGCGTTCGGCGTACCGGCTTTCCCGGTGGACACGCATATTCACCGCCTGGCCCAACGCTGGGGGCTCACCAACGGCGGGAGTGTGGTGCAGACCGAAAGAGACCTGAAGCGGCTATTTGCAGAAGAGTTCTGGAATCGTCTGCATTTGCAGATTATTTTCTATGGGCGTGAATACTGCACCGCACGGGGCTGTGATGGCCGCGTCTGCGAGATTTGCCGGACTTGTTATCCGGATCGCAAACATCCCAAGAAAACGATCAAGGCCTGAGACACTGCAAATGCAGGGCGGATTTGCTATGCTACGCGGCCTTTGAAGCAGGTAGAAAAACCTGGGGTTGAACCTTGATCACTCTATATGGCATCAAAAACTGCGACACCGTGAAGAAAGCCCGCACCTGGCTGGAGCAGCATGGCGTGGAGTATCAGTTTCACGACTTCCGGGCCGATGGACTGGAGCGGGATGCGGTGCAGGCATGGCTAGCGGAGCTGGGTTGGCAGAATCTGGTCAATAAGCGCAGTACCAGCTGGAAGGCGCTGGATGAGCGACAAAGGGATGACATGGACGAAGAGTCCGCGCTGGCCGCCATCATGGAGCGGCCAACCCTGATCAAGCGGCCGTTGCTGGACACCGGGCATGAGCGTTTTACCGGTTTCTGTGCGGCCAACTACCAAAAGATATTCAATCGCCACACCCTCTGAGCAGGGCTGGCAATTTACTAGGGGATTAACATGACGAACAGCGCATTTGCTTTTGGCCTCGGCGTGGGCACCCACAACAATGATGGGCAGTGGCTGGAAATATTTTTTCCCGAGCCGTTGCTGGCACCTTCAGCAGAGCTGGTAAAAGCCACTGCCAACTGCGATTCCGGACAAGCTCTGGATCGGGAGCAGCTGCGGGCACTCCAGTCGGCCCTGGCAGATACTGGCGAAACGGCTCAGGCGGCACTGGCGGGACATTTCCTGGCCAGTGAGCAGCCCGTGGTGGCTGTGCTGCTGGAAGAAGACAGGGCGCCGGCCAACGTACCTGAGGGTTACCTGAAACTGCACCTGTTGTCCCATCGTCTGGTAGCGCCACACGGCACCAACCTGGAGGGATTATTCGGTGTACTGCCCAATGTCGCCTGGACCAGTGAAGGCGCCATCGATATCGCCGAGCTGCCCCAGCGGCAATTGGCCGCGAGACTGCGCGGCGAGATACTGGAAGTCAGTTGTGTGGACAAGTTCCCGAAGATGACCAACTACGTGGTGCCAAACGGGGTTCGGATCGCCCACACTGCCCGGGTGCGCCTGGGAGCCTACCTGGGTGAGGGCACCACCATCATGCATGAGGGCTTCGTCAACTTTAACGCTGGTACGCAGGGCCCCGGCATGATCGAGGGGCGTATTTCCGCCGGTGTTGTGGTGGGTAGCGGCTCGGACCTGGGCGGGGGCTGTTCCACCATCGGCACTCTGTCCGGCGGCGGCAATATCGTTATTTCAGTGGGTGCGGAGTGCCTGATTGGCGCCAATGCCGGTATCGGCATCCCGTTGGGGGATCGCTGCACGGTAGAGGCCGGACTGTTTGTCACTGCGGGCACCAAGGTCACTATGCTGGACGCCCAGGGCATGCCGGTAGAGACAGCCAAAGCCAGGGACCTGGCGGGCAAATCCGACTTACTGTTCCGTCGCAACTCCACGACCGGGGCAGTGGAATGCCTGACCAATCGCACCGCGGTGGAACTGAACGAGGAACTGCACGCTCACAATTGAGCGGTAGTGTAGCGCATGGAAAAAACCCTTGAACTGTGTTGCGAGCTCATCCGCAGGCCCTCGCTAACACCCCGGGACGCCGGCTGCCAGGCACTGATGATGGAGCGTCTGCGCAGGCTGGGCTTCACTTGTACCGAGCAACCCTGTGGCGAGGTGAGTAACTTCTGGGCCGAGCGCGGGGCGGATGGCCCCATCCTGGTATTCGCCGGACATACGGACGTGGTACCCGCCGGCCCGGCTAATACGGGGCTGGGGCCATCCGCCCCGCGCTCGGCCCAGAAGTTACTCACCTCGCCACAGGGTCGCTCGGTACAAGTGAAGCCCAGCCTGCGCAGACGCTCCATCATCAGTGT